>Ga0256830_1001342_pt1 | contig 17556 bp, 28 predicted proteins | sample 128326metaG_FD_190537 | JGI IMG/M metagenome (GOLD analysis project Ga0256830, IMG submission 190537) | Hydrothermal vent microbial communities from Lau Basin, Pacific Ocean - 128-326 | ecosystem: Environmental > Aquatic > Marine > Hydrothermal vents | place: Pacific Ocean: Lau Basin | collected... | reverse complement strand
CCATCCGAACACCGACGAATGGCCGAAGGGCGAGGACTCGCTCACCCATTTCGTCGCCATTTCCATGGATTCCTACGGCCTTCCCTTCCGGCTCTTCACCACCAATCGGTGGGTGACCGGCGAGGCATGGTACCGGGCCGACGACGTGTGCCGGATGCTCGACTATTTCCTGGTCGATCACGCCTATCCGTCGTGGCCCGTCAACCGCTGGATCAGCGCCATGTTCCGGCTCTACGAGCCGCACATCGTCGAGCTTCTTCAGGAACGCGACGTCGCCGTCGCCGCGTGGGCCGAGCGGCACCCCGACGAGGACGTGTTCGAGGACCGGAACCTCGACGTCACGTCGTCGATCGACATCTCGGTCGAGAACCAGATCGAGGAAATCCGCGCGGCGCTGGGTTGAGGCGAGGGCCCCGGCATCCCGCCGGACGCGTACCGTTAATCGTTAGTTATTCGAGTTATCAATAAAAACAATGACTTACCGGTCCGACCAGCGGCCGTTCTAGGGCCATTTTCGGCCAAAGTTGGACAGCGCCAGGCGGGCGGCGTCAGCCGCCCCGCCAGACCTTGACGCCCTTCTCGACGCTCCGGCCGATCACGTAGCCGCCCAGCCCGATCTTGATGATGCCGAACAGCTCGATCTCGACCGCCTCGGTGATGCCGGGCGCGGTGTAGCCGAGCCACCGGGCGACGATCAGGCCGACGAATACGAGCATCGTGATCGGCCGCCAGGAGCGTTGCAGCCACGCCCCGCCCTGGGCCTCGGCGACGATGATCGAGGCAGCGGCCTCGATCTCCTTCATCTGGCCGGCGAGCACCATCTCCTGGAGCCTCGCCTTGATCCGCGCGGCCTGGTCCTTGTCCTCGACCGCCTGGTCGACGACGTCGAACAGGCCCTTGATGAGCGGGCCGGCGATGCCGGCGAGAATCGAACCGATCATTTCAGTCCTTTCATCACGTTGGCGTCGTCGATGACGGCGCCGAACACGTAGCCGGAGATGACGACGCCGGCGAGGCCGAACGCCGCCCAGGCGACGGTCTCGTGGAGCCGGCTCGCGGGGTCGCCCCAGACCGTGACGTAGGCGACGATCCCGGCGCAGAAGAGGAGGGTGAGGAAGATGACGCGGCGCCGGTTCCGCCAGGTCGGGGCGAAGGCCGGGTCGCGGACGGGCGCGGGCTCGGGGTCGGTCATGCGTAGCTCCAGATCCAGGGCCGGGGCCGGCCCGGCGCCGACGGGAGGTCGTCGAGGTGGAGGAACCGGCCGTCGATCGGCCCGTGCTGGCGGACGCCGAGGCCGGAGAACCCGAGCTCGAGGGCGACGCGGACGACGTCGTGCGCGGCCAGGCCGTGGACGGCGATGTCGATCGCCCGGGCGGTCGTGTGCGGCCCGTCGCGGCCGGTGCTGGAGACCCGCTCGTTGTGGTCGGGATCACGCCAGTAGCTGGTGACGACGATCGGGCGCCCGACACGCCCGCGCAGGACCTCGACCCGGTCCATGAACCCGGGGTCGACGACGACCCGGCCGGTGCCGCGGCAGCGGAGCTCGTAGGGCGTGAAATGCGGCCACGCCCAGCCGGCCGTCGAGGGATCGACGTCCTGCCACGGGCCGAACTGGCGGAGCGGCGGGCGAATCTCGGATCCGTTCATGTCAGGGCCTCATTCGTCGAAAAAAATGCGCCGTGAAGTAAAAAAATGCGATTTAGCTGTTGACATCTAGGACAATCCGTCCTATATTCATAGTCATAGAGACGGAGGCAGCCATGACCAACACGAACACCACCCCCACCGTTACCGTCCGGTTCCCCTACAATGAGGACGCGATCGAGCTCCGCCGGGCCGTCGCCCGGACCGCCGTCTGGAACCCCGACGACCGCATCTGGGAGATGACGGTCGAGCAGGTGACGGCGCTGGCCGCCGCGATCGAGGGCCGGATCGAGAAGCTGGTCCGCGAGGGGACGCCCCCGCTCGGCAAGCGGGTGAGCCGTCGTCGGCAGGCGTTCCTCGACCGGGCCGAGGCGCTGCGGACGGTCCGCAAGGAGCTGGTCTGGTGGTCGGAGTGAGCCGGACGAGCAGAGGAGACAGACGATGACCACCATCACCTACACGCCTGAGCAGCGTCGCCTGATCGCCGAGGCGATCCGCGACGCCCGCCGGTCCTGCCGCCACCCCCAGGCGCCCGACCTCGAGCGCCTGGCCGCGGCCCGCGACCCTGAGGGCCGGTACCACGGCCTCCAGGGCCGGTTCGCGTACCCCCTCATCGACGCCGAGGTCGAGGACGGCCGGTTCCTGCCGGTCGTCGTCAACGGGCGGGTCTATCGACAGGTCCACGACGAGGCCCCGACGAGAGTCCTCCACCTCGCCTATCTGAACCGCCACGGCCGCTGGACCGCGACCTGGCTCCGCTCGCGGGTCTGCCGCGAGCTCACCGACCCCGACGCCTCGTGGGAGGACGTCGGGTTCCAGGCGATCCGGTGATCGGGCCGGACGAGCAGAGGAGACGAGAGATGACCCCCACCGAGACCCCCGTTTACGCCGTCTACCGTGAAGTCGTCTACGGGACGGGCGCAACCCCGGCCGAGGCGATCGCCGAGAGCGGGTTCGACCCCGAGGAGATCGTCCGCTACGACGGATACGGGCGCTCGACCGATCAGGCCGTCCTCGCCCGGATGACGCCGGCGCTGGCGGCCCGGATCGACGACGACCCGGAATCGTTCGTCGTGCTGAGCGACCCCGGCACCGGCGAGCTGCCCCTGATCGGGACGCCCGCCGAGGAGAGCGAGGCGCGGCCGTGACCGGCGACGAGCTCCAAACCGTCCTGGCCCGCCTGGGGATCACCCAGGTGGGCCTCGGTCGCCTCGTCGGCGTCGACGGGCGGACCGTGCGGCGCTGGATCGCCGGCGACGCCGAGGTTCCGGGCCCGGTCGCGGCCTGGCTCGACCTCTACGAGCATTTCGTCCACGTGCCGCCGCCCACGGGCACAGCCGACGTGGACGCCGAGGCCCGGGCGGTTCTCCGTCCGCGCCTGCACCGCCTGGCCGAGGCGTGGATCAGGGCCGGCCGGCACGAGGCCGAGCTGATGGCGGCGATCCTGTCGATCACGGTCGACGCGATGATCGACGCGGCCGGCGCCGAGGCCGCGCGCGAGACCCTGCGGGAGGCCCTGGCCGAGATCGACCGCGACGCCGCCGAAAAGGAGATAGCGATGTACGAAATTCGATCCTGGAACAATGAACGGCCGGAGACGCTCTCCGGCTACGAGGAGGCGCTGGCAGCCGCTCGCCGGCGGGCGGCCGCCGAGGGGAGCTTGGTGCATCTGCGAGAAATTAGCACCTCCCTGCAGTGCGACGTCGGCCCCGACGGCACGACCAGCCGGTGGCACTTCGTCGAGAAGACGCCCGACGAGGAGCTGGACGAGGTTCTCGACGCGATCGAGGACAAGAGATAGCTGCCGCCTTCTGCCGGTTCGCGGACCGGAGAAACGGATGGCCGGATTGAAGAGCGGGTCGTCAGCATGAACAGATCAACCCTTGCGGTCCTGGCGGCGTTGGATGCCGCCAGGGCACTACCCGAGGAGAGGGACGAGGCGGCGGATGTCGCCGCGTTCGTCCTCGCCAGCCTGGCGCCTGGGAACCGCCCCTACGGGCGGGACCGCGCCCACTCGGCGTGGGCGCGCCTCATGCCCCGGGCCGCCGCGCTGGCCGAACGCTGGGGCTACAGCCCAAACCACGTTCGGGTCCCCATGCCCGCCGCCCAGCTCATTCCGTGGATCGGAAAAATTCGGCGGGCGCTGGAAACGGCTCGGCCGATCCCGTTGGGGATACCTCCGATCCGCCTCACGGGGGAGAACCGTGATTCGCTCGACTACATGATCGAGCGCTGGGCGGCCGACCTCGCGGACGGTGCGGGAACGCTGCCCGCCCTGTGCCTGCCGCGGTCGACCCGGCGATTGCTCGCCGGCGTGGCCGACGGCTCGATCGTCCAGCTGCCGCTGAGATCGGACGAGCGCTCTCAGTGATCGCCGCGGCGCTGGCGGGCGCGGGCGACGCCGGCGAGCGCCAGGCCGAGGTCGAGCATCCGGCCCGGATCGTCGTCGAGGACGACCCGGGCCGCCTCGACGCCGTCGCGGTACTCGACGATCTCGACCGCCTCGTCCGTGTCCTGGATCGTCACCAGGCGGGCCGGGGCGGGGCCGGGCGGGGTCATCGCCGGCCCCCGGCCCGGCGCCGGTCCTCGAGCGATTCGAGGCGCGTCAGGCGCCGGTCCATCTGGGTGAGCGTCGCCTCGACGGTGGCGCGGAGCGAGGCGAGCTCGGCCCGGACGTCCGAGGTGAGCGTCCAGCCCCCGGCCGCCAGCATCCCCGCCAGCAGGACGCCCACGCCGACCAGGATCCGGGTCGCGAGGCCGTTCACGGCGCGCCGCCCGGCCGCCTCGCCGCTCATGCCGGCTCGCCTCCCGGCTCGGGCTCGGTCCGGTCCCAGGCGGTCCCCGTGGCGAGCGGGCACGCGAGCCCGTTCGGGAAGTTGATGACGACGGTCCAGGTTCGGCCCTCGGGAGCGACGAAGAGCTCGAGGACGGCGCCAATGCCGGTGATGCCGCGGGCCACGGGGCGCTCGCCGTACTGCCGCTCCAGGGATTTCACGACGGCCGCGCGCGGCCAGCACTGGGCCTGCCCGGCGGCCGGGGCCGGCAGGGCGACCAGGGCGGCGACGAGGGCGCCGGCGAGGGCGAGGAGCGCCGGCCTCATGGCCCGCCCCCCAGGGCCGCCCGGCGGGCGGCGCGGGCGGCCGCGAGACGAGACTTGAGCGCCGCCGAGCCCGCCGCCTCGAGCGCCTCGACGACCTGCCCGAGAGTCGGCGTGTCGTCGATCTGGGGCGGCGCGTTCAGGGCCGCGACGAGGCCCTTGGCGCGGTCGTCGGTCATCGGCACGAACGCGTTCCCGGGCTCGGCCGCGAGGCGGGCGACCTTGGAGCCCGGCGTGTTGCGGCCGAGGACCAGCGGCTCGCCGGCCGCGTTGATCACGATTCCTTTCGTCATGGGTCGCTCCTCTTCGGCATCCAGAACCCGAGCGTCCGGATGCGCACCGTGGCGGCGCCGTCGGCCTCGATCGCCGCGTACTGGACCTGGCTCGAGCCGTCGACCAGCACCTGGCCGATCCCGCTGACCACGTCGAACGTCGAGCCGGTCTCGACCCGGGCCCAGTTCTCGTAGCCAAGGGCATCGTCGGCCGCGCCATTGGTCCGGATCACGAGGAACCCGCTGCCCGACGTCCCGGTCGTGTTCTCGAGATAGCCGTAGACGTGGGCGATCGAGTCGGGCGGGACCGAGAGGGCGGCGATCTCGAACGCCTGGCTGGTGATCGTGCTGTCGAGAACGTCGCTGAGCACGTCGCCGGTGAACCGGAAATAGTCGCCGACCTGGGTGAACGCGATGATGTTGGCGGCGCCGTCGGTGACCACCGCGCCGATCAGGCGCTTACGGTCATAGCTCGTCGGCATCGTCGGCGACGCGAACGAGGTCGAGAACAGCGCGTCGACGACGCCGGTGTCGGTGCGCTTGATCAGCCACACCGCGTACACCGTGTCGTTGGCGACGGTGCCGGTGTCCATGCCGCCGGCCCCCGAGCCCACCGCCCAGGCGGCATCGATCCGTTTGGTCAGCGTCGAGGAGAGCGACATGTCGGTCGCGTCGGTGGCGTCGCGGGCCTCGCCGACCGCGATGTCGATGTCGTGGTCGGCGTCGACGGCGTTGTTGGTGAGCCCGAGGCCGGCGATATGGCCCCGCGCCAAGCGCGGGCGGAACGTGTTGGCGGCGGTGTCGATCTCGCCGATCTCGATCCAGTCGGCCCCGTCCCACAGTTTCAGCACCCACGGCGAACCGGACGAGTCGATCCACTGCTGGCCCTGGTATTTCGTCGTCGGCGCGGTCGTCCCGAGCGAGGTCGAGGCGAGCGCCTGCAGGGCCGAGTTCACGTCGGCGCGGTAGGTGGCGCCGTCGGCGTTGGCGATCACGAAATCGTTCTGGCTCATAGGGCCTCCTCGGCGTCGACGGTGAGGGTGTCGAGATGGATGTTGTAGGCGGGATCGGCGGTCGTCAGGACGGCCCGGAAATCGAGGCCGCGAGCCTCGACCTCGGCGCTGTCGAGCCGGCGCCAGGCGCTCCAGGTCGGCGACCCGGCCGGGTCGTCGTCGGTCTCGCGGACCTCGACGCGGGCGTCGGCGTCGGCGCCCGCGGTCCCGTCGAGGTCGTCCCACTGGTCGATCGGGTTGCTGCGGTCGTCGATCCGGTCGAGGACGTTGACGACGATCGCCGAGACGGTCGCGGTGAGGCGCGCCCGCTTGACCGACCCGAAATCGATCCCGGCCGCGAAATCGTAGGTCCCGCTCGCGGCGACACCTCCGGCGCTGTCCCAGTCGGCGACGGCGTCGACGTCGGCGATCGCGTCGACGAGGTCCGTGCCGGCGAGCTTGAGGAGCCCATCAGGGGCGGCCGTGCCCGCGTGGGCGCCGGCGAACGTGCTCGCCTCGGCCACCGTCGAGAGGTTGGCGAACGCGAGCACCGCCGCCGCCTTGGTCGGGATCGTCGCCGGCGCGGTGCTGGCCACGCCCGAGCTGTCGACGGCCTTGGCGAGATAGGTCCCGGCCTTGAGCGGCAAGGCCCACTGGGTCGCGCCGCCCGGCGCCGCCTCGCCGATCGTCGTCGCCCCCTGCCAGCTCGCGCCCGACATGAGCGGGGAGTGCCGGAACCGGATCCGCCCGCCGATCCGCACGTCGAGGTCCGGGTGCCGGTCCCAGGAGAGCAGCGCCATGCCGCCGATCGCCGCCAGCCCGAGGCCGGTGACCTGGGCCGGCGGGGCGAGGAGGCCGTAGATCTCGGCCGTGGTCGCCACCCAGGCGCTGGTCGCGCCGAGAGGGTTCACGGCCCGGACCCGGAACTCGTAGGTCCCGGGGGCGAGGTCGAGGATCTCGCGACGCGTCCCGGGGGCGCGGGGAAGCTCGGTCCGGTCCGACGACGAGGTCGGGCGGTAGTCGACCTCGTAGCGGGCCGAGGCGGTCGGGCTCGCGGTCCAGGTGAGCACCGCCTTGGCCTTGACCCCGGCCCCGTCGCGGGTCTGGTAGAGCGACTCGGCCACCTGCGGCACGCCCGGCTCGACCACCGTCCACGGGTCGGGCAGCCCGGTGTCGGGGGCCGGGTCGATGGCGGTCTCCTCGGCCGACCACGCCCACATGCTGGCGGCCTCCTCGCGGAGCGCGAGGTCGACGCCGCCGTCGGGGCGGAGCGTCCAGCCGGTGACCCGGAACTCCTTGCCCACCCAGCCATGCCTGGCGTCGGTGATGGCGACCACGTCCCAGACCTTGAGCCTGAGCCACTTCGGCATCGCCGGGAACGCGACCCGGATCTGCTGGCGCGCGCGCTCCAGCTCGATCTTGGCGAGGCGCTGGGCGGCGGCGGACGAGGTCGTGAACGGGTACTCGGCGTTCTTCCTGATCCGCTGCCCGCCGTCCTGGGCCTCGTAGGTGGCGTTGGTGATCGGCGGCGCGTCGATCGGCTGCCAGTCGCGCGACGGCTCGACATAGACCGGGTGGACGGCGTTGTAGAGCTCGGCCCGGGGCAGCCGCGGCGTCGTCACGATCGGCCCCCGCCGGTCGGCCTCGGTCAGCGTCGCGACCGGCGCCGAGGCGGCGCCGGCGTGGATCTCGAACCTCCCGCCGGTCCACACCAAGGTCCCCGCCATCGCCGACAGCATCTCCTCGACCGCCTCGCGCCAGTCCCGGTCGTCGTCGACGGTGCCGTCGGCGGCGTAGCGGGGCTCGGTGCCGCCGGCCGCCAGCGTCACCGTCTCGTCGCAGACGTTGGCGGCGGCCTGGACGGTCGCGTCGTCGATCTCGGCCGCCGCCGCCCCGAGCTTCGAGGTGAGGTGGTCGCGGCAGACCAGGGCGGCGTTCCGCGACCAGGCGGTCGAGCCGGTGCGCGGGTCGTAGAGCTTCTTGCCGCGCACCAGCGCCCTGATTTTCGGCACGCCCTGGGGGAACACGTCGGGCGAGTAGCGGAACTTCACGTGCAGGTAGGCGATCCCGCGCCCCCGGTGGGCGGCGGTCCAGCGGCTCGCCGAGCGGGCGACGAGCTCGGCGTCCGCCGCCTGGTCGGCGGCGCCGAGGTGGGGCCAGACCCAGGCGTAGCCCGCGTACCGGCCCGAGGTGACGGCGCCAGAGGCGTCGTAGGGCGCCTGGACCTCGCCGAGCCACAGCTCCTCGACCGCGTCGATCTCGTGGCCGGCGAGCACGACCACGAGCGAGAGGTACTCGTCGGCCGGGCCGCCGCCCTGGCCGTAGGTCTCCATGTAGACGACCGGGCCCGACACCATCGTCCGGCCGTAGACCGTGCGCCGTGAGGTGATCGGCTGGCGCACCATCTCGGTCCGGCCCCGGGCCGAGTCGACGAAGGCGGGCCGGGACTTGGGCTTCGGGGTCAGCGCCCCGACGACGGTGTTGACGGCGAACGAGACGACCAGGCCGGCGGCGAGCTGGGCCACGCTGATCTTGGCCGCGGCGGCGGCGACGGCGGCGGCGACCGGCGGCATCAGCCGACCCTCCAGGCGCGGGCGGCGCGCGAGGCCGGCAGCAACACCACGCCCTCGAGGCCGAGGCAGGCGAGCTGCCCCGGCGCGACGCACACGGCGGCGAGCCCGTCGAACCCGGGGGTGTCGCGGTCGCGCACGTAGGCGAGGTCGCCGCGGCCCGCCAGGGCCGGCGCGGTCTCGGGCCATCCCTGCTCGGCGGCCGCCCGGGCGAGCGCTGCCTCGACGGGGCGGGGCTCCTCGGGCGGCGCGGATCGCCGGCGAGCGCCGGCGGCGATCTCGTCGACCCAGGCATGGAGCCGGAGCAGCGCGAGCGCGCCCTGGGCCGTCCGGTACCGTCTCCCGTCCACCGCCCCGGGCTCGCCGCGCGGCCGGACCGGGCGGAACGCCGCCGCCGGGTCGACGCCGGTCACGGCCTCGATCAGGTCGGCGGCGAACAGGCAGCAGTCGTGCTCGCCCCAGCGGAACGGCCGGTCGCGGGCGGCGGCCAGCGCCGCGAGCAGGCGCTCGGGCCAGTCGGGCGGGCGGCTCACGGCTCGAACTGGTTGGGAATGCCCGAGGTCGTCGGATCCCAGGCCGGGACGGTGATGCCCGACGACTCGCCCTCGCCGGCCGGGGCGGTGGCCGGCGGCCGGGCGGTCCCGGGCGACACCGGCGCCCCGCCCCACACGACCGTCTTCTCGACCATCTCGGGCACGAACTCGAAAAACTGGTCGCCCGGGTACTCGGCCTGCTGGTCGGCGTCGGTGTAGAAGCGCGGCTCGGCGTGGGCCGAGGCGGCGAGCACGTTCTCGGCCGTGAGCTCGATCGTCGCCGTCTCGGCGCCGTCGGCGAGGCGCATCACGTCGACCCGGCCCCCGAACACCTGGACCGGATCGGCGATCAGCGCCCAGGCGGAGTCGAACAGCGCGTACCACACCCTCGCCGCCCGGCCCTGATAGTGCTCGCCCAGCGCGATCGAGACCAGCGACGACGGGATCCCCGAGAGGGTGAGGCGGAGGCCCTGCGAGGCGAGGTCGGGCGATTCGCGGATCGGCTCGATCGCGCCGAGATGGCCGACCCCCTGGTAGGTGTCGCCCGACCACGCGAGGTCGCCGATACCGGACCAGAGCCGCACGTCGCCCGAGTCGAGGGCGAGGTGGACGAGCCACCCGGCCCGCTGCTCGGCCGCGTCGAGGGCGGTCGTGAAGGCTGACGTCAAGGTGCGCATGGCCTGTCCGTGGGCGCGTGCATCAGAGCGCCTCGATCGCGGCGAACGAGAACCCGTAATGGACGGCGGCCGAGACGTCCCAGCCGACCTCGTTGGCGGCGAGGCGCATCACGCAGACCGGGTTGGCGGTGACGATCGGCTCGTTGTCCGGCGGCGACGATCTGAGCGCCGGCTCGATGCTGAGCGTCGCCGCCCCGGTCCCGTCCGAGCTCGCGTCCTCGACGACCATGTGATAGCGCCCGTCGAGCTCGATATAGTCGCCGGCGAGCAGGACGCCGGTCGTCGACGCCGGCCACCCGTCGGTGGCGAGCGCGTTGCCGGTCTGCGACCCGCCGGCGACGAGCGGCGTGCCCCCGGCCGCGCCCCTGGGCGTCCGCGCCGCCGGGTCGTAGCCCTCGAACGTCCCGAACGCGCCGCGCAGCGCCGCGAAGAAGGCGGTCCAGGCGCCGGCGTCGGCGCGCGGCATCGGCGGCAGGGTGAACACCGCCCGCCAGCGCGAGCCCTGGCGCGCCAGCACCGTCTCGGGGCCGCCGAGCTCGGGCCGGAACACCGTCGTCGCGGCGACCAGGCCGAACCGCGCCGTCCGGACCCCCGGCGAGCCGGGCATCTGAATCGGGTACGAGATCGCCATCTACCGGCCGCCGAGGAGCCTCGGGTTCCGGCGCTGCGCCTCGACCATGGCGGCGACCGCGTCCTGGCGGATCACCGGCCGCAGGTTCAGGAACTCGGCCCGGACGGTGTCCTGGACCCCGAGCGCGAAGCTCTGGTTGATCACCACGACCGGCCCGGCCGGCGGGCCGCCGGCGCCGCGCCCGGGCGGGGTGACGGTGACGGTCTCGCCGGGTGTCGCCCGGAACGCGACGAGCTGGCTGTCGGGCCCGCCGGCGCCGGCGACCGTGAACGAGCCGCCGTGCTGGAAGCCTGGGAACGCGCCCTTGATCACGTCGGAGATCGCGGTGCCGATCGGCCCGGTCACGGTCTTGCGGAGCACGATCCCGGCGATGTCGCGGCCAAGCGCCCGCACCGCCTCGGAGAGGCTTCTCGTGCGCAGGATCGCGTCCTCGGCGAAGCGGGCGAAGGCGCCGCCGGCGTCGGCGGCGGCGGTGTTGACGCCCTCGATCGCGCCCTTCGCGTCCTCCATCCCGGCCTCGACCCGCTCGGCCGCGGTGGCGCCGACCTCGCCCCAGCGCCTGATCGCCGCGATCATCGCGTCGATCGTCGCCGTCGGCATGACGACGCGGAACTCGATCGGGTCCATCCCGAACGCCCGGCGCACGTCGTTGGCGAGCTTGATCGCGCGGTTGGCGAACCGCTCGATCCCGATCATGACCTGCTTGATCGTCGCCAGGATCGACACGGCGACCGACCCGGCCCAGCTCTCGACCGTCCCGCCCGACGTTTTTATCGCCGCCACGAGCTCGTTGGTGATGAAGTTCGCGAGGGTCTCGATCGCCGGCGCCAGCGCCGCCACGACCTGGTCGCGCACGCCCCGGAACAGGGTGAACAGCCGCGTCACCGCGTCGTTGGCGGCCTCGACGCCGCGCACCGCCCTCGTCGACATCGCGATTCCGAGCCGCTCGGCCTCGTCGCGATAGCCCTCGAGCGCTTTCGCACCGCCCTCGAGCGCCGGCAGGATCTCGATCGCCCGCCCGCCGAACAGCTTGTAGGCGAGCGCCGTCTTGACCGCGCCGTCCTCCATCGCGTTGAGCCGGTCGGCCACCAGGCCCATCAGCCGGACGTGGTCGTTCATCACCGGCTCCACGTCGGCGGCCGTCAGGCCGAGGGCCTCGAACGCGTCCTTGGCCTCGCCGATGCCCCGGTCGACGAAGTCGAACGTGTTTTTTGCCAGCGTCCGGGCGGCCCGGGCGAAGGTGTCGAGCGACGTCCCGCCAAGGTCGGCGGCGAGCCTGAAGGCGGCCAGGTCCCGGGTCGCGATCCCGAACGTGCGCGACAGCTTCCCGATCCGGTCGGTCGCCCGCAGGCTCGCGCGGACCAGGAGCCCGAGCCCGGCGACGCCGGCGACGGCGGCGACGGCGCCGCGGAAGCTCGCGAACGCCCGCGCCGCCCGCCGGACCGCCGAGCCGATCCGGCGCATCGAGCGCCGGACCCGCGCCGACATCGCCCGCATGTCCTTGGCGAACCGGGCGACGGACGCCCGCATGTCGATGAACAGCGAGCCCACCTTCACGGCCATGGCTTAGTCCTTCCGATCGGTTTCGTCGCGCCCGCCGAGGGCGGCGTTGATCGTTCGCACCCAGGCGAGCTGGTCGCGCCAGTCCTGGCGCCGGCGCGGCCCCGGCAGGAAGTCGTCGGGGGCGAGCGCCCGGCGCCGGGGATCGCGCAGCATGTTGTGGACCGTCGCGGCGACTGTCGCCCAGCCGAGGTCGGCCCGGCGCAGCGCCGCCTCGCGCCGCGCCTGGAGCGCCGCGAGCTCGCGCGGCGTGGCGCGCCAGAACTCGGCCTCGCCGAGGCCCAGGTCGACCCGGGCGCAGGCCCAGACGGTCAGCCAGTCGGGCGCCGGCGCCGGGCCTCGGGAGGGCGGTCCGGGTCGGCGTCCTCGCCGCCGTCGGGGTACGACGCCGCCAGCGCCGCCGTCAGCGCCTCGGTCGCCGTCTCGATCCGGTCCGGGGTCAGCATCGCGCCGACCGCCTCGATCGTGAGATCCGGGTCGTCGGCGAGGAGCCCCGCCCACAGCACCGCGCGCAGGCGGGTCGCGGTCATCAGGGCCGCGTCCTCCCAGAGCGCCGGGTCGAGGGCGTTGATGCCGAGCGTCTCCTCGATCGCGGCCAGGGCGTTGAAGTCGTAGACCAGGCGCCGGGGCCGGTCGAGGACGATCTCGACCCCCGGCGCCGTCGGCTTCCGGCGCGGGCTCACGGCGCTACGCCAGCGTCGGCTGGCCGGTGATCTTGAGCGTCACGCTCGCCTGCAGGCGCCCGTCGACCGGGGCCGACGGCTCGAACGCCGTGACCAGGGCCGTAAACGACCAGGTCGTCCCACCGGCGTCGGGAAACACGAGCTGGAAGTTGCGCGCGACCGCGTTCTTGAGGTCGGCGATCAGGCCGGTCGAGGCGTCGTGGGTGGCGTGGGTCGGGAGGTAGGAGAGGTCGAACGAGACCTCGCCGCCGCTCTTGACGCCGCCGATCGATTCCTCCCACCCGCCGGAGTCCATGCTGGTCGCCTCGATGGCGGCGAGGCTGAGGGACGGGCCCGAGATATTGGTGACCTCGGCGATCGTGGTGAATGTCTCGGGGCCGCCCCCGTCGCCGATCTTGAGGAGCGTCCCGTAGGCGGCCTTGGCGCTGGTCATGGTGATCCCTCCTTGTCAGGGCCGGATGACGGCGAGCTTCACGTTGGCCGAGCTCGCCTCGAGGTAGACCGAGCCGTCCGACTGGCGCCAGCCGGCCACCGGGATCGGCCCGAACAGGGCGTACTCGCCGGCCCCGACCGAGTAGGCCGAGACGTCGCCGGTGCGGGCGTACTCGTCGGCGACCGAGGTGATCGTCACCGTCTGGGCGCTGGCGTCGTCGTTGCGGACGAGCACGAGCTCGCCGCCCGCGCAGACGAACGAGTTCTTGTTGGCGACGTCGGCCGCGACCCACGTGAGGTCGGCGGCGTCGGCGGCGATCGTGCCGGGGTAGGCCCCTGGCGGGGTCTGCACGGTGATGGCGGTGCGGGGCATCTAGATTTCCTCCTCCTCCGGTTCGGTGATGGGTCGTCCGTCCGGCCCCAGCACCAGGCCCGAGGCGCGCGGGGCCGGCGGCCACGGCGCGTGGGCCTCGGCCCGGTGCCGGCGCATCTCGGCGAGATCGAGGGTGGCGTACGCGCAGTCGGCGCAGAGATGGTTCGGCAGCCCGTGCCAGGCGCCGGTCGTGAACCCGTCGTCCATGATGTCGTCCCTTTCGCGGCCGCCGGCCGCCCTCACTCAGAGTGCCAGATCGCGAAGTCCATGCGCCGCCGGTAGACGCCGGTGGCCGGGTCGTAGCCGTCGGCCCCGTCGAGCATGACGACGCCGCCGACGACGGCGCCGTCGAACGCCCCGCGATAGCCGTGCAGGCACGCCCGCACCGCCTCGCCGAGGTCGATCGCGGCCGCGTAGGCCTCGGCCCAGCAGTCGACCTGGAAGCGGGCCCGGCCGAGCCCGCTCGGGCCCGAGTGCGCGAGCTCGCTGGTCCCGGCGACGCGCTGGTAGGTGATCGCCGGCAGCGTCGCGCCCTGGGGCACGACCGCCGGGTAGATCCGGGTCGCGACCAGGGCCGCGACCGCCGCGTCGCCGGCGAGCCGGGCGTAGAGGCCGCTCTCGATGCTCATCGGCCCCGGGCCAGCTTGGCCGCCGCCTTCTCGATCTCGAGCCCGAGGCGCTCGCCGGCGATCCGCGCCGCCTCGGCCTTGGTCTCCTCGAACGCCGGACGCAGGAACGGCCTGGCGGCGGCGCCGGGGTGCTGGACCACGCGGCCGATGACCACCGGCCCGATCGCCAGCGTCCGGGCCCGCTTGGCCGCGATCTTGTGCGGCCCCGAGCCGAATTCGACGATGTGGCCGTAGAAGAGGTGCCGGGCCGGGCCGACCTTCACCGCCGCCTCGGCCGACCCGCGCTCGGCACGGACGGCGCGGACGATGATCCCCTTCTTGAGCGCCCCGGTCTTGACCGGCACCCGCGTCCGGGCCGCCCGCACCACCGGCCGGGCGCCGGCGCGGAGCGCCCGCAGCATCGCCGCCCGTCCGACGCGGCGCGGCAGCGCCTCGAGCGCCCTGGCGAGCTCCTCGAACCCCTCGAGCCCGAGGGTGACGTAGGCCTCGCGACTCACGTCACCGCCTCGGTGCACATCAGGTGGACCTCGCGCCGGGCCTCGTTCGGCACGATCACCGAGACGACGTCGAACGTGCGGCCGTCGAACACGACCCGGTCCTTGGGCGTGATCGCGGCGGTGTCCCCGTCCCACCGGAGCCGGACCCTGACGCTCACCTCGGCGTTGGTCTGGCGCGAGGCCCAGAACTCGCGGCCCTGGAGGGGCTCGATCGAGGCCCGGCGGACGACGTGGCGCGACCAGGCCGCGACCTCGGCCCCGGTCGCGTCGCGGGTCGGTTCGTTCCGCTCGATCGTGACGGTGTGGCGGAGCCGCCCGGCCCGGATCGCCATCAGAACGTCCACGCCCGGTAGGGCCAGAGCAGCCGCCGGACCGCGTCGAGGTCGGCGACCGAGAGGCCCACGACCCGGTCCTCGCGGTGCTCGTAGAGGTCCGCGATCGCGACCAGCATCGCCTGGCGGATCGGGCGCGGCACGTCCGAGCCGGCGTCGCCGTAGCCGGCCGTGAAGCGGACCGTGACCGCGTTCGGCACCGCCCGGGTCGCGGGCCAGGTCTCGCCCCAGGCGGGGACGATCCGGCCCGGCTGCGACGCCGCGTCGACGGTGTATTTCGAGGCGTCGAGGGTCTGGGTCGTGCCGGCGTCGTCGACGTAGGTGACCGATCCCACGGACTGGAGCGGCGGGAGCGGGACCTCGATCACGGCCGGGAAGGCATCGAGGCTGAGGTCCCAGGTCTGGGTCACGAGCGCCCGGCGGGTGAACGCCTCGACCTGCTCGCGGGCGACGGTGATCAGCGCGGTCACGTAGCCGTTGTCGTCGGCCGAGGCGAGGCGGAGGTGGTCCTTGGCCTCGGCGAGGGTGACCGGCTCGGCCGCCGGGGCCGTGATCAACGCGAGCGCCATGCGGTCCGTCCTCAGCTCACCACCGTCGGGTAGACCCGCGCCTCGCCGGTCGCGACCGTGAAGCGCTTGCCGGCCCCGTCGACGATCACCGCCTCGTGCCAGTAGCGGCCGTTGAGGCCGTCGGTGTCGGCGCTGTCGAGCGCGACCTCGAACTTTCCGTTCACCGCGTCGGTGACGGTGATGTCGCCGCCGGTCTTGGTCTTGGTCACCAGCGCCGCCGACTCGGCGTCCGCCGCCAGCGCCCAGGTGATCTCGGTCACCGCCGAGAGGTCGACGGCGGCGCCGGTCGCCTCGTCGGTCACCGTGAAGGCGAGCGGCGATTCGTCGCCGGCGTGGAGGTGGAAGTCCTGGTCGTTGTGGGCCATCGCCGCCGGGCCTTCCGTCCTACGAGTCGTGAATTTTGCCGGCGATCGGGACGGTCGCGCGGCGTTCGCCCGCCACCGGCACCGTCGCCCGGCGCCGGCCGGCGAGCGCGATCGAGGCGCGGTAGACGCCCGCCAGCCGGATCACCGCGTCGAGCGCGCCCTGGAGGACCGACCCCGCCTCGGCGAGGCTCGGGTCCAGCGTGTCGGCGGCGGCGAGGGCGGCCAGCACCGCGGCCGCGTCGTCGACGGCGAGGTCGAGCCCGTCGGCCGCGGCCACCGTGCCGGCGATCGAGACCGCCTCGGCCAGGGCCGCGTCGAGCGTGTCGCCCCGGGCGAGCGCCGCCAGGATCGCGGCGGCCTCGGCGAGGCCGAGATCGAGCTGGTCGGCGGCCGAGAGCGACACCGCCACCGCCGACGCCTCGGCGATGCTCAGGTCGAGCCCGTCGGCGCGGGCGAGCCTGGCCGTCAGCCCGGCGGCCTCGGCGAGCGACAGGTCGAGCTGGTCGGACCGCGCGAGCGCGCCGAGGATCGCCGGCGATTCGCCGAGGCCGGTGTCGAGCTGGTCGGACCGCCCGAGCGCGGCGAGCAGCGCCGCCGCGCCGGCGAGCCCGACGTCGAGCCCGTCCGTCGCGGTTTTGGCGACCGGGCCGCCGCCAGCAGGCACGAAGTAATATTGTCGCCGGCCGAGCTCGTAATCCAAGCGGAACGGCCCAAATGGATCTTGGTGTAACCGCATAAACAAATGTGCTGGAACTTCCCGCGTTCGCCACACATACAAAGCGGTTAATTTTGCTGTACGCGCTCCAGCACTACTAACTCCGCCTATGTGGTTTATGGCTCCAAGGTTTCCGTAGGCGCTGTCACTGGCCTGTTCACTGTCTAACAGACCATTAATATATACTCTGTATGGCCCGCCACCCTTTATGACTGCACCAATAGAAAATGGTCCGCTTGCAGGAACAGTACCTGTGCTGGTAAATCGGTCTGAGCTGGCCAATCTAATGACTATGTTTCTAGCAGATGATATTTTGATCACTCTACTGGAACTGTTGCCAATAAATTCACCATTGCCTTGCAGAGCGCCAACATCCTCACAATATGCGAACACCGAAGTAAACGGTCCAGGATTGGGTGGAACAGGGTCGCCTGCAACTGGAACAACCTCTGCGACGCTGTAACTACTGAATTGAGACTGAACGTATGGACCTAAAGTTCCATCCCCTAAAACAAGATCAACGGCCGCCGCGCCACCTTTCTGCCATCGCTGCTCAGGAAATGCGTAGTTCCTGATATATGAGGTGTGCTTCTCGTTAAACAGCAGTGCAATTTTGGGGTCCGCAGCCCAAAAATCATCCCACTGATTATTTAACAGATCACGCCGAAACTGTCCGTATAGCGGCTTTACCCGGCGGTCCAAAATAACCGTCATTATTGTATCTCAGGCGGAACCGGCGTGAGATCGAACCCGAAATCGGCGGCAGTGCTGCTAAGAGCGTTCGCCGTCGCGTTCCAAAATACCGGCGCAACGTAACGATGCGGCAGAAGAACAAAACCATGTCCCACCATGGTAACGGCGGCATCCTCGTCAATAATAATCGAACCAATCTGGTCGAGGTTTTTCAGCTTATCCTCTGAGCTGACTGCAATATCTCCAGTTCCGTCGTCATTGTCTGGATTTGTGCCGTCCGACGTCACAATAT
>Ga0256830_1001341_pt1 | contig 17556 bp, 16 predicted proteins | sample 128326metaG_FD_190537 | JGI IMG/M metagenome (GOLD analysis project Ga0256830, IMG submission 190537) | Hydrothermal vent microbial communities from Lau Basin, Pacific Ocean - 128-326 | ecosystem: Environmental > Aquatic > Marine > Hydrothermal vents | place: Pacific Ocean: Lau Basin | collected... | reverse complement strand
GAATGGCACTTCTGGCTTTCCTTCCAAGAAGGAAAGGCGGTGCCGCTGGCCCTTGACGCCCTTAAAAACAGCCGGGCAATCCAAGCCAAAGTCTCTAACGCCGCTGAAATCGAAGAAATGTTTGATACCTTAACCTACGAAAAAGGCGGGGCCTGTCTGCGCATGATCGAACAATTTTTGGGAGAAACGGTTTTTCGCGAGGGCATCCGTTTGTATATGAAACGCTTTCAATACCGTAACGCTGCAGCTTCCGACCTTTGGGCCGCCCTTGAGGAAGCTTCCGGCCGACCCCTTGCCAAAATTGCGAAGCACTGGTTTGTGCGCCCCGGTTTTCCGCTCATTAAAATCAGGGCGCAAGACCAGGATTTTAGCAGACTGCGTCTTTCGCAAAGCCGCTTCACCGGCGGAGATGCAAGCGCAAAATCGCCTCCCTGGCCCATTCCAATGATATTGAAATATAAAGACGACGATGGCATACACAATACGCGCATACTCATGAACACACAGGAAACGGATATCCTGCTTTCAACAAAAGGACCCGTCAAATGGCTTTACGGCAATGCGGATGAAACGGGCTTTTACCGTACAATGTATGAAGATGCTCTCGCGCATCTTTTGCCGACACTTGCCCCAAAAGTGCTTGAACCCATTGAAAAAATCGGCTACCTGGGAGACCTTTGGGCGCTGATCCGGCGAGGTGATCTTCCCGTTTCCTTTTTCATGGAGGCCCTTTGTCATTTCAAAGGGGACGACAACCGTGCACTTATTTCCGAAATCTGTTCTTATTTGCAGGTGCTCTCCAATCAAATCGTTGCCCCAAGTCACCGGACACACTTCGCGATCTTTGTGTATCGACAATTACAGCCTCTCTGGGAAAGGTACGGCTGGGATGCCAAAACGGACGAAAACGATGAACATCGCTTGGCGCGTGCCGATTTGCTTTGGGCGCTCGGCGCGATTGCACAAGATGAAGAAATTTTATCCGAGCTGCCGCGACGTCAGACCCGTTTTATGGCAAGGCCCCGTTCAATCGACCCCACACTGCTGGGTGCCTTGCTCCGTCTTTGCGCACGTTCGGACGGTGGCACGCGTTTCGAACAATTTATCGAAAAATTTGAAAAAAGCAAGACGCCGGAAATGCGGGATCATTATCTAAGTGCCCTGACAGAATTTAATAAACCCGCACTGGCCCGCAAGCTCATTGACCTGACACTTTCCAAAAAGGTGCAGGCACAAGATCTTTGGAAGCCCATTCACGCGCTGCTTTTGAATCCGGCGGTTCAAGCTGAAAGTTGGAACTACATCAAAATCCACTGGACCGCACTGCAAAAAAAGGGGGGGGGTCTTGCGGCACAACGCATCATTCAAGCCGCAGCACATTTATGGTCTGAGGCCTGGCACGCAGATGTTGCAGCCTTTTTCAAAAATCCGGCTATTCACACCGGAATCGGCACACGGACTTTGGCGCAGACTCTCGAATTTATCCAACTGGGGATCCGTTTTAAAACCGCTCAGACCGCCGTACTTTCAAGCTGGCTCGAAAAAAACGTGGATCCGAACATTAAAAAAGCTTTCTAAGGAAATTCTGATTAGGGCGTATCAACATTCAGCATGGCAGGTGCATCAGCTGTTATTGCGGAGCCGCTTCAAAATCAGCGGGGGACTTGCTCCGAATGCCTTCAGCGATCAGAATCACCCGCCGCATCGCTGAGACATCGTGCACCCTCAAAATTCTTGCCCCCTGAAAAACGGCAATGGCAACGGCCGCCGCCGTGCCTTCGAGACGCTCTGAGGGCGGCAGATCCAATATACGCCCGATAAACGATTTACGAGACGGGCCCAACAATACCGGCAGCCCCAAATCCGTAAATCGTTTCAGTTGATGAATGAGCGTGAGATTATGTTTTACGGTCTTTCCAAAACCGATGCCCGGATCGATTGCAAGCCGTTCCATGGCAATCTTCATGGCATGCGCGCGCTGAATCTGTGTTTGGAAAAACCGGTGTATTTCTTCAATCAAGTCTTGATATTGCGGAGATTTTTGCATCGATTGCGGTGTGCCTTTGGCGTGCATAAAAATAAAGCCGGTTTTATTCCCCCGGGCAGCGACCTTTAACATTTCGGGATCGGCATTGAGGCCGCTCACATCATTAATGATGGACGCGCCGCAGACAAGCGCACGCCGCGCTAATTCCGGCTTTCGCGTATCCACCGAAATAGGAATCGAAAGATCCTGTGCCAAGATTTCGATGACCGGAAGCACGCGCTTCGCCTCTTCTTCAAAAGATACCGGTAATGCGCCCGGACGTGTGGACTCACCCCCGACGTCAATAATATCGGCGCCTTCGTCCACAAGACGGCGAGCATGCTCGAGTGCTTTCCGGGTACTTAAAAAAGATCCGCCGTCCGAAAAAGAATCCGGCGTGACGTTGAGAATGCCCATAATAAGCGGGCTTTGTTGATAATTTAAAAGGAAACGACCGCAGCGCCACCGACCGTTTTGTTTTTGAGGCGATAAAAAAAAGGCTCCCCGTTTCCGGGCAGCCTTTTTTTTATCTAGAGCACCACCTTCTCTCATGACGAGGGGTTATGCAGGCACAGTCGTCGGCGGTACGGGAGTTGTTGCGCAGGCCTGAACGATGGCTTCAATTTCAGGGGCATCAAGGGTTTCTTTTTCCAAAAGTGCCTCAGCCAACGCTTTTAGGGTTTTCATATTGTCGGTGATCATTGTTTTGGCCCGTTCATAGTTTTCGATGATCAAGCGCCGCACTTCGCGGTCGATTTCAATCGCGGTGTGCTCGGAATAATCCCGATGCTGTGAAATTTCACGTCCGAGAAAGATTTCTTGTTCCTTTTTCCCAAAGGTCAGCGGACCCATTCTTTCGCTCATCCCCCACTCACAGACCATTTTTCTGGCCATGTCGGTCGCACGCTCAATGTCGTTGCCCGCACCGGTCGTAATATGTTTTAGGACCAATTCTTCGGCAACACGGCCGCCCATCATGATGGTGATCGTATTGTAAAGCCATTCTTTTTGGTAGTTATGCCGGTCATCCGTCGGCAATTGCATGGTCACACCCAGCGCCCGACCACGCGGGATAATCGTCACCTTGTGAATAGGATCGGTCCCGGGCAGCAGTTTCGCGATGAGCGTGTGGCCTGCTTCATGGTATGCGGTGACTCTTTTTTCTTCGTCGGTCAGCACCATGCTTTTTCGCTCGACGCCCATCAAAACCTTGTCTTTGGCATCTTCAAAATCAACCATTTCGACCACGGTCTTGCTTCTGCGTGCTGCGAGCAAAGCCGCTTCGTTGACGAGGTTTTCAAGATCTGCACCCGCAAAACCGGGTGTGCCCCGGGCAATGATGTCTAAAATGACGTCAGAGGCCAAGGGAATCTTTTTTGTGTGGACTTTCAATACTTCCGCACGGCCTTTGACATCGGGACGGCCGACGGTAATCTGTCGGTCGAAACGACCCGGGCGGAGCAGGGCAGGGTCAAGCACGTCCGGTCTGTTTGTCGCCGCAATAAGAATGACCCCTTCGGAGGTTTCAAAACCGTCCATTTCGACCAGAAGTTGGTTTAAGGTCTGCTCCCGCTCGTCATGTCCTCCACCGAGTCCCGCGCCACGATGACGACCGACGGCATCAATCTCATCAATAAAGATGATGCACGGTGCATGTTTTTTGCCTTGCTCAAAAAGGTCTCGGACACGAGAAGCGCCGACGCCCACAAACATTTCGACAAAATCAGATCCGGAGATCGAGAAAAAAGGCACGCCCGCTTCACCGGCAATCGCCTTGGCCAAAAGGGTTTTCCCCGTCCCGGGCGGGCCAACAATCAAAACGCCCTTTGGAATACGTCCACCCAATTTTTGAAATTTTGGCGGATCTTTTAAAAATTCAATAATTTCTTCGACTTCCACTTTTGCTTCTTCAACACCGGCAACATCCGCAAAAGTGACTTTCTTTTTTTCCTCGGAGAGCAACTTCGCTTTGCTTTTTCCAAAAGATAAAGCCTTGTTGCCCCCCATCTGCATCTGTCGCATAAAGAAAACCCACAAGCCGATAAAGAGGATAAAAGGCCCCCAGGTCATAAGAAAGGTCATGTACCAAGGCGGAGCTTCCGGGGGTTTTGCGGTGATGCGCACATTTTTTTCACGAAGTGTTTTTACAAGGTCCGGGTCATTTGCGGTATAGGTTTTGAAGTTCGTGCCGTCTTTTAGGGTTCCGGTAATATAATTATCGCGAATCGTGACTTCAGAAACCTCGCCCTTTTCGATCTTTAACATAAATTCTGAGAAGATGATCTCGTCTTCCATTGGGCGGGAGGTGGTATTAAAAAGATTAAACAATAAAATCATAAAAAGGCCCACGACAAACCAAAGGGCCAGATTCTTTGAACGAGGATTCATCTAGTTCTCCTAAAAGTTCAAATGCTTCTTGAAAGAGTCAAGGAGTCTATTTCGCAGTTTATCACACTCAATGACGGCTGACAATCAGAGCGAAGTCTCCATTCAAAATTGCTGTATCAGCTTATCATAAGCCTTACAAACGACGAATTCAAGGGGTGGGCTTTAAGGATACGGGTTACTCTGCGGTAATATTGTCGAGCGACGCAATATATGGAAGATTGCGGTAGCGGTTTTTGTAGTCAAGGCCGTAACCTACGACATATTGATTTGGAATCTCAAAACAGATGTAGTCAATATTTGCTTGAATCTTGCGGCGCTCCGGTTTGTTCAACAAGGTACAAAATTTGAGGGATCCGGGTTTGCGCTTCAGAATCTCCTCCCGCAGAAAAGTTACGGTATATCCGGAATCAACAATATCTTCCACAATCAAAACATCCCGCCCTTTGATTTCGGAAACGATGTCGGAAATAATCTTTACCGTGCCGCCGTCCCGGCGGCGCTTGTCTCTCTGACGCGAGACAACAAGGAAATCCACTTCAAGTGGAATCGGCACCGCACGCACCAAATCAGAAAAAAAAGCAAAGGCACCTTTTAAGATGCCCACCATCAAAAGATCCTTGTTTTTATAATCTTCGGCGATCTTAAGCCCCAGCGTTTTAATCCGTCTACGCATGGCTTCCTGTGTGATCACGGGCTTTCCAAAAAGTTTTTTCCCCATGCTAAGCGGCAGTCCCTCAGATTTGATCGTAAAACCGATTTTTTCGATTCTTAAATTTTGCTTGTTTCATTAGGTTTTATTACTTCAATAGTAAGCACACGACGACTCTCCGCGGTGGCGCAGAAACGTGCATCCAGTCGATGCCCGATCAGCCACATAATGCCCTCCGAACAGGATAAAATCGGAATGTGATGGCGATCGTTCTTTTTAATTTTCGCATCAACAAAAAAATCTTGGAGTTTTTTATGGCGCCCACCCATTCCAAGCGGTGAAAAACGATCACCCCGGCACCATGATCGAATCGACAAGGGCGGCGAAAGCTTATCAAAATCAAAAGAAGCCTTGCAAGCCGAAAAGGGATGTTTTTTTTCGGCTTGCAAGGAAATCTTCATCCGAATGGACCAGGCAGACAAACTCACTTCAGTACAAAAAGGAGGGTCGCCCAGTTCCGGGAAGACATATTCATCTTGTTTTTTGTCATCAAAGCCTTCTTTTTTTCCCGAAAGGCTGCGCTGAATAAAAAACCTCGCGCCTTGTTTTTTGGCGGTCAATCCTCGGCCAAGTCTCGTTTGTGTGCCCTGATGCCCTGGAAAGACCAGGGCGCGCAGCCTTTCGATTTCTTTAAATTTAATCCCTTTAAGCTCGCCGCACACCTTTTCAATCCCCCACCGCAAAACCCGTCTTTGCATTGCGATATGAAGTTGCGTCAATGAAGACAGGTCAAAGCTCACCGACCGCTGTTTGACCTCCACAGCAAGTGTCGGAAGAATCGCTTGAACGGCTTGACGCATAAAATCATCCTCTGCCTCCAATAAAGCGGTTTCCCGACAGAGCGTCTCTTTTATCTTTACATTGTAGGTTTCCAGAAGCGGAATCAGTTGATGGCGGATCTTGTTTCGAAGATAGACGGGCTGCGCATTTGAAGGGTCTTGTACGAATGGGATCTTATTTTCGGAAAGCACTGCTAGAATTTCTTTGCGCCAAGCGTACATCAAAGGCCGTACAATACTCCCTGCGCCCCGACCTGCTTCCCGCTTCTCCGGAATCCCTCGAAGACCCGTCAAGCCCGAGCCGCGCAGCATGTGCATCAAAAAGGTTTCGGCTTGGTCATCTGCCGTATGTCCCAGCGCGATCCATTTCGAGCCGGTTTTTTTTGCCGTCTCCGTTAAAAATGCATAACGCGCGGTCCGCGCACCCGCTTGTTTTGAAAGACGACTTTCTTTGCAGATTGCCGCAACAGGCTGCGTGACGATCGTCGCGGGCAGACCCCAGTTTTTCGAAAGCTGTGCAACAAAATATGCCTCTGATTCCGCTTCCGGCCGGAATTGATGATTCAAATGTGCAACATGCAGAACAAGCCGATACGGCTCAGGAAGATGTTTTAAAAGATAAAGCAGACAAACGGAATCGGGGCCGCCCGAAACAGCAACAAGCACTTTATCTCCCGGTGCGATGCCAAAACGGGCGAGCGACTGAAGCAGTTTTTCAATCGAGACGGACATCCTTATATTCAGAGGTTTGCGTGGGAGGCGAGGCGAAGCGGTCTCATTTCCGCGCCAAAACCGCTTTGGCTTTATCGACGTCTTTTTGGATTTGATTGCTCAGCGCGGCCTTATCTTCAAAATATTCATCGCCGCGGATCCAGTCAATCAGGGTGACGCGCAGGCGTTTTTCGTAAAGATCTTTACTAAAATCAAACAGGTGGACTTCCAATGAAAGCACATTTTTGTCAAATGTGGGTTTCGAGCCGATATAGACTACGCCGTCTTTTGTCCCGTATCCGTCCGTTTTCAGAAAATCGGCGCGGGCAGCATAAATCCCTTTTTTGGGGATCAGTTCATTGGGGAGCCGGAGATTCGCCGTGGGGAACCCAAGCGCCGCGCCCATATCATCCCCGCGAATGACCTTCCCTTCGAGAGTGTAATAACGCCCCAGCATTTTGGACGCCAGCGCGACCTTGCCTTCCAAAAGCAGCGTTCTGATTTCCGAAGAACTGACCACACGGCCCTCAACGATCACCGGCTCCGGAGAAATCACTTTAAAACCAAGCGTTTCCCCAAAACGGATGAGGTCATCCAGGGTGCCTGCATGGTCTTTTCCAAAGCGGAAGTTTTTTCCCACAACCACTTCCTTGCAACCCATCTTTTCATGTAGGAATTTCGTAGCAAATGCTTCAGGGGAAAGCTCCGCAAAAGCCTTATTGAATTCCGCCGTGTAGGTAATATCAATCCCATGCGCTTCAATAATCCGCGTTTTAATTTGAAATGTATTCAGCAGCTTAAAGGTTTCCTCCGGTTTCAGGTAACGTCTGGGATGCGGTTCAAAAGTCAAAACGACTGCCGTGCCGTCATTTAGCTTCGCACGTTTGATGGTCTCGGCCAAAATCGCCTGATGGCCTAAATGCACACCGTCAAAGTTTCCGATCGCAACGACGGGGTAATTTACGTTGGGCTTGATATTCGAGGCGCCGATGAGCAATTTCATGTCATTTCCCTTGGGTTAACATTTGAGCGATTTCTTTTGCAAAATAAGTTAGAAAGATATCAGCCCCCGCACGTTTCATGGAGAGCAGTGATTCAAAGGCGGCTTTTTTTTCATCCAACCACCCTTTTTCCGCCGCCGCTTTGATCATGGCGTATTCCCCGCTCACCTGATAGGCGGCAATGGGCACATCAAAACCTGCGCGTAAATCCCGAATGAGATCCAGATACGGCAAGGCCGGTTTCACCATGATCATGTCCGCACCTTCTTCAATATCCGACGCGGCTTCCCGGATGGCCTCACGTGCGTTGGCCGGATCCATTTGATAGGCCTTGCGATCTCCGAATTGCGGAGCGGAATCCGCCGCATCCCGAAACGGGGCATAAAAACAAGAGGCATACTTGACGGCATATGAAAGGATCGGGGTTTCCGCGTAGCCGTTTTGATCCAGGCCATTGCGAATCGCAGCCACACGGCCATCCATCATGTCAGAAGGCGCGACGATATCCGCACCGGCCTCTGCGTGACTCAGCGCCATTTTCACCAGCAGCGCCAAGGTTTCATCATTGAGAATCTTCCCGTCTTTCACGATGCCGCAGTGCCCGTGGGAAGTGTATTCATCAATGCAGACATCCGTGATCACCAAACGGTCAGGGTGAGCTTTTTTCAGAGCACGCACGGCTTGCTGCACAATGCCTTGAGGATCCATGCCTTCGGAGCCGATTTCGTCTTTGCGCTTTGGAATGCCAAAGAGCATGACGGCAGGAACCCCCAGTCCAAAAGCTTCGGCGCAGGTTTTTAAGAGTTCTGGAATGCTCAGACGATATTGTCCGGGCATGGAAGCAATTTCACTTTTTCCACCTGTGCCGTGCTGCACAAAGAGCGGGAGAATGAGTTGATCGACCGAAAGACGGCTTTCTCGAACAAGCCCCCGGATGGCCGGGTTTTGTCTCAATCTGCGCGGACGATGAATGGGAAAAGCCAAATAAATCTCCTGGTGAACACTGATTTCAGCCCTTTAGTTTACGCCTAATTTTGATAATAATCCACAATCGCATCAGTAAGCGCGGGAAAAGTATAGTTCTTCGGCACCACAGACACTTGAAAACCCAAGGCCGTGGCCGCGTCGGCCGTAATCGGGCCGATGCACGCCAGCTTACTCTCTTTTAAATATTTTGCGATCCGCGCTTTTCCCACAATCTCAACAAAGTGACGCAAGGTCGATGCACTGGCGAAGGTCAGCATATCGATTTTGCGCTGCGTGAAAAGGCTGTCGATCTCTCCCGGCGCATAGCTCGGGCGCAGGGCTTGATAAGCGGGAACGACATCAACCTCACCGCCCAAGTCGCGCAATGTTTCAGGCAGGATCTCCCGCGCCTCAAGTGCTCTGGGAATCAAAAACCGTTTGCCTTTCACACCCCGGGCGGCCAAGAGGTCCAGGAGTCCTTCTGCTTTAAATTCGCTCGGGATCAGGTCAACGCGCAAATCCCAATCCTCAATCGCCTTTGCCGTGCGCGGGCCGATCGCACAAATGGCAATCCCCTTCAGCAAACGCAGATCTTTCCGGAGGGTTTTCAAACGCTTTCGGAAAAAGGAGACCCCATTGACGGAGGTAAAAATCAAGACATCGTAGGATTCAATCTGCGCAATCGCCGTATCAAGCGCATTCCAATCGGGCGGCGGTGCAATTTGAAGGGTCGGAAAAGAAATCGTCTCCGCACCAAAAGCAGATAATTGATCTAAAAATTCACCCGCCTGCGTTTTTGCGCGCGTGACCAAAATGCGCTTGCCAAAAAGAGGACGGCGCTCGAACCAATTCAGTGACGCCCTCAAAGAAACAACCTCCCCGACAACCATCACGACCGGGGGCTTAATCCGTGTTTCTTCAGCAAGCGCCACAACGGTACCCAGCGTAGCGGTGATGGTTTTCTGATAAGGATAACTGCCCCACTGAATCAGTGCCGTAGGCGTATCGGCTGCTTTGCCGTGCTCAATGATTTTTTGCGTAATGGTCTGTAAGTTTCCCATCGCCATTAAAAAAACAAGGGTATCCCGGCCCGTCACTAATTTTTCCCAATCGAATGGACTGTGTGTTTTGTCCGGATCTTCATGACCGGTGACAATGGTGAGCGAAGAGGCCATTTTCCGATGTGTCAGGGGAATACCCGCATAACTCGGCACGCCGATGGCCGAAGAAACACCCGGCACAACTTCAAAAGGAATGGACGCCGCCGCCAGGGCCTCTATTTCTTCACCGCCCCGGCCGAAAATAAAAGGATCGCCGCCTTTCAAACGCACAACCGTTTTCCCCGATTTTGCGGATGCAATCAATAGTTGGTTGATTTTTTCCTGATGTTCGGAATTGAGTGCCCCGCCTTTTTTCCCAACGTAAATACGCTCCGCACTCTCTTTTGCAAAATCAAGCAGTTTCGGATTCGCCAGGTAATCATGAATGACAACATCGGCACGCGCAAGCAAGGCTTTGCCACGCAGGGTCAAAAGTCCGGGATCACCGGGTCCGGCTCCCACCAGTACAACCTGTCCTGTTTTTAAGCCCAGTGACGACGACATGGACGATTACCTGACAATCATTTTGAGTTTAGGAAAAAATTTTGGAAATAGCGAGCGATCCTCTGCAATTTTCGCCTTGAATCTGAAAATTTCATCTCTCGAAAAATTCAACCCGGACTTAAATCGGAGCTTCCTTAAAAAGCGCATTTAAGGATATCGGCCTACACGAACTTCGTCAACGGAAAATCCACCGTTTAATCAGCGCTTCCCGCGATCACAGAAAAATCAAAAAAAGGCCGACCTGAAAAAGGCCGGCCCGGACGTATTTACACAGAACAGGATAGGACCTGAATTCAATTCATCTCGTTCGCGTGGGTAAGTCCCTCACGTGCGAGTGCCATCGCGTCCTTGCCATGCCCCATCATAACATCAAGATGACCTTGTTCGCCGTGATCCACCGCTGATTTGGCATGATTGAGGGCCTCCTTGACCATAGACATGGCCTCGGGTCCGTGCATTTTTGTCGCCTTGCTGGCATCGGAGGCATTGATCCCTTCTTGTCCATGCCCCAGACATTCCTGTGCTTCCTTGACCATCTTCTTAAAATGTTTTAGCGCCACACCGCCATGCCCTTGGCTGCCGTGATCGAGCCCCTGTTCTCCTTGAGCGACCATCTCATTGCAATGTTTTTTTGCAACTTTGACGTGCATCGAAGATCCTGCGAAACTGACACCGGAAAATGCAAAAACAGCAACTGCAACCGCGGCAATGGAAATATTTAAACGCATATTCTCCCTCCATTTTCATCGTTAAAACATCCCCATTATTCCTGTTCTGAGTGGATTTAGGGATGCCGTATAATGATGAGTAAGGTTTGCTGGAATGAATCATTGGACTTAAGATCTTTTCCAAATTGATAGAAAATCAGTAGTAACACTTTCATATTGCACAGTCAAGCCTCTTTGACATATGATCCCTCAAGCGACTTTTTAAATGAAACAGGAGAGAGATGGGCACGCAGGCAGAAACACCGGTCGAAATCACATCCCTCAAAGAAGAAGGAATTCGCATTCGCTGGGCGGATGGTCATGAAGCCGTCTATCCCGCCCTCTATCTGCGCGGGCAGTGTCAATGCGCTTCCTGCGTCGATGAGTGGAGCGGAGAAAAACGCATCAAGACCGAGCAAATTCCGGAAGGCATTCACAGCACGTCTATCGAAGCCAAAGGACGTTATGCCGTCTCCATCCACTGGAGCGATGGTCACGACACAGGCATCTACCCCTTTGATTATTTAAGAAAAATCTGTCCTTGCGCGCAGTGTAAACGCCCCTGGCCCTAAAGCCTCACCCCTTATTCTTGTAAGACCTTTTTTGCTGCGGATTTCGCGCAGCGGAATCCGTTGTCCGAGCCCGCGATATGGGGGCGGTTGTAGTTGCGAAAGGTCACTTGAGCAAACATCTCGTCGGCGAAATGACGGCTGGGATTAAAAGCCCCGCCCCGCACGACCTTTTGAAAAATGCCATAATCGGGCGATTGATAGGTATTGCCCGGATAGGGGCGGTACCAGCTGTCCGTCCACTCTGAAACATTGCCCGCCATGTCAAAAACACCGTAAGGGCTTTTATCTTCCGAAAAGCTGCCCACAGGCTGGGGGTATCGGCCGATATTTGATTTTTGAGGATCAAAGACATTGCCCCAGGGATAGGCCCGCCCATCTGTCCCCCGCGCCGCTTTTTCCCACTCAGCTTCCGTGGGAAGTCGTTTGCCCAAGGCACTGCAATAACTATCCGCATCCGTCCAGCTTACTTGTGTGACAGGCACTTTCGCAGGACGGTCCGGCAAGACATGATTTTTGTCAAACTTCAAATAATCCTCATAAGTCACTTCATAGCGATCAATAAAAAAATCAGGCAGAAAGACCTTGTGTTTGGGTTTTGCATTTTCTTGCCCCCAGGGACTATCGGGCGGAAGTTCGTCCAATCCCATCTCGAAATCTCCCGCAGGAATGTGTACCATGCCTTCGGGAGGCACTATGGCCTCAGCGGAAGCCGTGCCTGGCAAAACAAACGAGAGCACAACAAAAAAAGAGACGCCGACGCTAAAAAAAAGAGAGGGAGGGAACATCGCGCAATTGTAGGATTCACATGGAAACATGTCAACCCAGGCTTCATCAGAGCTTCCTTTACAGCTAAAAAGAGGACACGTATAATGGGATAAGAACATTTTGAACAAGGAAAATTTCATGCATAAAAACCCTTTTCCGACCTATGGCGATTCCTTAATTAACACCCTAATCTCCACTTACGCCGAAGAAAATCATGCTGCGCGGGTTTATGCTGAAATCAGTGACGCCCGGGGCTGGCCTTTGCTCATCGACCATGTGGCTGTCCGCTGCCTGGATATCGAAACCCGTGCGGCCATTTTTTTAAAATCAGGGTACGTCTTTCGGGGTGAACGGGTTGAATACCCCGATCAGGGATGGTGGGCAAAAATATATCGCAAGGCGCGGCAACCCGTGCTCTTTGTGGATCAGGCTTACACGGATGCACGAGGAAAAAACAGCATCATCCCGGCCTGGGTAAAACGCTTCGGAGATAAAGCGTTGCACCACATCGCCGTGCGCGTTGATGACATCGATCAGGCCGTCGCCGTTTTAAAAACACACGGCATTCAATTCGCGGGGGCGATCGTCGGCAGCCCCGGCTCCCGTCTGCGCCAAGTCTTCACCGCCTCAGAAGTCCGGGAAGGTGCGGCCTACTCCGTGCTCGAATTGACCGAACGCAATGGCTACACCGGATTTTACCCAGATCAGGCCAATGCCTTAATGCAATCGTCAACACGGAAGATTTCGGAATAAACACTTTGGGACACTCTGATTAACTCACCACCAAGGCCAAATCCGTCAGTTTATCCATCGCAGTGCAACCCAGGATGCAATAGAGTTCGAATTGTTCTCCATGTGCATTCGCGAAAAAAACAAGTTCTGTTTTCAAATTTTTTTCAGAAACCGGATTGCTGTAGATTTCCTCACCCGAATCGAAAAGCAACCCGAATTCATGAACATCTCCCGTTTTATCCGCATATTCGAAAACAATCTTGATCCGGGAGCCCTTAGGGATTTTCAACACATGCTTAAGCGGATGCCCTTTTTCATCCAAAAACCCTTTTTCGGTGACTTTGAGTAAAACAAGGGTTTCCACCTGTTGCGCCATCGCCGGAAAAGATCCCGCACTGAAGAAAAAACCGATCAGTATCGCAACCATCATGTCCTTATAGCGTCTTTTTATCTTCATCCTGCCCTCCTAAAATAAGGCGGTTTAAACAAAACCAATGTACGTCGATGAAAAAAGATCAAACCCTCTTATTCCCGCGAACGTTCTACTTTCAATATTAAGCAAGTGATATGCCAACAACGGTATGGAAATGGGCGATGCCGACCCATCGATTGAGGAAAGAACCTGATTCCCTGAACCGGCGTGTTACATTTTTTGGAAATCAAATTTGATTTTCGGAAACAAAGATTCATAATATCCGCACTCGCCGCAATCGTACCCCTGCAATACCTGACTCAATAGGGAAAATCCAAAAGGAAAAGGCTCCGAAGTCTAAAAAATCTTTAAAAATCCGGTGCATATTATTACACGAAAGAATGTTCTGCGGAACAGCGGAACAATGGAAACCCCGCCCCGTTTTTTCTCCATTCGGTATTTTATTCGGCATCCGATTTGCTTTTTATAAAGAGCAACGAGAGATAAGGTCGATGGCATACGGCATCCGCCTTTCTTGTTCAGGCAATCCACATCATAAGGAGGGTCATGCAATGAAACTGAAAATTATACTTGAGTCGAAAGACCAAGGAAGGTTCAGAGCTTACGTGCCTGCTTTGCCCACTTGCACAGGCACCGGGATCGGGAAAAACGAAGCCTTGGAAAATATTCGAAAGGCCGTCTTGCTGCATTTTGGTATTGAAGAGATCGTTCATCCCCAAAAACAGCATCCTGTGGCATACTATAAGTATCGATTAACACAGGCCATCACGGGAAAGATGAGCACAGAGAAAAAACAAGCCGCTCTGACCGCACTCGCGGGAATCGGACTCATGGTCGCTGTAATCTGGGGCGCTGGGTTCTTTGCTTAGAAAAAACGTCCCTATACGGCGGAAAATTGCAGGCCCCATCGGGGCCCCGGACTCCGTAAGATCGGGCTTGAAACATCCGCCTTAAGGATGCTCTGATCAAGGTTCAATCCTGAATCAATAGACTACACGTTTCAAACATGCGGCTTTGCCCGTTTAAAAATCACTTATCCGTAAAGCATGCATTACGGGCAAGAGCATATCACGCTCATCCATCCCTTCGATTACAAGACTTTGTCAAGAACGATAAAAAGAATTTCTTGTTAAGACCCACTTCTGATTCACCCAATTTTTGGAAGAGATTTCATCTATCGCCTTCCTTTTCTCTGACCCAGGCGCCATCATCCGGAAAAGTGCACCGCTTCTTGACAGTTAAAGCCGAATGCAGTAATTTCCAAGACAGACGGTATATTTTTCAAACACGCCGCATCCTGATTTACTCACGCCATCTCCTCGTTTTCGTACCGTTTTTCGACAAGGAGGATAAAATGACCCAAAGCACGCATACCTATCAAAACCGGCGCATCCAGGAACGCAGACCGCTCTTAAGATCCATGCGCTGGCATCATCGCTACCGGGAAAACCAGGCGGGCCAGATTCATGATTTCTCCCCATCGGGTTTCTTCCTGGAACCGCTGGGCCCGATGCCCAACAACATCCGTACAGACGATGTCATCTGGATTACCCCAAAGGTCGGTAAACAAGAACACTATCTTTCCGCAACCGTGCGTTGGCGCACAGGTGCCACACCAGAGCACGGGCAAGGTTTTGGCCTGGAGTTCGACGACTACAGTAAACAAGTCGCCAAAGATCTGCAGCTTTAGGGAAACTCCGATTACATCCGGGGTGAATTTTTCGAGAGATAAAATTTTCAGATTCAAGGCGAAAATTGCAGAGGATCGCTCGCTATTTCCAAAATTTGCAACGCAGAAATTGAGGGGTTTCGCCTCGAAAAACAATTCATGACTTAATCAGGGCTTCTCTAGATCTTAAACAACAAAACCCGAAGCCGAAGCACGAACCGTGCTTCGGCTTCATCCCTTCCCGAATAAAAATCACCCTACTTCCTTAAACACCCGACAGAGATTTTCATCAGAAATCCTTTCATGCGGATCTCCCGGTTTTTCCGGGATTCAGACAACCTTGACAATCCACCATGCTATGTTAAGTTTTTAAAAGTGATTGTAAGCCGGAACCTTATCACGGCAAGGAGATGAAAGGGAATTTCATCAGGAAAAGCCTGACCTCAATATCCCGAAACCATATAATTTGAAACGACCTCTGGAAATGATCTCGTTTCTTTAATACTCAGCAGGAGGAATAGAATGAGTCTTGATGCACAAATCGCCACTATGGTGAAAACTGTCCCGGAATGTGTTGCAGCAGGTGTTGTTGACATCCAAACCGGCATGTTGCTTGGCATTAAAACAATCGACAGTCATCCGCAGGAAGTGATTGACCTTGTGGCTGCAGCAACCGGAGATCTCTTTCAAGGTCCCAATGTACAAGCAATCGAGTCCCTTTTTAAAAAGATGCGAGGCGTAACGGATAACCATCATTATTTCCAAGAAATCATTATTCTTTCGGACAACCTCATCCATGTTTTTCAGCGTGGAAAAAGAAATGAGGATGTCGTCGTTATCGTGGTCTGCCGTGTGTCCGCAAGCCTCGGCATGGTGCTTTCAAAATCCAGAACAGCCCTGCCATCGCTCGAAGGTGCGATCTAAGAACGCTCTGATGAAGTCCGGGGTGAATTTTCGAAAGATGAATTTTTCAGATTCAAGGCGCAAATTGCAGGAAATAGCCTGTTATTTACAAAATTTGCAACGTGGAAGTTGGGAATTTCGGCCTTGAGATACCCATTCATGACTTGATCGGATATGCGCTAAGGAATCGATTAACCCGATTTTTCTCTTAAGGAGCCTGCCTCAGATGTCGCAGCCCGGCCATCAAGGTGAACCGCTTTACCGGCTCACTTCCGCATCCGTCAATCGCCCAAACGGCGCCCTGCTGAAAGAAATGGAATGGTCTATCCGGGACCACGCCGTAACGATTATCTTTGGCCCGGGCGGAACAGGAAAAAGCCTCTTGCTGCGCTGCTTAGCCGGCAACAGGCTGCCGCCGGAATGGTCTCTGCATGGAGATTGGCGCTATCGCAATCAGAACCTGTCAGCATTGATTTCCAATGGAAGCCGTCCAAACGACATCGCGTGGCTTCCGCAACGCAAGAGACCCCTGACACATCACGCTACTCCAGAAGCGCGCCCGGATGTTTCAGCCGAGCCGGGTTCATGGCGAAAAATACTGAATTCGGGCGCCCATACCATCTTACTCGATGAGCCGACGGTCGGGTTCTCGGATCAAGAAATCAATGAACTCGTGACTGCGCTGCGTGCCCACACAAAAAAAGGGGCCGCTATTGTGATCACCCATGATCTCGCGTTTGCACGAAAAGTCGCCGACGATGTTTGCCTCCTGTGTGCCGGTGAGATTGCAGGCTGCGCCGATGCTAGGGAGTTTTATGAAAACCCGCCTTCGGACTTGGCGGCTCAATTTCTAAAACAAGGCAACTGCGCCCGTAAACCCGCACCGATACCTCTCCCGCCTCATTTTAATTGGATTTTACCGGGACGGCTTGCCGGAATGGGTAAACCCGGCCTGCTGGGAGACGTGAATCAGGATTTAACGGCCATTGCCACGGCAGGGGTTTCTCATCTTGTCTCTCTCACCAAGACCCTCTTTCCGGCAGACAAACTTCGCCCCTATGGTATTTCAGGCAGACATTTCCCCATCACCGACATGAGTGTGCCCGCCATCGGCACAACCGCCAGCCTGTGTCGCGACATCAAACGTCAGATGGAAAGCGGTGTCGGTGTTGCGCTCCACTGTCATGCCGGGCTCGGACGAACCGGAACCATTCTTGCCAGTGTGCTGGTTTGGCTGGGCAGATCCCCGGAAGAAGCCATCAATGAAATTCGGGCCGCCGGAAAAGGATATATACAAAACAAGGCTCAGCTTGATTTTGTCTATCGTTTCGCCGAAGGGACTTAATCAGAGCATCCTTAAAGGAAGATCTGTATAGAATGCAGTGCGGCTTTGATAATCGGTTCGGGATAAAGACCGAGAAAAAGCGTTACAAATGCCGTAATCCCCAGGGCAACTTTAATTGAAGGGGAAAACGAAAGGGCCGTACCGGGATGAGGCTCATCCATGTACATAACCTGAACCACTTTAAAATAATAATAAAGCGACACCGTGCTATTCAGGATGCCGATAACCGCCAGCCAATAAAATTCG
>Ga0256830_1001340_pt1 | contig 17560 bp, 17 predicted proteins | sample 128326metaG_FD_190537 | JGI IMG/M metagenome (GOLD analysis project Ga0256830, IMG submission 190537) | Hydrothermal vent microbial communities from Lau Basin, Pacific Ocean - 128-326 | ecosystem: Environmental > Aquatic > Marine > Hydrothermal vents | place: Pacific Ocean: Lau Basin | collected... | reverse complement strand
CACCGGCACCCCGTGCCGGCACGCTTGCGGGGCTGCATCGCGCAGCGCCTGCGGGCGCCATCCCTGTACACGACCTGAGCGGGAGGAAGCAACGATGAACCGATCCCTGATCACGCTGGCCGTTGGCGCGGCGCTGGCGGCGCCGGCCGCGGCCCAGACCGAGGTGGAGAAGCTGCGGGCCGAGCTGGACGAGCTGCGCCAGGAGGTGCGTGCCGCCGCCGAGTGGAAGGATCCCACCACCCTGGTGCACATGGCCGGCTATGCCGACGTGGGCTACGAGGATGCCGAGGGCAGCCCCGGCAGTTACCTGGTGGGCACCTTCGCCCCCATCTTCCACTACCAGTTCAACGACATCGTCATGCTGGAGTCGGAACTGGAGTTCGAGGCCCTGCCGGACGGCTCGACCGAGACCGGCCTCGAGTACCTCACCATCGACTACCTGTTCCACAACAACGCCGCGCTGGTGGTGGGCAAGTTCCTGAGCCCCCTGGGCCAGTTCCGCCAGAACCTGCACCCGTCGTGGATCAACAAGCTGGCCTCGGCCCCGGCGGGTTTCGGCCACGACGAGGCGGCGCCCAACGCCGAGGTGGGGGCCCAGGTCCGCGGCGGCTTCGGCCTGGGCGGCCACCGCGCCAACTACGCGGTGTACATCGCCAACGGCCCGGCGGTGGAACTGGGTCCCGGGGGAACCGAACTGGAGGCGGTGGAGACGCCGGGACTCAATGCCGACGAGGACGGCAAGAAGGTGGTGGGCGGGCGCTTCGGCCTGCTCGTGCCGGGCCCGCGCCTGGAGTTCGGGCTCTCGGCGGCCACCGGCGAGGTGGGCGAGCTGGGCGCCGGAGGCTATACGGGCATTACCCGCGACTACCAGGCGCAGGGCTTCGATTTCACCTGGCGTCCGGGTGGCTTCAATATCGTGGGCGAGTACATCCGCCAGGAGGTGGGGGCCAACGCCGCCAGCACCGCGCCCGAGGAAGGGGTATGGGACGCCTGGTATCTTCAGGCCAGCTACCGCTTCCCGGCCACCGACTGGGAGGTGGTGGCCCGCTACGGCGAGTACGACACCCCGGGGACCGAGGCCGACCGGGAACAGCTTGCGCTGGGCGTGAACTACGTCTTTGCCAGCAATTTCGTGGCCAAGGCCACCTTCGAGTCCAATGACAACCCCAACCCGGGCGAGGAGGCCGGCGACCGCTGGTTGCTGCAGCTCGCCTACGGGTTCTGAACGAGGAGGGCGCACCATGAACCGCATTCGTCATTTCCGCATGCTGCCGGCAGCAGCCCTGCTGCTGTCCGGCCTGCCCCTGTTCGCCCCGGCCGCCGAGGAGGGCGGCGGGGACTTCACCCGCGGGGCCCAGGCCTGGTCCATTCACTGCCAGCGCTGCCACAACGTGCGTGATCCCAAGGAGCTGCGCGACGACCAGTGGAAGACCACGGCCAACCACATGCGCATCCGCGGCGGACTCACCGCGCAGGAGGTGCGTGACATTCTCACCTTCCTGCAAGAGAGCAACTGAGCCCGGGTGACGGGGGGCGGGCGGTGTTCCGGGGGCCGCCCGCCCCCGTCTTTTTCCACGCCACGGGCCGGTGGTAGTCTGCGCCCATGGAACAGGCCGCGGTACTGGTACACGGGCTCTGGATGACCGGGCTGGAGATGGTGCCCCTGGCCTGGCGCCTGCGCCGCTGCGGGTTCAAGACGCATACCTTTCATTACCCCAGTGTGCGGCGCTCGCCGCGCGAGAACGCGGCCGCCCTCGATGCCTGGCTCAGGACCCTGCCCGAGCCGGTGATCCACCTGGTGGCCCACAGCCTGGGCGGCATCGTGGTGCTGCACCTGTTCGATGCCTTTCCGGCGCAGAAACCGGGCCGGGTGGTGTTGCTGGGCTCGCCCCTCAAGGGCTCGGCCGCGGCCGCGCGCCTGGCGCGGACTCCCTGGGGCCGCGCCATCCTCGGCCGGTCCGTGGAGCAGGGCCTGCTGGGCGGGGCACCCCGCTGGCACGGCGCCCGGGATCTGGGCATCATCGCCGGCACCCGGCCCCTGGGGGTGGGCGCCCTCGTGGCCCCGGGCCGCCTGCCCCGGCCCAACGACGGCACCGTGGAGCTGGCGGCCACGCGCTGTGACGGCGCCAGCGAGCACCTGGTGATGCGCCACAGTCACTTCGGCATGCTCTACGCCCGCGACGTGGCCGATGCCGTGTGCCGGTTTCTCCATCACGGCCGCTTCGCGGGCGAGGCGGGCCGGTAGGCCGCGGCCGAGCGCACCGGCTCCGTCCGGGTGCGCGGGCGGGTGCTCATGGACAGGGCTGGCCGGGGTCGAGGCCGAAGCACTCCTGCCAGTAGATGATCCGGTCGTCGCCGCGGAAGGAGCCGAAAGTGGCGCGGGCGGTGGGCGGATCGTTGTCGTGGTTGCCGTCGCCGTCCCAGTCGAAGCGCAGGTAGGGAATGGCCGAGGCATCCACCGTGATGTCGGTGTAGCCGGTGACGTTGGGCGCGGTAAAGGAGAGCCCGGCGTCACCGCCGCCCAGCTCGGTGCCGGACAGGGCGCCGTTGCCGTCGCCCAGGGTCGCGGTGGTCGTGGCCCCGGGCTGGATCTGGATGTCACCGTCGGTCTGGTTGGCCTCCACGTTGTTGTCCAGGCGCAGGGCGCCGATGGCGGTGGGCGTGCAGTTGTCGCCGGTGTTGAGGGCAAAGCCGGTGCCGGGCCCGGTCCAGAACTGGGCGTACAGGGGCACGTCGAGCGGCAGGAACTCGCTGCCGTAGGCGTTCTCGACGGCCAGCCGGCCGAAGCGCAGCTCGGTCTGGCCCACCTTGCGGTGGGTGTCGGGCCCCCCGTCGAGAGACAGGTCATAGGCGTCCAGGATCACGCCGTCGCTGTCCACCGGCGCCACGCCCACGGCCAGCGCCGCCAGCGGACCGTCGGGGGCGGTGTTGCGGGTGAGCCGCAGGTCGGCCCCGGCGCTGGCGACGCCGTTGTTGAACACGCCGGAGCCGGCCACCACGAGGCGCGCGGTGTAGTCGGTGCCGGCTTCGGTGGCACCGTAGTTCATCTGTGCCGCCACCGTGGGATCGAGCTTGGCGAAGGCGCCGGTATAGTTGAGCGTGGTGGCGCCGCCGGCGTTTTCGGCCCGCAGCTCGAAGCCCACGTTGAACGGCTCGTCCATGTAGGTGAAGGTATCGGTGCAGCCGGCGATGCCGCTGCGGTTGGTGAGCAGCGGGTTGGCCAGGCTGAAGTGGTCGGGATAGAAGCGGCCCACGTTGTAGGCGGTGGTGGTCACGTCCTGGCCGCCGCCCAGGTAGTCGCCGCCGCGGAGCGCCGCGGTGAGATGGATGATGCCCACCTCGTCGTAGCTCAGGCTGGCCGAGGCGGCGCCGCCGGTGAAGCCGCCGATGCCGCTGCCGCCACCCAGGGTGCCGGGGTTGCCCCCGGCCGGGGCGGCCAGGACGTGGGTGAGGTCCACCAGCGGAGGCGCCGACTCGCGGCCGAAGTTCTGCGTGGTGGAATTGTCCGACAGGTCCGCACCCGGATCCGGTACCCCGTCGTTGGCCGTGCCCCCGTTGCTGCCGCTGTCGTCGGCCGCCTGCCAGGCCACGGTGCGCAGCCCGACGTTGAACGGCACCCCCGCCTTCACGAACACCGGCCCGCCCGGATTGGGGGCGGCCGGCAGCGGATCCGAGTAGCCCAGGCCCGAGAGATCAAACCCGAAGGGCCGGACCACGAAGCTCCCGCCCCCCACCACGATCTCGGTGCCGGCGCCGGCCGGCGGCGCGCCCACGTTGATCTCGTCCTTGGCATTGATGCGGATGGCGCCGGCGTCGGGATAGACCGCGGTAATGGACTCCGACACCCCGTTGGTGAAGTTCACGGAGACGCCGGTGGCCGCAGCCTCGCTGGTGCCCAGGGTGTAGCTGCCCGCCGCCACGGTCACGCTCACCTGCGAGCCGTAGGGGTTGTCGGCCGGGTCGTTGTAGTCGCTCCACATGGACAGGCTCTGGCTCCCGGTGTACTCCTCGATGACGGTGCAGCCCGTGTCCGTGGGCGGCTGGCCCACGGCGGTGAGGGTGAACGTGAAGGGCCGGCCGGAGACCTGGGTGGGCATGGGGTCCGGCGTGGTGCGGAAGCCGTAGGGGCGGAAGGTGACGGCGGGGCCGGTGCTGGCGACACCGGCGGCGGCGTCGGCCGCGGTGATGGTGAGCGGCCCGGCATGGGTGTTCTTCAGGGCCAGGATCACCTGCCCGTCGTCGTCGTTGACCCCGTCGCCGTCGTCGAGAAACACGTAGGTGGCCTGGCCGCTGTCGGGCGCGCCCGGCGTCAGGGTGCCGTAGGCGTCGCCGGCCACCCCGGTGAGCTGCCAGTCGCCCTGGCTGGTGGAAGTGGACAACTGCACCGTGCCGGTGTAGTCGGCGAGCACGTTGTGGGCGGCATCGTGGGCCGTGAGGGTGACCGACAGGGGCTCGCAGGTGAGCGCGTCCACGTTGTGGGTGATCTCGAAGTGGTCCAGGACCGCGCTGCAGGGATGGGTGGCGTTCATGTCCGCCTGGATCTGGGCCTGGCTCAGCACCTGCGAGTAGATGCGCAGCTCGTCGATGGAGCCGTCGGCGGAACGTCGGGTGGCGCCGCTCACCAGGTAGCTCCCCCGGTTGTCCCCGGCATAGAGGGTGCGCAGGTCGCCCAGGACACCGTTGGTGGAGAAGGTGCCGGCCTGCTCGAGGTTGCCGTTGACATAAATCTGCAGGGTGTCGCCCGGAAGGTCCCACGTCACCGCGATGTGTACCCAGACATCGCGCGGGAAGCCCAGGCGACTCGTCTCCAGGATAAAGTCCCCGTCATTGCTGTCCTCCAGCGCAAAGCGCAGGCGGCCCCGGTCGCGCATGACCAGGAAGAAGTACTTGTCCCGCCAGTCGCCGAAGGAATCGGTAGAGGCATCCAGGAGCTGGCGGTCCCGGTTGTTGTTCCAGTTTCGGTTGGCCTTGTACCAGAATGAAATGGTGCCGGCATTGCCCACGTCGTTGATGTCCACCCCCGTGTCCACGGCATTGCGGGTGGCGACGGAATTGTTGTCGGGAATCTCGCCGTAGCCGCAGGTGCCGGGATCCCCGGGAATGGCAGGATTGGTGTTGGCGGTGAAGGCACCGTCCACCGCGGTGCCGTGGTTGCCGTTGCCGGAGCTGTCCTTCACCTCGCCCGGGGTGCCGTTCCAGCTCGCCTCGTCCATCCTGTACCAGGCCACCGGTGAAGGCGGCGTCATGGTCTGGAGGCAGACGTCGTCCACGTGCCAGTAGTCCCAGTCGCTGCCGCTGCCGCCGGTCTGGCGGAAGCGCAGCCGGAACCCGGCGTGCAGCGCAGAGCCCGGCAGCGCATAGCTGCGGTTGAAGATCTCGCCCGGTGTGCCGTTGCCGGGGAAGGTCTCCAGCGCCGTCCAGCTGCCCCCGTTGTCGAGGAACTCGATCACCAGGTCTTCATTGTTGTCCGGGTCCTCGCTGAAGGCGTCGTCGCCCCGGCGCACCCAGACCGTGAGCTGCACCGCGGGCTGCCCCGACAGATCCACGGGAATGCTGGTGACCGTCACCTGGCCCCAGCGGGTGAACATGGAATAGGTGCCCGAGGCCGCCGTCTGTACGCCCACGCCGGCGTCGCCCCCGGCCCCGGCCTCGGTCCACCTGGGCGCCAGGGCGCCGGTCTCGAAGCCGTCCTCGAACAGGGCCGGCGAGCACACCGGTGGCGGTGGCGGCGGTGCCGCCGTTTCGGTTATCACCACGTCGTCCACGTGCCAGTAGTCCCAACCCTCGCCCCCGTTGCCGCTGCTGCCGCTGCCGTTGGTCTGGCGCAGGCGCAGCCGGAAGCCGGCATGCATGGCGGACGAGGGCAGCGTGTACGTGCGGGTGAAGACCTCGCCCGGTGTGCCGTTCCCGGTGAAGCGCTCCAGCTCCACCCAGGTCCCGTCGGAGGCCAGGAATTCCAGCACCAGGTCTTCACCGTTGTCCGGGTCCTCGCTGAAGCTGTCGGCCCCGCGCCGGATCCAGATCTGCAGCTCGGCACCGGGCACGGCGAGGTTGATCGCGGTGCTGGTCACCGTGACCGGACCCCAGCGGGTGAACAGCGATCGGGTGGGACTGCTGGCGGTGGCGTTGCTGATCCCCGCATCGCCGCCGCCGCTGTTGTCCACGGTCCAGGCGGCGCCCAGGGCGTTGCGCTCGAAGTCGTCGCTGAACAGGATGTCGCCGGGCGCGGCCGGGGCCGCCGGCGCCACCAGCACCATGGCCAGCAGGAGCGGGATGGCGAACCCCGGCCGTCTCATGGCGCCCGCGCCCCCACGCGAATGGTGCGCCGGGCCACGGCCTCCCCGCTGCCACAGGTGCCGGTGCTGGTGATGCGGTAGATGTCCCGGCCCTGGATGCTCACCGGGCCGCTGCAGGCGGCCTGTGCGCTGCACCCGGCCAGACCGCCGGCGGTGAAGGTGAGGCCGATGTTGCCGCACGTGGCCGCGCCACCGTTCAGGGGGAACAGCCGGTTCATGGCATTCTGGGCCGCGCTCTCCGCGGCCAGGAAGGCGCGCAGGGAGAGCACCTCGTTGCCCACCGCCACCTGCGAGGTGGCCACCAGCCGCACCATGCCCGCGGCCACCAGGGCCAGCAGCACGATCACGGCCATCATGGCCACCAGGCTCACGCCGCGCTGGCGTACCGGGTTGTGACGCTCACGGCACATTGCGGATTTGCACCTCGTGGCTCATGCGCACCCACTCGGCGTTGCCCAGGTGGTCCGGGCGCATGAAGCGGAAGTCCAGCACCACCGTCGCGTTGCGCGTCAGCGTCGGGCCGCTGTAGGCGAACACGCTGCCCATGGGAATCTCGGGGTCGGCGGTCTGGATGTCCTCGGCCAGCACCTGGCCGCCCGGCGGCGGCACCGGCTGAGCCGCGCTCAGGGCATAGCCCGAATACCGCAGCAGGCGGTTGCCCACCACACAGAAACTCACCGGGCCGCCGGCGATGAACACCCGCCGCCGCGGCGAGTGGCGCAGGAAACGGTGGGTCGCGGCCAGCACCACGCGCCGCACCCCGGCGGGCAGCGCCGGCGCGGTGTCGAAGCCCTGGAAGGCCGCCAGCGGCCCGGGGTCGGCCGCCTGCCAGGGATCACCGGCCCCGCTGCCGGGGCCGTAGGGATACACCAGCACGTAGTAGGCGGCACCCGCCGACGGGGTGAAGGCGAGGTCGAACACGTCGAAGCGGTCGGCCGCCGCCGCGGGCGCCACCGGGGCCGGGGCCGAGGCGGTGCCGGTCCCGTAGGTCACGTTCTGGTCCTGGTACAGGGCCGAGGCCACCAGGGGCAGGAACTCCACACAGGTCCCGCTGGCGTCCACCCGCACGGTATTGGGGACCGCGTTGCGCAGCTCGCGGTTGACGCGCTCGATGCTGATGCGGCCGGTGCGCGACAGCGCATCGCGCAGCTCGGTGCCGGTGTAGGTCTGCATGCTGGTGTTGAAAAAGCGCGTGGTGATGCCGGCGACGATGCCCAGCACCACGATCACCACGATGATCTCCACCAGGGTGAAGCCGCGGGCCGGTTGTGGTGCGGGACCCTGCATCAGAAGTTCACCCGGTAGGCCGAGAACTCGTAGTCGTGACCGCGCGGCGTGGTGACGGTGACGTCGATGCGCTTGGCCTCGTCGTTGTTGAGCCCGGACAGTTCGCCGCCGGCGGCCGCCACGCTCACGCGCAGGCGGTAGTTGGCGTAGCCGGTGAGCGCGGCGCCGTTGATGTCGGTGGGCGGGGTGAGATCCAGGCCGTGGTAGTCGTCCACGTCGTCGTACAGGGCGCGGGAGGTCTCGCCCGCGTCGGGCCCGAAGGTGGTGCTGCAGGGCTGGGCCCCGGGATCGGTGGAGCCGCAGCGGGGCACCCCGCCCTGGCCGCTGTTCTCGTCGAAGCGCTTGGCCAGGATTTCCTCCAGCACCGCCTGGCCCAGCTTCACCGCGCGGTTGGCGTGCAGCGGATCGGCGGCATGGCGCTGGCTGTGCTGCCACACGGTCATGATCCCGGCCATGGCGATGGAGACCAGCACGATGAGCACCAGCAGCTCCACCAGGGTGAACCCGGGCGCGGCGCCGGTGGTGTGCGCGTGCATCTCAGCACCCTCCCTCGTGGGCGTAGCCGGTGGGTTCGATGCAGAGGCTGCGGCTGCCCCCGGCGCTGCTCACGGTCACGGTCACCGCGCTGTTGGCGGTGGTGTGGCCCAGGGCGTTGTAGCTTACCTGCACCGGGTCCGGTGCGGTGCTGATCCCGGCCGGATAGGGCACCGGGAAGGGCCGGCCGTCGGGGTGGGTGAGCCACACCGCGCCGGTGCCGTCGTCCATCTGAATGCCGTACCGGCCGCCGCCGCTGTCCAGCACCAGGGTCACGGTCACCCCGGCGCCGCGCATCATGGCCTGCTGCTGGGCGTGTCTGGCGATGCTCACCAGCTCGGCGGTGAACAGGCGTTCCTCGTAGGCCGCGCGCTGGGTCAGCCGCGGCAGGAACATGGCGGCGAGGATGCCCGCCGCCACCAGCACCACCACCAGCTCGACCAAAGTGAATCCATGGGGGGTGAGTCCCCCGGGGGTGAAGCCGGTCTGCCCTTGCCTTGTCGGCCGCGTGCCGTGCATCGTCTGGTCTCAAGAAAAAAGGGGTGCTGCGCGGGCAACACCCCTTCCCTGGCCGCAGGGTCGTTCCGGCGCCGGTGTCAGCACCCGCTGGTGTCGGTTGTGATCTGGGGCGGGGTGTTGGCGGCCGCCTCCTGGTACCTGACGTAGCAGTTGGTCGGAGTGGTCGCACTGGTGTAGCGCCATTCATAGGTGGCCGGCGGGCCCGCGTTGGCCACCGTAGTGAAGTCGCCAGCCTCGTCGAGCACGATGCGACCGATGCCCGTTGCGCTCGCGGCCGGGTAAAACTGGGTGTCGGAGACATCGTTGCCGGCCGCGAGTCCTTCGAAGCGGTCGGCCGGCACCGCGGTGCCCGCGGCACTGCCGATGGCCAGCTTGACGCCGTGGTACATGGCCGCCGCGGACCTCACGGCCGCCTCCATGCCTTGCACCGCGCCCGCACGGGCATCCTTTTGGATGTTGGTGAACCGCGGCACGATGGTGGCGGCGAGGATGCCCAGCACCACGATGACCACGATGAGTTCGATGAGGGTGAAACCCTGCTGCCTTGCGTTCATTGTTCCGAACCTCGTCTCACGTTGGTTGTACTCGGGAAAAAGTCCGTCCCGTTCCGGGTCTGCCCGTATGAATGCAATCTCCGGGCCAGTTTTCAAGGATATCTCATATCTCGTTGATTTTTATCCTGTTTCAGGCTCATCCAGCCACCGGTAGGGGGTCAGGGTGACCAGCCTCACCCCCAGCACGTCATCCTTTTGACGGTCGAACCGCCCGTTGCGGTTGTTATCGGCGTACACGAGCCGGATCTTTAGCCGCACCTCGGGGGCATGTCCCTGTTCCGGCTGGAAAAACTCGGCAAAGCGGACCCGGTAGACCAGCTCCCGGGCACGGGTGTCGAACCACCACTGGCCCGGCTCCACCCGCCGCGCCGCCTCCTCGGGGGTGAAGGCGCCGGCGTAGTTGTCGGGCGGCTGGGCCAGCCAGTCCACGGGGTTGGCACCCAGCAGCCGGGTGGCCTCGTGGAGGCGGCCCTTGGCCGCCAGGCTGGCCAGCTGCAGGGACAGGGCCACCTCGAAGCCGGAGCGGGTGTAGGCCAGGGCCGCGGCCTCGGCGTCGGCCCGGATCTTCAGCAGGCGGTCGATGCCCAGGACGTAGAGCACCGAGAGGATGATGATGACGAACACCAGCTCCAGGTAGGTGAAACCCGCCGGGCGGAGGGGACGCGTGGCGGACCGGCGCGGCATGGCGGACCCCCGGGTTACTTGCCCTTGACCGCGTCGATGAGGTCCCACATGGGCAGGAAGATGCCCAGGGCCAGGATCAGCACCAGGCCGCCGACGAGCACCAGCATGATGGGCTCGATGGCCGCGGCCAGGCGCCTGAGGTCGTAGTCCACCTCGCGCTCGTAGAACTCGGCCACCTGGTCGAGGAGATCGTCCACCGCCCCCGACTCCTCGCCCACCGCCAGCATCTGCAGCACCAGCGGGGTGAACAGGCCGGTGGCGTTGGCGGTGCGGGTCAGCGAATCGCCCCGCTCCACCCCGTTGCGCATGGCCGCCACGTGCTCGCCCACCCAGCGGTTGTCCACCGCCAGGGCCACCACGCCCAGGGCCTGGACCACCGGCACCCCGGCACGCAGGGACACGGCGAAGGCACGGGCGAAGCGGGCCAGGGTGGCGCGCAGGACGATGCCGCCCACCAGGGGAATGTGCAGCTTGAAGCGGTCCCAGGCCCGGCGCCCGGCGGGCGTGGCCACCCAGCGCACCGCCGCCACCACCGCACTCACCAGGGCCAGGGCCATGAAGGGCCAGTAGTGGACGAAGAAATCCGACGTGGCGATGAGGATGCGCGTGGGCAGCGGCAGCTCGGTCTTGAAGTTGGCGAACAGGCGCGCGAACTGCGGAATGACGTAGATGTTGAGGATGGCCAGGGCCACGAGCACGAAACCGATCACGGTGGCCGGGTAGCGCAGGGCGGACTTGATGCGCTCGCGCAGCTCCTTTTCCTTTTCCAGGTAGCGGGAGAGCTGGAGGAAGGCCTCGTCCACGCGCCCGGTGGCCTCGCCCACCTGGACCATGGACACGAACAGGCTGTTGAACACCTCCGGGTGCTGGTTCAGCGCCGCCGACAGGGGATGGCCGCTTTCGATCTCCACCACCACGTCGCGCAGCACGCGCGCCAGCAACGGGTTGCGGGTGGTCTCGGCCAGGCCGGTGAGGGCGCGGAGGATGGGCACCCCGGCACGCAGGAGCGCATGGAGCTGCCGCGCCATGAGCGCCAGGTCGTCCAGGGTGGGCTTGCGCTCGTTGAGCCTGTCCCGGAGCCGGGTCCAGAATTCGCCTTGCTCCCCGGTCGGGCTGATTTCCACCGGTGTCATGCCGGCGCCCAGGAGCTGGCTGGCCACCAGCTCCGCCGAGGGGGCTTCCATGCGTCCTTCCACCGCCTCGCCGGCGGCATTGCGCGCCTTGTACAGGAACACCGCCATCAGTTGGCCAGCGCCTCCCCGCCGGACCGACCGTCGTCATCGGGTTCGCCCGCAAGGGCCTCCGGCTCGGGCAGGTCCAGCTCGTCCACGCCGCCGGTGATGCGCATGACCTCCTCCAGGCTGGTGACGCCCTGGGCGGCGTATTCCAGCGCATGCCGGGAGAAGGGACGGAACTCTTCGTGCCGGCGCGCGTGCTCGGTGAACCCGGCGGTGTCGTTGCGCCGCAGGTGGTCGGCCAGGCCCTGGTCGATCTCCAGCAGCTCGAACACGCCGATGCGGCCGTGATAGCCGGTGTTGTTGCAATGGGGGCAGCCCGCGCCGTGGTAGAACCGGAGCCGGTCCACCTGCTCCACCCCCAGGTTGTAGAGCCAGGCCAGCTCGTGCACGTCCGGCTCGTAGGGCTCCTTGCACGACTCGCAGATGCGCCGCACCAGGCGCTGGGCCAGGATGGCATCCAGGGCAGTGGCCACCAGGTAGCCCTCGGCGCCCATGTCCAGCAGCCGGTTGACGGTGGAGATGGCGTCGTTGGTGTGCAGGGTGGACAGCACCAGGTGACCGGTCATGGCTGCACGCAGGCCGATCTCCGCGGTTTCCTGGTCGCGCATCTCGCCCACCAGCACGATGTCCGGGTCCTGGCGCAGGGCCGCGCGCAGCACGCGGGAGAAGGTGAGCCCGATCTGGGTGTTGACCTGGACCTGGTTGATGCGCGGCAGGCGGTACTCCACCGGGTCCTCCACCGTGATGATCTTCTTCTCCGCACTGTTGAGTTCGGACAGCGCGGCGTACAGCGTGGTGGTCTTGCCCGAGCCGGTGGGGCCGGTGACCAGCACCATGCCGTGGGGCCGGAGGATGTTGCGGCGGAAGCGCTGCAGGAGCCGGGTCGGCATGCCGAGCTGCTCCAGCCTGAGCATGTCGCCCGACTGGTCCAGCAGCCGCATGACCACCGACTCGCCGTGCTGGATGGGCATGGTGGACAGGCGCACGTCGATGTTGCGGTTGCGCACGCGGATGTTGAAGCGCCCGTCCTGCGGGACCCGCCGCTCGGAGATGTTGAGCCCGGCCATGAGTTTCAGGCGCGAGACCAGGGCCGAGGCGATGCGCTTCTCCTTCATGACCTGTTCCTGCAGCACGCCGTCGATGCGCTGGCGGATGCGCAGCACCGTCTCGTCGGGCTCGATGTGGATGTCCGAGGCTCCCACCTGCACCGCGTCCTCGAAGATGGTCTGGAGCAGCCTGACCACGGGGGCATTGGCCACGTCCTCGCCCACCATGAGCTGGGCCAGGTCGAAATCGGTTTCCGACAGCTCCTCGGCCAGGTCCTCGGCCAGGTCGTTGATCTGGGCCGCACGCCGGTACACCAGGTCGATGGTCTCGAGCAGGTCGGCCTCGCGCACCACCGCGAGCTGCAACGGGCGCTTGAGCAGCTTGGCCAGCTCGTCGTAGGCGAACAGGTCGGTGGGATCGGCCATGCCCACCAGCAGCGAGCCGTCCGGGTTCTCCTTGAGGGCGATGGCACGGTGGCGGCGGGCGTGGGTCTCGGGGATGAGCCGCACGGTCTCCGGGGCGAACTTGTAGGTCTTGAGGTTGATGTAGGGGACCTGGAGCTGGCGCGACAGCACCTCCAGCAGCTTGTCCTCGCTGACGAAGCCCTGATCCATGAGGGTGCGGCCCAGCTTGTGGCCGGTCTGCTTCTGCAGCGCCAGCGCCTGCTGGAGCTGGGCCTCGGTGATGAGCCCCTGCTCCACCAGCAGGTCGCCGAGACGGATCTTTTTGGGGGCCGGCTGCGTCATGTTTCCGTCACCACGTGGTCCTCGCGTTCATCCTGCAAGAACCGTGCACAGTTCGCGGTATCGACGGCAGATGACTGTATTTTAAGGGAAAATTGGAGCGCCGCGGGAGGGGGCGTGCGGCAAGCCGTTGATTTTGATGCGATTACTGGTCCGGCGCCAGGCGCAGGGCGGCGGAATTGATGCAGTAGCGCAGGCCGGTGGGCGGCGGGCCGTCGGGAAAGACATGGCCCAGGTGGGCGCCGCAGGCGGCGCAGCGCACCTCCGTGCGCACCATGCCGTGGGTGGTGTCGGTGTGCTCGGTGACCGCCCCCGGGTCCAGCGGCGACCGGAACGAGGGCCAGCCGGTGCCCGAGTCGAACTTCTGGGCGGAGCCGAACAGGGGCGCACCGCAGCAGATGCAGTGGTAGGTCCCCGGTGTCCGGCACGCATGGTACTCGCCGCTGAAGGGCGGTTCGGTGCCCTGCTCCCGGGTCACGTGGTACTGCAGCGGGGTCAGCCGCGCGCGGAGTTCGTCGTCGTCGGGCCGGGGCATGGGGCGTGCCTCACGGAGGAGAACCCTCATTGTAGACCAGGTCCGGCAGCCAGGTGGCGAGGTCGGGCCACAGGGCGAGCAGGCCCAGGACCAGGAGCTGGATGGCGATGAACGGCGCCACCCCGCGGTAGATCTGGGTGGTGCGCACCGCCGCCGGCGCCACCCCGCGCAGGTAGAACAGGGAGAAGCCGAAGGGCGGGGTCAGGAACGAGGTCTGGAGATTGATGGCGATCATCACCCCCAGCCACACCGGGTCCAGGCCCATCATGAGCAGCACCGGGCCCACGATGGGCACCACCACGAAGGTGATCTCGATGAAATCCAGGATGAAACCCAGCAGGAACATCACCGCCATGACCACCAGCATGGCGCCCACCGCACCGCCCGGCAGCCCGGTGAGGATTTCGTGCACCAGCTCGTCGCCGGCGAAGCCGCGGAACACCAGGGAGAAGAACGCCGCCCCGATGAAGATGAGGAACACCATGGCGGTCACCCGGGTGGTGGCCTGCATCACCTCGCGCAGCACGTCCAGGCGCAGCCGCCGGTGGACCGCGGCCAGGACCATGGCCCCCACCGCGCCGATGGCGGCGGCCTCGGTGGGGGTGGCGAGTCCGCCCATGATGGAACCCAGCACCGCCACGATGAGGGCCAGCGGCGGGACCAGCACCCGCGCCACCTCCCGCGCCAGGGCGGCCCCGCCCGCGCCCCGCTCTGAGGCCGGCAGGGCGGGCACCCGCTGCGGCGCACGCCAGGCCAGCCAGCCCAGCCAGGCGATGTAGAGGGCCACCAGCACCAGGCCCGGGATCAGCGCCCCCACGAACAGGTCGGCCACCGAGACGGTCTCCGGCGAGAAGCTGCCCTGGGCGAGCTGGGCCTGCTGGTAGGCCGACGACAGCACGTCGCCCAGCAGCACCAGCACGATGGACGGCGGGATGATCTGACCCAGGGTGCCGGCGGCGCAGATGGCGCCGCTGGCCACGGCCGGGTCGTAGCCGCGGCGCAGCATGGTGGGCAGCGACAGCAGGCCCATGGTCACCACGGTGGCGCCCACGATGCCGGTGGAGGCCGCCAGCAGCATGCCCACCACGGTGACCGAGATGCCCAGGCCGCCGGGCAGCGGCCCGAACAGGCGGCCCATGGTGTCCAGGAGCTGCTCGGCCACCTTCGACCGCTCCAGCATCACGCCCATGAACACGAACAGGGGCACGGCGATGAGGATCTGGTTGGTCATGATCCCCTCGAGCCGCTCGGGCAGGAAGCCCAGGGTGTCGTCGAACTGCCCGGTGACGGTGCCGATGGCGGCGAACAGCAGCGCGGTGCCGGCCAGGGAGAAGGCCACCGGGTAGCCGGCCAGCAGGACGACGAACACGCAGGCGAACATGAGCAGGGCCATGTACTCCATGCTCAGATCTCCTGCACTTCGGCCTCATCGCCCGGCGGCGGCAGGTGTCCCGCGAGCACCAGTACCGCGCGCAGCACCCAGGCGGCGCCCTGGACCATGAGCAGCACCGGCATCACCAGCACCACGGTCTTGAGCAGCCAGAACCAGGGCAGGCCGCCCGCCTCCTGCGAGCCCTCGCGCACGGCCCAGCTCGCCGCCACGTCGTCCCACGCCACCCACAGGATGAAGCCGCAGACGGGGAACAGCAGCAGCACCGTGCCCAGCAGATCCACCCACTGGCGGGCCCGGGGCGACAGCCGGCGGTAGACCATGTCCACCCGCACGTGGCCGTCGTGGCGCAGGGTGTAGCCCGCGCCCAGCATGAACACCAGCGCGTGGAGGTACATGACCGATTCCTGGACCGCAATGGAGCCGGCATCGAACCCGTAGCGCGCCACCACCACGCCGAAGGTCACCAGGACCATGAACAGGGTCAGCCACGCCACCGCCCGGCCCACGTGCTCGTTGATCCCGTCCAGGGTACGGTGGGCGGCGGCGATGAGGGTCCAGGGCACGGGTTCGGCTCCTCGGGTGCGTGATGACCGGGCCGGCGCATTATATACGTCCGGCCCCGGTTGCCCCAGCCGCGGGCGGTTATACACAGTGCTTCAAAATCATGACGTTACGGTGCAAGGACGGCCAAAACCCTGTCACGTCTGGCCGGATCCCGTGCAACCCGTTGAATGTCAAAGATATTGATGTGCGGGAGGCGGCGGGGGCTGCGCCCGGTTCCGCCGGGCGGCCCCGGCGGCGGGCGTTTCTTCCACAAAGTTATCCACAGAGTTGTTCAGACGTGGCGCAGCTCCTCGTGGTGGGCGATGCGGTGGCAGAGGATGCGGCGGAACACGTCCGGGTCCTTGGTGTGGGTGATCTCGCCCTCCTTGGGGAAATGCAGGTCCTTGAGCCGCGAGAGCCAGAAGCGCAGGGCCGCGGCCCGCAGCATCACCGGCCAGGCGCCCCGCTCCATGGGGGTGAAGGAGCGGATGGGGCGGTAGGCCTCCAGCAGGGCGGTGAGGCGGGCGGCGTCCAGGCTGCCGTCGGCGGTGGAGCACCAGTCGTTGACGGTCACCGCCAGGTCGTAGAGCAGGGCATCGTTGCAGGCGTAGTAGAAGTCGATGATGCCGGTGAGCGCATCCTTGACGAACAGGGCGTTGTCGCGGAACAGGTCGGCGTGGATGACACCGCGCGGCACGTCGGCCAGCTTGTGCAGGCGCTGGAACCGCAGCTCTTCCTGCAGCAGCTCGGCGTCCTCCGGCGCAAGCCGCGGCAGGACCTGGCGCGCGGTCTCGGCCCACCAGCGGGGACCGCGGGGGTTGTCGCGCCGGCGGGGAAAGCGCCGGCCCTCCCGGTGCATCACCGCCAGGGCCGCGCCGATGGCGGCGCACTGCACGGTGTTGGGGTGCTCCACGCTGGCCCCGGCCAGGCGCCGCACCAGCGCCGCCGGCTTGTCCATGAGCGACTGCAGGTAACGCCCCTCGCGATCGGCCTCGGGGTGGGCGCACGGCACCCCGTGCTCGGCGAGGAAGGCCATGAGGTCGAGAAAATACGGCAGCTCTTCGGCCGACAGTTCCTCGAAGATGGTGAGCACGTATTCGCCGCGCTCGGTGGTGACGAAGTAATTGGTGTTCTCGATGCCGGCGCTGATGCCCTCGAAGCTCACCAGCGCGCCCAGATCGTAGCGGCGCAGGAACTGCTCGAGCGTGCTGCGCTCGATGGTGGTGTAGACGGACATGGCCGGCGCTCTACGACATGGTCACGGGGCACGTTCACCAGCGCATGAGGATCCACTGGTTGATGGGCGGATTCTCCAGGTCGTCGTAGCGGGTGTCCAGCACGCCGTCACCGTCGGAATCGAACAGATAATAGGGTGGACCCTTGGCCGGGGTGATTTTGGCGTACCGCAGCCGGCCGTTGACGCGGTATTCCTCGATGACCGCGTCCTTGCGCCGGATGATGGTGACCTCGGGTTCGGGAATGGAAGGCGGTTCCTCCTCCTCTGCCGCGGGGGGCGACGCCGGGGCGGCGGCCGGCGGGACCGCCGCCGGCAATGGCGGCGGCGGCGGGGCCTCCGCCGCGGTGGCGGACAGGAACAGGGCGAGCGGCAGCAGGGTCGGGGGGATGCGGTGCATGGCGGACTCCGGGATCAGAGGTCGAGCATGATCTGGGCTTCCTCGGCCGAGGGCTCGAAACCGCGGTGCTCGTAGTGGTCGAAAATGGCATCCAGGATCTCGGCGGGCGTGTCGAGAATGCGAAACAGCTTCAGGTCTTCGGCATCGATGGTGCCCGCGGGCACCAGGGTGTTCTCGAGCCAGCGCACGAACCCCTCCCAGAACGGAGCGTCCACGAGGATCACGGGGATGCGCCGCGACTTGCCCGTCTGCACCAGGGTCAGGATCTCCGCCAGCTCGTCCAGGGTGCCGAACCCGCCGGGCAGCACCACGTAGGCCGCCGCGTACTTGACGAACATGACCTTGCGCGAGAAGAAGTGGCGGAAGTTCAGCGAGATGTCCTGGTACGGGTTGGCGGACTGCTCGTGGGGGAGCTGGATGTTGAGGCCGATGCTGGGGGAGCGGCCCTCGTAGGCCCCGCGGTTGGCCGCCTCCATGATCCCGGGACCGCCGCCGCTGACCACCGAGAACCCGGCGTCGGACAGGGCGCGGGCGATGTCCACGGTGAGCCTGT
>Ga0256830_1001339_pt1 | contig 17566 bp, 10 predicted proteins | sample 128326metaG_FD_190537 | JGI IMG/M metagenome (GOLD analysis project Ga0256830, IMG submission 190537) | Hydrothermal vent microbial communities from Lau Basin, Pacific Ocean - 128-326 | ecosystem: Environmental > Aquatic > Marine > Hydrothermal vents | place: Pacific Ocean: Lau Basin | collected... | reverse complement strand
GTGCCCGCTGGAGTTGGCCGGCTACGACATCAGCCAGGTGCCGATGGCTTCCCTTTGCGCCGGCCTGAGCGTTGTCTGGCCTTTGGAGGCAACTCAGAATGATGTCCCAAACTCGTGACGGTCGCGGCTGACCGTTTGTATCCCCCCCCCAATCGTGCTATAATGCAGCCACCTCCTACGGGATTACCCGACCGTCCGACCCAACGACCGATTACTGAGATAGGCGAGCGAGGGCGATGGCTGTCCTACCTCAAACCAAACCCCAAGATGGAGAGTTCTGGTACGTGTTGGACGACCAGGGCAACCTGGTATGGAAGCCCAAACCCAGCATTCGGGGAAGCTTCTACCTGAGCTGGTTGGGACAGGAGAAACACGTCATAGGGGCGGGATTGCTCCGTTTCCAGCAGGGTCGGGTGGTTGGGCTCTGCACCCATGGAACTCCCTACTACTGGCTCCAGCCCCACGAAGCGCTCCCGTCGGCCTGGGAGGCCCTGCGCCAGATCGGTGTCCCCGGTGCCGACACCCTGCAACCCGACTTCTCCTTGGCCGGCTGGGGAATGCGGGACACCTCCGCCCCGCCCCGGCAGCGGCTGTCCTACAAGCCCCTCCCCTCCCAGCAGGTGAGCCTCCTCCGAGAGAAGGGGTTTGGCCTCATCGCAGCCAGCTTCCACCCTGAGCGGGACACCCCCTCTCCCCCGAAGCCGTCCGGGCTGCTGGGCCGGGTGGAAGCTCCCCCCGCTTCTGTGGAACAGACTCCCATCGTCTCCCTGCTGAGCCGGCTGAGCCAAGTCCTCGGTCCTGATGGGGTGGTGCCCTTCCTGCTGGACCTGCTGGAGCACGATCCCAACGTGATCCCGACCTACCGGCGGGGCGGGCTCATCTTCGAGCAGATGCCCCTACCCGAGGAGGTCGCCGCCCAGGTGGGCGAATCCCCCCGGCGGCTCGCTATGCTGCTGGTCAGCGCCGTCTACCACCTGGCCCCGTACATTGAGAACCAGCGGCTCCACAGCTACCTACTGCTCAACACGCTGCGCCAGCGTCACCCCTTCGACGTGACCTGGGGGGCCGATTTCCTCGTCCGCAGCCTGGGGATGAAACCCTTGCTCCAGGCCCTGCTGGCCGCCCTAACCCGAGAGAAGGACGAGCAGGTACGCGGCAACGTCCTCGACCTGGTCCAGGAACTGGGATACGGCTTTACCGTGGGAATGCACGACCAGGTCCTGAAAGCGCTGTACGCAATGCTGGAGCGCGAGGAAAGCAGTGGATTCGGTCAGGTGATCACCGCCCACCTGACCTTCCTGCGGACCTACGTGGCCGCCGCAGAAGGGGCCTCAATCTGAAACCGCATAAGGGGATAGATGCCGATGGCCGAACTTCGTGAGGTAAACGTGGTCGTCTTTGGCCTGGGGCAGGTGGGACGGGCTTTGCTCAGCCAAATTGTCGCCACCCGATCCACCATTGCCGCTCGGACAAACCTCTACCTGCGCGTCGTCGCCCTGGCCGACAGCGATGGGCTGCTCGTGGCCCCCCAGGGTCTTAGGGACGAGGCCATCCGGGAAGTCATCCAGGGCAAAGCCCAAGGGCGCCCTCTGGCCGAGTACCCGGGTGCCCAGACGAAGGAAGAGGATCAGGAGGTCATCGAGGCTGTCTCGGCCTTCAACGAACGGCTGACCATTATGGTGGATGTGACGGCCGCTGAAGGGATGGAGGCCGTTATCCGCGAAGCCCTGGAGCAGGGATGGGGAGCCGTGCTGGCCAACAAGCGCCCTCTGGCCGGCCCCTGGCCCCAGGCCCGTCCCTTCTTCGAAACCCGCTGTCTGCGCTGCGAGGCCGCCGTCGGCGCGGGCCTGCCCGTCATCGCCACCCTGCGCACACTCCTGGACAGCGGGGACCGGGTGACGGCCATCGAAGGGGTGCTCAGCGGGACCGTCGGCTACATCTTCAGCCAACTGCAGCTGGAGGTCCCCTTCTCCACTGCGCTGCGCCAGGCCCAGGAGCTGGGGTACACGGAGCCCGACCCCCGCGAAGATTTGGGTGGGGTGGACGTGGCCCGCAAGCTCCTGGTCCTGGGGCGCATCGCCGGTTGGCCGCTAGAGCTAGACGATCTGGAAGTTGAGCCCCTCTACCCCTCTGCGCTGGCCGATTGCCCCGTGGAGACTTTTATGGAGGCCATCGCGCAAGAGGACGAGCGGTTCGCCCAACGGGTTGAGGCAGCCCACAAGGAAGGGCGGACGCTTCGCTACATCGCCGAGGTGGATGAGCGGGGCGGACGGGTGGGGCTGCGGGCCGTGCCCCAGGCCAGCCCCCTAGGGACCCTCCAGGGGCCGGAGAACCTGGTCAGCTTCTTCACCAGCCGCTACGCCGTCTCCCCCCTCACCATCGTCGGCAAGGGAGCCGGTGGCGAGGTCACCGCCGCCGGTGTCCTCAGCGACATCATCAGCCTGGCCTTGGAGATGGAGGGGTGCCGATGACCGCCCAGGACTCCCCGGCCGAGCAAGAGGAGCGGCACCTGCTGGTGATGAAGTTCGGGGGCACCTCGGTGGGCAGCGCCGAAGCGATCCGGCGCACCGCCGAGATCGTCCGGGCCACCGCCGCCCAATGGCCCCGGCTGGTCACCGTCGTCTCGGCGATGAGCGGCGTGACCGACGCCCTGACCCAGGGGGCGTTGACGGCCATCACCGGTGATCACCAGCACTGCCGTCGTCTCATCACCGACCTGCGGGCTCGCCACTACGCCGCCATTGACGGGCTGCTGGCCCCCGAGGGCGAGCGCCACGACCTCCTGGCCACGGTGGACGACTACCTGGCCCGCTTCGACGAATTCTGCCGCAGCCTGCACATCCTGGGCGAGGTCACCCCCCGCGCCCTGGATGCTGTCACCTCCCTGGGTGAGCAGCTCAGCGCCCGCATCCTGGCCGCCCGCCTGCGCCAGGAGGGGACCCCGGCCGAAGCGGTGGACGCCACCGGCGTCATCGTCACCGACGACCACTTCCAGGGGGCCAACCCCTTGCTGGACGAAACCCGGGAGCGGGCCCAACAGCGGCTCTCCCCGCTGCTGGACCAGGGGATCCTTCCCATCGTCACCGGCTTCATCGGGGCCACGGTCGAGGGCATTACCACCACTCTGGGGCGGGGCGGCTCCGACTACAGCGCTGCCATCCTGGGGGCCGTCCTGGGGGCCGACGAGGTCTGGATCTGGACCGACGTGGACGGCGTGATGACCGCCGACCCACGCATTGTCCCCGAGGCCCGCACCATCCCCGTCCTCTCCTACACCGAGGTGGCGGAGCTGGCCTACTTCGGGGCCAAAGTGCTGCATCCCAAGACGATCCGGCCCGTCGTCGAGCGCAGCATCCCCCTGCGGGTCAAGAACACCTTCTACCCTGACCGGCCCGGCACGCTGATCGTGCGAACGTCCGAGGCCGTTCCGGGCACCATCAAGGCAGTCACCCTCATCCGGGGGATGAGCCTGGTCACCGTCGAAGGGACGGGGATGATGGGGGTGCCGGGGGTGGCGGCCCGCACCTTCGCCGCCGTGGCCCGCACCGGCACCAGCGTTCTGATGATCTCCCAGGCTTCGTCGGAACAGAGCATCTGCTTCGTCATCCCCACACCGGCCGTCGCCCCCGTCGTGGCCGCCATCGAGGAGGAGATGGCGCTGGAGTTGCTGCGGCGGGACATTGACCGGGTCTGGGCCCAGGAGGAGGTCGCCATCGTCACCGTCGTCGGGGCCGGGATGCGCCAGACGCCGGGGGTGGCGGCCCGCATCTTCAGCGCCCTGGGGGAACGGGGGATCAACGTCATCGCCATCGCCCAGGGCTCCTCCGAGTGCAGCATCTCCCTGGTCGTCACCGCCGACGAGGCCGACGAAGCGGTCCGGGCGCTCCACCAACTGACCGGTGAAGGATGATGAGGCAAATTCTCCTCCTGGAAGGTCAAGAGAGCACCCCCTGGGATGCGGTGCGCCAAATCCTGGCCCGATTCCGACACCACGGCCAGACGTACTTGGCCTACCTCAACGCTCATCCCACGGCCTCGGATGAAGCTGTCGTGCGTCTCAAGATCGTCGAACCCCTCCTGGAGGCGTTAGGATACGATCCCCAGACCGATCTGGACCCGGAACACCGTGTGAAGGAGGGTGCCATTGACATCCTGGTCAGGGCCAACGATCTTCCGGCAATGCTGTGGGAGCTGAAGCGTACCCAGGAGGCAGACCTAACGCGCTACGAGGACCAACTGGCCCGTTATCTGCTCGCCGTGAGCGCTCGCTACGGTGTTCTGACCAACGGGCAGGAGGTCCGTGTCTACACCTGGGCAGGGGACAGGCTCCACTGGGTCCACTCCTTCTCCTTGCCCGCCTTCGCCCCCAACGCACCACGACCGCCAACGGAAGACGAACGTCTGGCCCTCCTGGCCTTCTTCGACCTTCTCCGCAAGGGAGCTTTCCTGGATACCGAGCGGTTTAAGCGAGAGATTGCCGAAACTACCGAGCCGGGGCTCTCTCTCTCGCCGGACAATCCCCAAAACGAAGCCCTCCTCATCGAGGGGCTTAAGCGGGAGATCCATCGCCTGCACCGGCTCGTGCTCCTCCGTTTTCGCAGTCATCAAGCCCTCTACCGGGCCTTCCAGGCCGAGGAAGCCCAGCGGCGCGCGGTGGTCGAGGCAGAGCAAGCCAAACTGTGGACATGGCTCGAAACATTTGAGAAGCAGACCCGGGTGACCGTCAACCGTCCGGCCCTGGAGCGCTATTTGGAAGACTTCACCGAACAGTGGACGGCTATCGAAGAGCCCGCTTTCGTGAGCGCTTTTCTACGCCGATCCGGGTTGGACCGGTACGTCCAAGGAGCAAACCACGTCAACCTCCAGAACCGGCTGCGCTCCTTCTACCGGGCTCTCGTGGACTACGCCCGTTGGCGTGCCCGACAAGCGGTGAAGCTGCGCCCTAGTCGGGTGATTGTGGAGAACTTTGCCCAATGGCAGGACGAGACAGGGCCGATGGCCGAGGACTACGAGGTCGAGTTCTGCCTTCAGACAGTCTACATCTTCGTCACCCGTGTCCTGCTCATCCGTATCTGTGAGGACAAAGGGCTGATCACCCAGAAGATCTCTGATGGGGGGTACAGAGACTACCTTCACTTCAGCCGCCAATTCTTCACCTATCTGGCCGAGGCCAACCGCACACTGTTGGACCTCGCCTACAGGGACACCAGCCACATCTACGGACACTTTTTCAGCCGGGACATCTTCGACTGGTACGTGTGGGAAGAGGAGGCGATCGTGCGCCTCTTCCACCTGTTGAATCGCTTCGACTTCAGCCAGGTGAGCGCGGACCTTATCGGACACATCTACGAACAGTACGTGGATGAGCTGGAGCGCAAGCGGAAGGGCCAGTTTTACACCCCTCCCCAGGTAGTCAACTACATTCTAGATCGGGTGGGGTATCAGGGAGAGGCCACCATCGGTCGGCGACTCTTGGACCCCGCTTGTGGCAGCGGTCGGTTTCTCGTGGAAGCTGCCCGCCGGCTGATCAAGGCCCTACGCCAAAAGTACCCGGACCTAGAGCCTAAGACGCTGGTGAACGAATACGTGCGCGATAGCCTCTTTGGGCTGGACGTCAACCGCTTTGCCTGTTTTCTGGCCGAGGTGAATCTGCTGGTGCAGGTGCTGGACCTGGTGCGCGAGGGGGACCACTTCACCGTGGAACGTTTCCACATCTATGCAACGAACGCCCTACTCCCCCGGGCGCAGGAGATTCGTCCGTTGGTTGGGCCGGACAACGGGCTGGCTTATGAAACGGAAGTGGCCGAGCTCATCAAGCGGCGTGGGTACAATCCTGCACTCCGGCTGGACTTCCGCCGGGGGTTCGATTGGATCGTGGGCAACCCGCCTTACGTGCGGGCCGACCATCCCAGTGTGGCCCCTCTGCGGGAGCAAATTCAAGCCAGCGGGCGCTACAAGACGCTCCACAAGAAGTGGGACCTGTACATCCCTTTCATCGAGCTCGCCTTGGACCTACTGGCCGATGGGGGACGCCACAGTTTCATCGTCTCCGATGCCTACCAGACGGAAGCCTACGCCCACCTCTCCCGACAACAGATCTTGGAGAAAACCACCATCGAAAGTCTCACCTTCGCTCCTGGGATCAAATTCTTCGCCGAAGCTCAGGTGTACAACCTGATTTACGCGGTCCGGCAAGGCGCCCCTCCAAAGGGGCATCGGGTGCAACGCTTCAAAATCGTGGATGCGCGGTTGCGGGAGATGGACATTAAGCGCCTCCCTGCCCTCTCCCAACGCCGATGGGGCGAGAGGATTTTCCGCCCTGAGTTCAAGGGGGAAGAGGAGCTTGACTTCGCAGGCTACCCGACCTTGGGCGACCTCTGTTACATCAGCTATGGCCTTGCTCCTGTATCGCACGAGGACCTGGATCCGAGGGACGAAGCGGGGAGACGCCGCAAGCTTTTCGTGACGGAAGACCTGCTGGCCGATACCCCAGACTCCAAGCACCCCAAGAAGTTCGTTCAGGGCAAAGACCTGGATCGTTTCCAGGTCCTTCGGATACGATGGCTGGAATGGGGGACGGTTCGTGTACCCGGCCAACTCCGGCGCAAGAAGTTCCCCGAGCTCTTCGAGAACGAGAAACTGCTGGTTGCACGGCGTCCTCACCGGGGTTCCCTGAAGGCGTACTACGATGCTCAAGGGGAGCTATACTGCGATGCAACCGTCATCTGTGCCGTTCCAGCCCACCGGCTGCTCGAAGTTCACAACCGCACCCTAGACCGTCAGGCTGTGCGTGAGGCCCTGGTGCGGGCTGCTCAGCACTCCCCCGACTATGACCTGAGGTACCTGGTCGCTCTGCTCAACTGCCGTTGGCTATCTCGCTACATCTTCCAGAAGATTGCCAAGGGCCGAATTGACTTCTACCCCGATAACTTGAGGCAGTACCCCATCGCGCCCGCCGATGCCGATGCCCAGGCCCAGATTGCTCAGGTGGTGGACGAGATCGTCGCCGCCCGAGAGGACTTGCACCAATGGCGTGAACAGGGGCACCGCATCAGCGAAGAGGACATCGTGCTCAACCCACGGCCCTTCCTCGATCTCTGGAACATCCCTTACGGAGACCTGTTCATCGCCGGAAGCTTCGTCTCCTGGCACATAGGCGGGCCTCCGACGATGTCTGAGATTGAAGGCCGGCGGCTCATCCTGCGCAAACAACCGTTCTCCTACATTGAAAGCGAAGTTCCCGACGTCTTACGATACCTGCGCCTCTACCTGGAAACCAACCGTGATGAACTGCGGCAGTATCCAATAGCCCAGATCCCCCACCATGTCCTTCTCCCTCGCTCTCCCGGAGAGGTAGTCCGCTTCCTAGTGGACCGTCAACCCCGAATTTGTGGGTGTGAGCACCTCCCTATAAGGCTGTTTCGCGCCCACCAAAATCTCAGTTGACAAACCACTAGGCCGTCTGGAGAAAGAGCGTGAAACAGTGATGTTACGGTGGATGCAGGTCGTCCAGCACGAGGCCTGGCTTGAGGAAGAGGCTTTCGACCTCTACGGCGTGGATGAAAGCTGGCGGGAGAGACTGGTGGGGAAAGGGTACCGCTTCGAGGGGATCTCTCCCCAGATCGCCTTTGTCTCTATCCTAGACCACCCGGACGATAACCCGATGCGTCGGGTCGCTTTTCCCAGGCAAGGGGTCTGGTACTACCGGACGCCGAGGCCGCTGCCTCAGGCGGTGCTGGTGTGGATGCACGATGGCCAGAAGATCGTGACCCGGTGGCAGATTCCTACCGCAGTATGATGGCCAACGTCCCACACTTTGAGGATCAGACGGCCCCTCTGCCGGACAAGGGTAGCTAAGGAGAAGTCTATGCCTCACATCCCCGTTGCCATCCTAGGGGCCACCGGCGCGGTGGGCCAGCGCTTCGTCCAGCTCCTGGCCGACCATCCCTGGTTCCACATCGCCGCGCTGACCGGCTCGGAGCGCTCGGCGGGGCAGCCCTACGGAAGAGCCTGCCGCTGGGTCGTGCCGGGGGAGATGCCGGAGGCGGTGCGGGAGATGACCGTCCTGCCCTCGACGCCGGAGGCCCTGGCCGCTGCTGCGCCCAACGCGCGGCTCCTCTTCTCCGCCCTCCCCTCGGGCGTGGCCCGGGAGGTGGAGCCAGCCCTGGCCGCCGCCGGCTACGCCGTCTGCTCCAACGCCTCCGCCCACCGGCTGGACCCCGACGTGCCCCTCCTCATCCCGGAGGTCAACGCCGACCACCTGGCCCTCATCCCCCACCAGCAACAGCGGCGGGGCTGGCCCGGCTTCATCGTCACCAGCCCCAACTGCTCCACCACCGGCGTTGTCCTCCCCCTGAAGCCGCTCCACGAAGCCTTCGGGGTGCGCCAGGTCCAGATCGTCACCCTCCAAGCGGTCTCCGGGGCCGGCTACCCCGGCGTCCCCTCACTGGAAATCCTGGACAACGTCATCCCCTACATCGCAGGGGAGGAGGACAAGCTGGAGCAGGAGCCCCGCAAACTGCTGGGGCGGGTCGTGGGCGACCGCGTGGAGGAAGCCCCCATCACCCTCAGCGCCCAGGTCCACCGGGTGCCGGTCTTCGACGGCCACCTGGCCGCCCTGTCCATTGGGTTTGCCACAGAACCGACGCCCGAGGCGGTGGCCGAGGTCCTGCGGGACTACCGTCCTTCGTCGGAGGTCGCAGCGCTGCCCAGCGCGCCGCAACGGCTCCTCATCGTCCGCCAGGAGCCCGACCGTCCGCAGCCCCGGCGGGACCGGGACGCCGAGGGGGGGATGGCAGTCACCGTAGGGCGGATACGCCGCTGTCCCCTGCTGCACATCCGGCTCGTCTCCCTCGTCCACAACACGCTGCGGGGTGCGGCCGGCGGGGCAATCCTCAACGCCGAGTTGCTGGTGCAGGCCGGAGGGCTCTCCCAGGAGGCGCAGTGAGCTTTCCCTGGAGGCCGGTATCTATTCAGCCTACCCTCCCGCAGGTCACCGGTCGAGGACGCTTTCAGCCCCGATGGGCTATTGGAAGCACGGTTTCGCGTCGGAAACGCGCCTAACCTGCGGGAGGGTGAACAGTTACGGAGGCCAGAGGGGATGAAGCTGAACCTATGGCGGGCCGATGGAGAGCGCCCCTGGCTGGTGGGCCATCGTGGTGCCTGCGCCGTTGCGCCGGAGAACACGATGGCCTCCTTCCAGAGAGCCTGGGAAGAGGGGGCCGACGTGGTGGAGTTGGACGTCCGGCGCTCCGCCGACGGCCACGTCGTCGTCATCCACGACGCCACGGTGGACCGGACGACGGATGGGCACGGCCCCGTGGCGGAGCTCACCTTGCAGGAGCTGAAGCGGCTGGACGCAGGGCGGTGGTTCGACCCCGCCTTCGTCGGGGAGTCCATCCCCACCCTGGCCGAGGTGCTCGCCTGGGCGCGGGGCCGGATCGGGCTGCTCCTCGAGCTCAAGTACGACCACGGAGCCTTTGACTCCGAGCTGGCCCCGGCCGTCGCCGCGCTCCTGCGTCGCCACGGTGTGGTGGAACAGACCGCCTGCATCTCCTACAGCGCTCGGGGCCTCCTACAGATCAAAGAAAGCCTGCCCGGCCTGCCCACCGGCCCCATCGTGCGGGGAGGGCGTCTGGCCCGCTGGTTGGCCCGGCTGAGCCACCGCATTCCGGGGTTGACCCGGCTGCCGGCCCTGCGCCGCCTCCTCCTGCACCCCCTCACCTTCGTCCAGGCGATGGGCGGGGACTTCGTCGCTCCTTCGACGGCGATGCTCACCCCGCTGCTCGTCCGGGCTTCCCACGCCGCCGGCTTTCCCGTCAGCCCCGGAGGACGCCGGTGGGACTACCCGGCCGCCATCGCCATGGGGGTGGACACCATCTCCTCCAACGATCCCGGGGCCGTGCGCCGGGCTTACCTGACGGAGTGAGACCTCTCACCGGCTCACCGGTCAGCCCAGGCCAAGGTGAGGGGCAACGGCCAGGCCCGTTCTGGGTTCGTTAGCCCATAGGGGACGGGAGGGAACCGTGGGGCAGCGTCACGACAACAGGGACACGCTTTCCACGTAAATCTGGGAGAGGAAAGGGGTATCCTCTGCAATCTCAGCCTCGGTGTACACGAGGAGGTCCACGCCGATGGGGAGGTCGAAGTAGGGGTAGAAAAGCCGGCCGCGCTCGATCCTGGCCGACGGCCCTCCGTAGTCCGGTGCATCGGCCAGGATAACGAGGATGTCCACATCACTGGTGCCTACGTGGTCACCTCGAGCAATGGAACCAAAGACACGGACATCTAGAACGTTGTTGTGGTCCACCTTGATCCTGTGAGCGATCGCGCGGAGCCTGGCCCACAGCTCATCCCGATCCAACGAGATGATCTTCACAGAACCGGATGATCTCTGCCGCAGCACGAACGGCCTCCTGGGCCTGTCTCTGGTTGTAGTAGTCGGTAACAATTCACGGTATTCCCTCCCCCCGCAGGGAGCTTCTCTGACCCGCTCGGCCGCCGAAGTGTCCGACCGGCGGTCGGAGGGGCTCCGGCCTTCCCAATTACCGAGGAACGGAGGAACGGTCAAACCGCGGATAGGCGGTGATTCCCCACAAGGGAGCGAGAGGGTGGTCCGTAGCAGGCCGTCCACGAATTGCTCACCAATGCACGAAGGAGGCGGTCCTTCATTCGTGTATTCGTGCCCCATTCGTGGACGGCTCGTCTCCCTATCTCCAAAGATAGGGGCAATCACCGGGCGGATAGGACACGAATAGATGCGTAAAGTCCGCGTCCACCGTCTCCTTTTAACCGCATCCCTGCTGCTCCTCCTGAGCGGGATGGGGCTCTGGCGGCTTTACGCTGCGCTGATCGTCGGGCTCCCCTCGCCCGACGAACTCTACCGGCGCCGGCGCGCCCCCAGCACCCGCCTGCTGGACCGCCACGGCCGGCTCCTCTACGAGATCGTGGACCCCCACGCCGGCCGCCACACCCCCCTCACCCTGGACCAGATCCCCCTCTACTGCCGGCAGGCGACCATCGCCACCGAGGACGCCAACTTCTACCGCAACCCCGGCGTGGACCCCCTGGGCATCCTGCGGGCGGCCTGGATCAACCTGCGCGGCGGCGAGGTGCTGGCCGGCGGCTCCACCATCACCCAACAACTGGCCCGCAACCTGCTCCTGGACCCCCAGGAGCGCCAGCAGCGCACCCTCACCCGCAAGCTCCGCGAGACGATCCTGGCCTGGCGGCTGGCCCGCCGCTACGGCAAGGACGAGATCCTCACCCTCTACCTGAACGAGACCTACTACGGCAACTTCGCCTACGGCATCGAGGCCGCAGCCAACGTCTACTTCGGCAAGTCGGCGGCCGACCTGGACCTGGCCGAGTGCGCCCTGCTGGCCGGCCTCCCCCAAGCCCCCGCAGCTTACGACCCGCTGGTCAACCCCCAGGCCGCCCGCCGACGCCAGGCCGTCGTCCTGGACCTGATGGTCCGCCAGGGCTACGTCACCCCCGACGAGGCCCGGCTGGCCAAGCGGGAACCCCTCCACTTCGCCGCCACCCCCTTTCCCATCGAAGCACCCCACTTCGTGATGTTCGTCCGGGAGTGGCTGGAGGAGCGCTACGGCCTGGAAGCGATCTACCGGCAGGGGCTGGTGGTGACGACGACGCTGGACCTAGACTGGCAGTGGACCGCCGAGGCCATCGTCCGCCGCCATCTGAACCGGCTGGGCTCCGAGAGGCCCGACCCCAACGTCCACAACGCCGCCCTGGTCGCGCTGGACCCCCGTACCGGCGAGGTCCTGGCAATGGTGGGCAGCCCCGACTACTTCGACCCCCGCATTGACGGGGCCGTCAACGGGGCCCTGGCCCTGCGCCAACCCGGTTCGGCCATCAAACCCCTCACCTACGCCGCCGCTTTCGACCCCACGCGCCCCCACCCCCTCACCCCGGCCTCGGTCATCCCCGACGTGCGCACCAGCTTCCCCACCCGCGAAGGGCTCCCCTACGTCCCCACCAACTACGACCGCCGTTTCCACGGCCCCGTCTCGGCCCGCGTCGCCCTGGCCTCCTCCTACAACGTGCCCGCCGTCCGTGTGCTCCAGGAGGTGGGGCTGGACCGAATGATCGGGCTGGCGCGAGAGCTGGGGGTGACGACCTTCACCGACCCCACCGACTACGGCCTCGCCATCACCCTGGGTGGGGGGGAAGTGCGGCTGCTGGACCTGACGGCGGTCTACGCCGCCTTCGCCAACGGCGGGCGGCGGGTGAACCCCATCGCCGTGCTGGAGGTGGCGGACGCCTCGGGCCGGCGGCTCTACCGGGCCGACCTCCAACTCGGCCCCCAGGTCCTGGACCCCCGCGTCGCCTACCTGATCACCCACATCCTCTCCGACGACCAGGCCCGGGCGCCGGCCTTCGGGCGGGGGAGCGTGCTGCGTCTCTCCCGTCCGGCAGCGGCCAAGACGGGCACGACGACCGATTGGCGGGACAACTGGACTCTGGGCTACACCCCCGACCTGGCCGTCGGCGTCTGGGTGGGCAACGCCGACAACAGCCCGATGCAGAACATCTCCGGCATCACCGGCGCCGGCCCCATCTGGCACGACTTTATGGAGGCTGTGCTCCAAGGCCGCCCGCCCCTCTCCTTCCCGGAACCCCCCGGCTTGGAGTGGGTGGAGGTCTGCTCCCTCTCCGGGATGCTCCCCTCCCCCGCCTGCCCCCACCGACGGCGGGAACTCTTCATCGCCGGCACGGCCCCCACCGAGGTGGACACCTGGCACCGGCTGGTGCGCGTGGACCGACGGACGGGAGAACCGGCCACGCCGGAGACCCCGCCCGATCAGGTCGAGGAGCGGGTGGTCCTCATCTTGCCCGAAGAGTTGCGGGAGTGGGCCCGGCAACAGGGATGGGAGGTCGGGCTGCCGGACGGCGGGAGGGTGGGAGGGCCGTCGGAGGAGACGAGAGGGCGGTGGGACGACGGAGCGGCCATCGTCCTGACCCATCCCGACCCGGGCACCATCTACTGGCTCTCCCCGACCCTGCCCCCCGAGGCCCAGCAGGTGCCGGTGGCGGCCCGGCCCGGCGACGGGGTCTCCCTGGTGCGGGTCACCCTCTACGCCGACGGTCGGCCCTTGGCCACCTTCGACCGCCCCCCCTACCGGACCTTCTGGCCCCTGACGCCGGGCGAGCACCGCTTCGTGGCCCGAGGACGGACGGCAGACGGAGAGGTCGTGGAGAGCCGGCCCGTCACCATCCTGGTCCGCCCTTCCCAGTCCTCGGTCCTTAGTCCTCAATCCTCAGTCCTCAGTCCCTAGTCCTCGGTCTTTAGTCCTCAGTCCTCGGTCGTTCGGTCGGGTGATCCAGCGGAGACCCCGGGAATCTGGGGCTTGCTTGAGCACGGAAAAGCTCTGAAAACCCCCTGAGGGTCATAGCAAAAATCAGAAAGCTAGTGTATAATAGAAGCCCATCCTCTCAAGAGGCTGTATCCTGTCGCACGAGAGCACCCTGCTAGCAAAGCTGTATGGAAGAGGACAACCACGACACCCAGACGGAACCTCCCGCAGCCTCTGCGTCCGTTCCGTCGGAACCCATCTCGTTCCACATCCTGCTCATAGACGATGACCCCGAGCTCCACGCGCTCTTGAAAGGGGTCCTACGCCGCGTTGCTACCCGGATCAGCCACGCCTTCTCCGGGAACGAAGCCCTGGACTTTCTTCGGGAAGAAGGCGACACCGTTGACCTGATCCTGCTGGACGTGATGATGCCTGACGTGGACGGCTACGACGTCTGCCAGGCGATCCGGCAGGAGATTGGTCTGACAGATGTCCCGATCGTGCTCCTGACCGCTCGGGGCTCTCTGCAGGACCGTCGAAGGGCGCTGACCGCCGGGGCGAACGATTTCATCTCCAAGCCCTTCTCCCCGTTTGAGCTCCGGGAGCGGATCGCCCACTGGCTCTCCACCTCCGCGGCCATCCGGGTGGCCCGGAACCTGGCCTCCCAGGCAGTGCACCGACCATCCTTCGTCCCCTCGGACCGCCTGCTTCTCATCAACCAGCTCAGCCACCGGCTCAGCACCCTGCGCACTCCCTATAGCCTGCTCCACGAAGCGGTCGAGTTGATCCAGGCGGCGATGGGATACCCCTTCGTCGGGCTGGCTATGTGGGAGGGAGACGACCTGGTCTACACCATCGCTGCCGGCCCTCTGGCCGCCCCTTTGCTGACCGAGATCGGCGGGCGTCCGCTGCCTCCCGACAGCGGCATCTACCAAGCAGCCCGGGAAGGACTGCAGGTCTCCGTGTCCGATCCCCACCAGGCTGCACGCCTACTCCCCTCGAAGGCGCTGGGTGCCCTCTACCCTCGCCTAATCTTCCCCCTCCGCACCCAGGAGCGGGTCCTGGGCGTCCTGGATGTAGGAGGACACCAGCCTAACCCCTTGACGGAGGACGAGCAACTCCTGCTCCAGACCTTGGCCGACCAGATCGCCGTCTCCCTGGAGAACGCCCGCCTTTACGCCTCGCTGGAGGAGAGCCGGCAGGTGATGGTGCACCGGGCCCGCCAGTTGGAGGTCCTGACCCGTGCCTTCCAGGACCTGATAGGACGTCTCCCCTTGGACAGATCCGATCTGCAAGACCTCCTGGGCTGGGTCGTCCGTCTGGTGAACGCCCACTCAGGCCTGCTGATCCTAACCGATACCTACGGTGAGGTGATCGAGTTCCTGATCCACGGTACTGCCCCGTTGACCCGTTCCCGGGCTCACTTCACAGCGTTGCGAACCCATCGCGTGTTGGGCAAGCCTTGGCGTGGCCAGACCATCCGCCTGTCGGCCGTGATCCCTGCGGAGCAGAGGGATCTCCCCAGTGCCCTGCCTCCCTTGCCCCGAGCCCTTCTAGGCATTCCCCTGTGCACTCCGGGGCGCCAGTGGGGGCTCTTCTACCTGACCCAAGCGCCGGGGAGCGATCGTACTTTCACCCAGACCGACCAGGACCTGGCCGAAGCCTTCGCCTCCGGCGTCGCCTTGATGCTTCAGAACTCCGAACTCTTCAACCTGGGGCTGGAGCAAGCGGCTGAACGGGAAACGCTGATGCAGATCGCCCACCTCATCGGCTCGCGCCTGGAGATGGACCAGGTCCTGGCCAACACCCTCCAGGCGGCCTGCGAGCTGTTGGAGAGCGAGGATGGGGCCATCTGGTTGGTGGAGGAGGAAAGGCCGGCACTCCAGATCGTCCACAGCGATGGTCAGGCGACACCCTCGCCCCATCGCCTCGCCCCCCTCCAGCCCCTCATCGAGAGGGTTGTCCAACGCCACCGGACCCTTCGACTCACCCAACGGGAGCTCACGGCGATGCTCCCCTCGGCACCGCCGTCCTGGGTGCGCTCGGTGCTCGCCGTTCCCTTAACCCATCAGGAAGACGTGGTGGGAGTTGTGGCCCTCTTCAACAAGCGGACGGGGCCCTTCGATGGCAAGGACCGACGGTTGTTGAGCGCCATCGCGGTGTCGGCCGCCGCAGCCATCGCCAATGCCCGGCTCCACCAGCAAGTGCGCAACGCGCAGGTGGAGTGGGAGGCAACCTTCAACGGCATTACCGACGGGTTGATCATCTACGGCTCCGACCTGCGCGTTCGTCGAGTCAACAACGCCGTCCCCCACCTGCTGCGTCAGCCTGCCGAGGAGATCGTCGGACGCACCTGCCGTGAGATCTTCCGCCGATGGGGTCCATCCAACGGAATCTGTTTCTCCCTGCAGACGCTGCAGGAAGGCCACCTGCATCAGGGCGAGATAGAGACCCCCGACGGGAAGGCCGTCTTGGCCGTGCGCACCTACCCCCTCTTCGATCACAACGGTGAGATCACGGGGGCCGTCCAGGTGGTGCGCGATGTCACCCAGGAGCGGCTCCTCCAGAACCGGGCGATCCAGACGGAGAAACTGGCCGCCCTGGGAAGACTGGCCGCTTCGCTGGCTCACGAGATCAACAACCCCCTCCAAGCCATTCACAACAGCTTGCACCTGCTGCTCCAGTTCCCGATGGACGATCAGGAGCGGGAGGAGATCCTCCGCATCACCCAGGAGGAGGTCACCCGCTTGATGCGCATCGTGGAGCAGACCTTGGCCTTCGCCCGTCCTCGCCAGGAGACGGGAAGGCCCCTCAACCTCCATCGGGTGTTGCGCAACGTCCTGGTGCTGACGCGCAAACAGCTTCAGCACAGCCAGATCGTCGTGCGCCAGGACTTGGCTCCCGATCTGCCGCCCGTCCTCGCCTCCGAAGAGCAGCTCAGCCAGGTCTTTTTGAACCTCATTCTGAACGCCATCGAAGCGATGCCCACAGGGGGAGAGCTCCAAATCACCACCCGGTGGGTAAGGGACGCGCAGGAAGCACACGTCGTCTTCGAAGATACCGGACCGGGCATTCCCCCGGAGATCCTGCCCCATCTCTTTGAGCCCTTTTTCACGTCCAAGCCCGACGGCACGGGACTGGGGCTGAGCATCAGCCTGAGCATCGTCGAGCGCTACGGGGGGAGCATTCGGGCAGAGAACCGCCCCCAGGGAGGCGCACGCTTCACCATCCAACTACCGGCCCTGACCCTGGAAGCCGTATCTGCGAGCAAGGAAGAGCCATGACCGACCCATCCCCAACCACGCGCCATCCTGGGGCCCGGATCCTGGTTGTGGACGACGAGGACAGCACGCGACACCTGCTCGTCCGCGCCCTGAGCCTGATGGGGTTTACCGCTCACGGGGCGGCGTCGGGGCGTGTGGCATTAGAGATGCTACAGCAGACCCCCTTCGACCTGGTGCTCCTGGACCTGCGGATGCCCGACCTGGACGGTGTGGCTGTGCTCCAGTTCATCCAGGAGCAGGACCTGGACGTGGAGGTCGTCCTGTTGACGGCTCACGCGACTCTGGAATCGGCCATCGCCGCCGTGCGTGCCGGGGCCCACGACTACCTGCTGAAGCCCTGTCCCTTTCCCCAGATCGTCTCCAGCATCGAGAAGGCCCTGGACCAGCGGCGGGCCCAACAGCACCTTCGCAGGGCTGCTCACCTCCTTCACGAAGCTCTCGCCGTCCTAGAGGCTCCCGAGGACCGGGAAACCGTACCTTCGGCTCCTTCTCCCGCTCGTTTCCTCCAGGTCGGCTCCCTGGTCCTCGACCGAGAGAAGAAGCTGGTCATCCGAGGAGATGAGACCATCGCCCTCTCGCCCTTGGAGACGGAGATCCTGGCCCTCCTGATGGCCCATCCCGGTCAGGTCTTCCCGCCCCGCGCCATCGTCCGCGCCATCCACGGCTTCGATGTCTCGGAGGCCGAAGCCCGGGACCTGGTGCGAGCCCCCATCTACCGTCTCCGGCGCAAACTGGAGCCCGACCCCACCAGCCCTCGTTACATCCAGACGGTGCGGGGGAGCGGCTACCTCTTCGCCTACCCAGCCCCCCCAACCAAGCCAACCAGATCTTAATGCGATCGCGAGCGTATCGAGTTGGGGACCTACAGGTAGCCGAAATGGGCTCTGGGCTTCGTAAAATGGTCGAAAAAGGGGGGGGAGCTTGCCCATAATGAATTTGAGCCAACCCGCGAAATAGGGTACAATG
>Ga0256830_1001338_pt1 | contig 17568 bp, 14 predicted proteins | sample 128326metaG_FD_190537 | JGI IMG/M metagenome (GOLD analysis project Ga0256830, IMG submission 190537) | Hydrothermal vent microbial communities from Lau Basin, Pacific Ocean - 128-326 | ecosystem: Environmental > Aquatic > Marine > Hydrothermal vents | place: Pacific Ocean: Lau Basin | collected... | reverse complement strand
GGTCCGCTGGTGATACTCCAGCCGATACGCAGGCCGGGACCGAGCCACACCTTCGACAGCCCGCCGAAGGTGACGATCGGCACGTCGTCGCGCAGCGAGGCCGCCGAGACCATTTCCACCGGATCGAGCACCATCCGGTCGTAGATCTCGTCCGAGAGAACGACGAGCGCATGTCGGTCGGCCATCTCCAAGATGGCGCCGAGGGTTTTGCGGTCGGCGATGGAGCCCGTGGGGTTGTTGGGGTTGATCAGGACGATCGCCCGGGTCTTGGAGTCGATGCGCGAGGCGATCTCCTGTGGGTCGGGCTGCCATCCGCAGGCCTCATCTAGATCATAGGGGATGGCGCGCGCTTGCAGCTTGGCCAACACGGCGGTGTAGAGTGGATAGCCGGGTGTAGGAACGAGCACGCCTTCGCCCGGCTCGACAAGCGCAGTCAGTACGGCCTCGATGGGTTCGGAGGCGCCGTGGCCGATGAGGATGTCGCGTATGCCGCGAATTCCCTTGCGAGTTTCTGCATCCCGGCGGATGGCCTCGAGAGCTTGGGGAATTCCTTCCGACGGCGAGTACGAGGTCTTGTTGTCGTGAATCGCTCGGACGATGGCGTTGCGCACCTTCGGCGGTGTTTCGAAATCGAAGAGACAGGGATCGCCGATGTTCAGATAGATGAGATCTTTGCCGGCCGCTTGAGCCTTTCTTGCAGTCGCGACGACGTCGCGCACGGCATAGGTGATGCCTTCGACGCGAGTCGCCGTGCGGATCGGTCGTCGCGAAGCATCGCTCATTTTTCATCTTCCGCGAGGAACGGATACGAGAAATGGCGAGCGGGCACGAAAGTCTCTTTGATGGTCCGGGGCGAGACCCATCGTTGCAGGTTCTGTGTCGATCCCGCCTTGTCGTTCGTGCCGGATGCGCGTCCACCACCGAAAGGTTGCTGGCCGACCACGGCTCCGGTCGGCTTGTCGTTGATATAGAAGTTGCCGGCGGTATGACGCAGCCCGTAAGCGATGGCTTGGACGGCTTCCCGGTCGCGCGCGAAGACCGCACCGGTCAGTGCATAGGTAGAGGTCGTATCGCAGATCTCGATCGTCTGTTCGAAATCGCGATCCTTGTAGACGTAGATCGACAGCACCGGCCCGAAAATCTCTTCCCGCATCAGCTTGTGTTTCGGATCTTCGACTTGGATGACAGTGGGTTCGATAAAGTAGCCTCGAGAGCGATCGCAGCCGCCACCGTAGAGGATCTGGGTCTTGGAAGAGCGCTTGGCGGACGCGATATAGCCGGAGATGTTGTCGAAGGAAGAACGGTCGATGACGGCACCCATGAACTTCGAAAAGTCGGTCGGATCGCCCATCTTGACTTCATCGAGTTGCGCTAGCATCTGCTTGCGTACTTTCGGCCAGAGCGATCGGGGAATGTAGGCGCGCGAGGCAGCCGAGCACTTCTGCCCCTGATACTCGAACGCGCCGCGAACGAGGGCCGTCGCAACTTCGCTCGCCTCGGCAGAAGCATGAGCGAAGACGAAGTCCTTGCCGCCGGTTTCGCCGACGAGACGAGGGTATCCCGCGTACTTGCGAATGTTCTTGCCGACGGTCTCCCAGATCGTATGGAAGACTCCCGTGGAACCCGTGAAATGGACCCCCGCCAACGAGGGGTGGTCGAGCAATGCGGGGCCGAGCAGTCGACCCGCACAGGGGAGGAAGTTGACGACTCCGGGTGGAAGTCCGGCGGCTTCGAGGACCTTGTAGACGACGTAGTTCGAGGCGACGGAGGTAGTCGCCGGTTTCCAGATCGAAACGTTGCCCATCATCGCCGGCGCGGTCGGTAGGTTGCCGCCGATCGACGTGAAATTGAACGGCGAGATGGCAAGCACGAAGCCTTCGAGCGGACGGTATTCCACTTGATTCCAGCAGCCGGGAGATGAAATGGGTTGCTCTTCATAGAGCGATTGCATGAAAGAGGCATTGAAACGCCAGAAGTCGATCAGCTCGCAAGCAGCATCGATTTCGGCTTGGTGCACCGTCTTGCTCTGTCCGAGCATCGTCAGCGCGTTGACCTCGTCCCGAAAAGGCCCCGCAAGAAGGTCCGCCGCGCGAAGAAAAATCGCAGCGCGCGATTCCCAGTTCATACGCGACCAGTTCTCCCACGCTTCGGCGCAGCTCTTGACCGCGGCCTTGATCTGGCGCGGTCCGGCTTGGTGAACCTTGGCAATGACGCGTCGGTGGTCATGAGGGACGACCTGCTTGACGACGTTGCCGGTGTAGATCTCCTTGCCGCCGATGACGCAAGGAATCTCGAGAATCTCTCCGGACATGGCCGATACTGTTTCACTGATCGACGCGCGCTCGGGCGAACCGGGGCGGTAGTCTTGAATCGGCTCGTTGACGGGGGGCGGTACGCGATAAACACCGTTCGGCATGGCGAATGCTCCTGATGGATGATGGATCGGGTCCAAAAAAGAGGGCTGGCGATATTATCAGCCCGGTCGAAAAAACAAAGTCTGAAAATTCCTTTTCGCCCCAAGCAGGGCAACGAGCCGGGATATACTGATCGGGTGCCGGGGACCCGGTCTCCCGACGACCTTGGGAGGAAGGGCGGCCGGGTTTGGGTTGGAGGCGTGCGGATGCAAGGTGGCGAAGGGGGATCGAGCCGAACCCTTCTCGAAACGGGGCTTCTCGGCAAGGTCGTAACCCTGATTCTTGCGGGCGGGGAGGGGCGAAGGCTCGGGCACCTCACGCGCGATCGCTCGAAGCCGGCGGTGCCGTTCGGAGCGAATTACCGGATCATCGATTTCACTTTGTCGAATTGCATGAATTCGGGAATGCGCAGGGTGTATCTCCTGACGCAATACAAATCTCAGTCGCTCGCCCGCTACATCAAGTGGGGCTGGAATATCTACTCGCCGGCACTTGGGGAATTCATCGCGACGGTTCCTCCCCAGCTACGGGTGGGGCAAAGATGGTATGAGGGGACGGCGGACGCGGTCTATCAGAACATCTACACCATGGAAGACCACCACCCGGAGCATGTCTTGCTGCTTTCCGGGGACCACATCTACCGCATGGACTACCGCGAGATGTTGGCCGATCACGTCTGTTCGGGTGCGGACGCCACGATGGCCGTCATCCGCATCCCGGCACGCGATGCCTCTCGTTTCGGTGTCGTCGAGGTCGACGACGCCATGAGGGTGCGCGGATTTCGGGAAAAACCAAAGGACGTCGACCCGGAGGGGCCGGATGTGGTGGCCAACATGGGGGTCTATATCTTCCGCTATGCGGGATTGGTGGATGCGCTAGAGGCGGATGCCGTGGATTCTTCATCGAGCCACGATTTCGGCAAGGACATTTTTCCGAAGCTGGTTCGGCAGGGTGCCCTGATTCAGGCACACCGCTTTCGCGGTGCAGGAGAAGACATCGGCGATGAGCCGTACTGGATGGATATCGGAACACTCGATGCCTATTTCGAAGCCAATATGGACCTCGTCAAAGTGTCGCCGCGTTTCAATCTCTACGACCGTCTGTGGCCCCTGCGCTGCGGGCCGACGCAGAATCCTCCGGCCAAATTCGTCTTCGCCGATGGCGAGGACGAGCGTCGCGGGAAGGCGTTGGATTCGCTCGTGGCCGCCGGCTGCATCATCAGCGGCGGGCGGGTCGAGCGGTCGATTCTCGGCCCCGGTTGCCGCGTCAATTCCTGGGCCAAAGTGGAAGACTGTATTTTTTTCGGGAGCGTTGAAGTGGGGCGCCACGCGGTGGTTCGCAAGGCGATCATCGACAAGGAGGTCCGGATTCCTCCCGGGATGGAGATCGGCGTCGATTCGGAACTCGACAGGCAGCGGTTCACGGTGACAGAGAACGGATTGGTGATCGTGCCGCGACACGAACAATTGGGCTGAGCATCGTGACGCAGGAAATCTGGATCGTTCTGATTGTCGTCGCCGCGGCGTTCATCGCGTTTTGGAGCGAGATCATCGCGGCCGAATTGGTCGGGTTGATTGCCATTCTCACTCTCGGCGTCTTGGGAGTCGTGACGCCTCGGCAGGCGTTTCACGGTTTCGGTTCGCCGGCGCTGGTGATGATTGCCAGCATTCTGATCCTGTCGGCGGCTCTGATCCGGAACGGTGCCGGTGAGCGTCTCGCCTACCGCATTCAAGGATTTTCGGGCGGCGGTGCCGAGCGCATGGCCTTCGTCCTCTTCATTTCCGTCACTTTCGTCTCGGCATTTATCAACAATGTGGCTGCGACGGCGATGTTCCTCCCCGTCGCCGAGAGCTTGGCGCAAACCTATAGAATCCGCCCCTCGAGGTTGTTGATGCCGGTGGCCTACGCCTCCCTTCTCGGTGGTGTGTGCACGTTGACCGGCACATCGACCAACGTCGTGATCGCCGGCTTGCTCGGTGAAGCGAACCTCGAGCCTCTGGGAGTCTTCGAACTCAGCCCCGTGGGAATTCCTCTAGCTCTCGTAGGGCTGTCTTATCTGCTGGTCTTTTCGCGATGGCTTCCCGGACGAGCCGGTAGTGAAGACGACGAGATCGGGTCCAAGGACGACGACCGGCGTTTGTTCATGACCGAGTTGGAGGTGCCGGAGGGGAGTCCCGCCATCGGCCGAACTTTGCGCGAGATGGAATTGCGCAAGAAGCGACGCCTCTCGCCGTTGGGGCTGATCCGTGGCGCGGTGCGATTGTCCGACGACGTCTTGGACACGCCGCTGAGGGCTGCGGATGTCGTCGTGGTGGAAGGCGATGTCTTGGCCATCAATCGTGGCGTTCGCGCCATGGGGTTGATCCGCAAGAAAACCAGCAAGCGCCTCGATACCGGCGGTAGCTCGACGGCGCAAGTGGAGGCGACGATCTCTTACAACTCCCCGCTGATCGGCCGAACGCTGCAGGGGGTCGATCTGCGCGGGCGCTACGGCCTCAACGTGATCGCGGTTTGGCGACGAGGAGGTCCGGTCATCGAGAAGATCGGCAAGATTCGTCTCCGCCTCGGTGATGATTTGCTGATCCAGGGGCCGCTCGATCGCATTCGGCAAGTCGCCGGAGAGCCGCTGTACTTGCTCTTGGCCGATCGTGTCTTGCCGCATTTCGACCCCAAGAAGGAATTTCGCTCTCTCGCCGTGTTCGCCGTTGCCTTGGCGCTGGGCTTTCTCAACGTCATCCCGATACAACTGGCATTTTTCTGTGGAGCGATCCTGGTGATTCTCGCGGGTTGTTTGAGCCTCGAGGAAGCCTACCGATCGCTGAACATGAAGCTCGTCGTCCTGATCGGTTCCATGCTCGGCGTGGCTCATGCGCTGGAAACCAGCGGGGCTGCGACCTTCCTGTCTGAGCAGATGCTGGGGTGGATCGGGGGTGAGCAAGCGCCCCGCTGGCTGGTTCTTGCCGGTTTCTATTGGTTGACGGTGCTGCTGACGCAGCCGATGTCGAATGCGGCGGCTGCGTCCTTGATGCTGCCGATCGCGCTGGCTTCTGCTCAAACCCTCGGGGTCGATCCTCGCCCGCTGGTGATCACCGTGGTCGTTGCGGCGTCTCTGGCTTTCATGACACCGCTCGAGCCGGCCTGCTTGTTGGTGATGTCGACGGGGCGCTACCGCATTCGAGATTTCCTGCGCTTCGGCATTCCTTTGACGTTGATCTGTTTCGCTGGAGTCTTCTTTCTCGTTCCGATCCTGTTTCCGTGGTGATGCCGCTTCACCGTTCGTCGCGACGCTCTCGCTACCAGTGAATTTCGTCCCAGGCGACGATGCGTTCGCTCTCTTTGAGGAAGCGCAGGAGGTAGTGTTCTTCGCGGGTGATTCCGTCCGCTTCGTCGGGCGTGAGCGGCTCGGCGAGGGAGACTCGGCGTTGATAAGGGTAGGAGGTCCAGATGAGCTTGCGCCCGATTTCTGCGCGGTAGATCTCGAGATCCCCGCTTTCCTCGAGGCGTGCGCCGCTCGCGCCGAGTTGGGACCGTTCGAGCCTAGCGTAGATACGGTCCTTGGTGGATTTTTCTTGATCGATCGCGATGGTCAGCACGCCGGGAAAGCCCTGGTAGGTGAACTCCGTCCGCTCATTCCATTCGGTATCGACTTCGAAGTCCTTGCTGGTTTTCCAATAGAATCGCAACTCCCAGCGCCCATTTTCGTTTCGAATCTGGATGGCTTGTTTCACGCCGGGCTCGACTCGATACCATGTGCCCTCGAATCGTCCGCGATCGGTCTCCACAGGAAGCGGCGTCATTTCTGCGCTTGTCGCGAGAAGCGGAGCTAGAAAAAACGCGGCCGAAAGGAAGGCAAGGGCGGTGCGGAATGAGAGACGCACGGGCAACTCCATGAGATGATTCCTCTCCTCGTTGCGAAGGAAAATAGATTACGCGGCAGAGCGATCTCGGGCAAATCAGCGGCAAGTTCGGATGATCAGATCCAAGAGCTTCTCGTCGAGACGGCCTCGCGCATGAGCGATGCGTGCGCATGCGATCGAAAGAAGCCGGTGCGTTGCGAGCAGACCTTCCCGTTCTTCGTCGTCGCCGACCGCCCGAAAGTGCTCCATGAGCGTGTCCGCGTCGCCGCGAGAAGCCGGTCCGGTGAGGCAGCCATCCCCGTATTGCGCATAGGCGTCGATGATGCCTCTCGCGAGGTCGGTCACGATGGTGCGCGCCGCTCCTGCGTCTAGCCCGGAATTCACGGCGAGGGTTTCGGCATGTTTGAGCAGGGGTACGATGTCGTTCGCCGCCAAGCTGAGTGCGCAGTGAAAGGCGGGTCGCCGTTCGTCATCGATTTCAAACGTTCGCCAGCCGAAAAGTTGGGCTAGCGCGACCCCGGCCGCGCGCGCGGCCGGGTCACCGGATAGGGAAACTTCGACCATTTCGGGCACCGCATCCTGCAGCGCAGCGACCGGGTGGAAAACCCCAACGGAACATCCTCGCTCGCGCAGAACGGAGAGGTGGTGGCACGAGAGTGCGCCGGCTAGGTGCAGCGCTATCGTCGGCTGATTCTCCTCCGGCCACAGATCGGCAAGGCGGTCGGCGACGCGGCCGATCGCTCCGTCCGATACGGCGAGAAGCAGGACGTCCGTGGCTTGCAGAAGCGCACTTTCGTCCCGGACGACAGGGATGCCCATTTCGGTAAATCGCGCGCCGCATTCGGAACGGCGTGCCCAAACCCGTACGTCGGCTCGCGCCGATCGGAGCCCTTTCGCCAGTATTCCGGCGGCGCGCCCAGCGCCGATGATTCCGTATCGGTGGGGGAGCGTCGGCATCTCATTCGCCTCGTAGGATCCGCCAGAGGGCTTGCATTTCCTCCGGCATCGCAACTTCGAAAGTCATGCGTTTCCCGCTTCGGGGATGGTCGAAAGCGAGCCGGTGCGCATGCAGCGCGGGGCGGTCGAAAAGCTTGACCGTATTCCGGCGTATCGCGTCCTGAATGCCGCGCGAACGATCACCTCCATAGAGTTTGTCACCGACGATCGGGTAGCCAAGATGCTCGAGATGAACACGAATCTGGTGCGTTCGGCCGGTGAAGATCTCGACGTCGACGCGAGCGAAACCGGGAACTTCTTCCACCACCGTGTAGCGGCTCTTCGCCGGTCGTGCGGCCGAGCCGCCAACGGCCATCTTGACGCGCCGACGGGGATCTCGTCCGATCGGTGCTTCGATTTCTCCACTTCGCTCGCGCGGCCGGCCCCAGACGATCGCCTGGTAGACCTTGGTCACCTCGCGATCACGAAACTGAGCCGAGAGGTTGCGATGGGCTGAGTCCGAGCGTGCGATCACCATCACACCGCTGGTTCCCACGTCGAGGCGATGAACGATTCCTGCTCGTGCCGGCCCGCCCACGCCGGCAAGCTTCGGGTCGAAGTGCAAGAGACCGGCAGCCAAAGTACCGCGATCTACACCCGAGCCCGGATGTACCACCAAGCCGGCGGGTTTGTCGAGAACGAGCACGTCGCGATCTTCGAAAATGAGCGTCAGAGGAATCGCCTCGGCCTCGAGTCGTTCGTCCCGCGCGACGGGAAGCTCGTAGGTCACGACCGACCCCAAAGCGAGTCGGGCCGAAGGATGAGCCGGGAGGCCGTCGATCAGCACGAGACCATCACGAATCCAACGGCTCCACTTCGAACGAGAGTGGTCGGGGCGATGATCGGCGAGAAAGCGGTCGAGTCGGAGGCCGACCTCATCGTTGCCGACTTCGTATCGCCCGCTATCCATCGCCATGGGGAGAGTCGCGTCGGCTCGAGGGATCCGTCGTTTCAGCTTCGGTCGATTCGCGGTGTCGGAATTTGAAAAAGATGGCGCCGGCCGCAACGACCATGACGGCAGAGATGATTTGGCTCGTGGAGAGGGCGCCTCCGAACCACAGACCCCGCTCGCTGTCACCGCGGGTGAACTCGATGGCAAAGCGACCGATCCCGTAACTTGCAAGATACGCGGGCAGGAGCATGCCCGGCGTCATGCGTTTCTTTCTGACCCAAAACAGCAAGGGCAAGACCACGAGCATGTTCCACAAGATCTCGTACACGGGTGAGGGATGGACGTCGATCCCCACCGGTGCGCGCGTGATATCGGCGACCGACTCGGGATAACGAATGGCCCAGGGGAGCGAACACTCCGCCCCGTAGCAGCAGCCCGCCATCAGGCAACCGACTCGGCCAATGGCCTGAGCGACGGGCAGGGTGATCACTCCGGCATCGAGAGTCCGGCCCAGAGGAAGCCCCGCGCGGCGCGTCAGACCGACGAAGCAGAGCGTTCCCACGAGCAGTCCCACCCATACGACGCCGGCGGCCTGAAGGAGGTTGGTGGTGAAGATATTCTTGGGGTGAAGGATGTAGACGTCGTATTCGACCAGGATCAAGCCGAGTTTCCCGCCGGCTAGGCCGGCAAGAAAAGTCCAAAAAGCGATGGTCGAGGCGGCGTCGACGTCCAAGCCGATCCTGCGAATGTTGTGGAGGAACCAAAACCAGCAGACGACCAACGCGATGGCCATGAACAGACCGTAAGACGGGAGGGCCAGATGAACCTCTCCGATCCAAGGCAGGGTGGTTGGGCCGAAGTCAATCAGATTCGGGTGCATGGCGCGTCTCTTTCTCGACCGGCTCGATATCGTTCGTCAAGCGAGTGGGTTGGAGTAACTGAATTCCAAGAAGGGCGATGCCGCAAAAAATGCCGACATCGGCCACGTTGAATGTCGGCCAGCGGTTGGTTCCGAAGCGATCGATCAGCCACCCGGATGCGGGCTCCCAGCCCGCGTACCATACGATGAAGTCGACGACGTATCCGTGGAGGATGCGGTCGAAGATGTTGCCCGTCGCGCCTCCGAGAATCAAAGCGAGGCCGAAGCGCGCGAAGATCTCGTGTCGCTGTGTTTTCCACAGGATGAGCGTTGCTCCGAAAATGGCCAGAACGGGGAACACGATCAGGAGGATGGAACGCCACGGTTCACTCCAGGAATCGAAGAGGCTGAACATCGTTCCGGTGTTGTGGCCGAGTTGAAAGGCCATCACTTTGGGGACGACGATGATCGTCGGGGTCGTTTCGAGCGTTCCTGATGCCCACGCCTTCGTCATCTGATCGGCGGCGAACCACGCCGCTGCGATCAAGTAAGCTCGTACATGGTAGTCCCGGAGGAAGCTCATCAGACCTTGCTCGCATTCTCGGTGCCGTCGTCGGCTGAAAGTGAGTCGGAGTCGCGCCTAAAGAGGGTATCGGCGATCCACAATGCTGCGCCGCAGGTCAGTCCCATGTCGGCGACGTTGAACGTGGGCCAGCGGGCCGTGCCGAACCAATCGACCAGGAACGAGGCCAAGGGTCGCCATGCGATGTAGACATCGAGGAAATCCACCACATGTCCATAGACGGCTCGGTCGACGAGGTTGCCGACCGCGCCACCGAGAATCAACGCCAATCCGAAACGTCCCCAGCGCTCGGCGGGCGGCATTCTTGCGAGCAGCCAGGCGATGGCGAACACGGCGATGATCGGCAAGAGGGTGAGGAAGATGATCCTCGCGAGGCCGGTCCACTCGCTCATCATCCCAAAGAGCGCACCACGATTGTGGCTGAGGCTGAGGTTGAAAAATCCCGGAATGATGGTGATCGGAGTGTCTAAGCTGCGATCCGCCCAGATCTTGGTGATCTGATCGAGCATCAGCCACAGGCCGGCGAGTCCGAAGTCACGCGTGCGAGGGGTCACGTGCGGGGTTCTCCTTGGGGCGCGGGGAGTGTAGCCGGGATACCCTGCCACGTCCCCTGTCCCCCTGTAGCACGTCGTGGCAGAATACGCGTTTCGCCGGAGAGAGTCGATGCCATACAAACGCCCTCGGGGCGAGCACCACTTCGCATCCGTGGAACGTGAGATCCTCGAGTACTGGCGCGAACACCGGGTTTTCGAGCGCTCGCTCGAGAAGAACGCCGGGGGCGAGCGCTTCGTCTTCTATGAAGGTCCTCCGACGGCCAATGGACTTCCGCACAATGGTCACGTTCTGACCCGCGTCATCAAAGATCTTTTTCCACGCTACCAAGCCATGCGCGGTCGGGATGTCCCTCGCAAAGGCGGATGGGATACTCACGGTCTTCCCGTCGAAGTGGAGGTGGAAAAAGAACTCGGCATTCACGGCAAAGCCGAGATCGAGGCGTACGGGGTAGAACCCTTCACACGCCGCTGCATCGATTCCGTTTTCCGCTATACCGAGGAGTGGGAAAAACTGACCGAGCGCATCGGCTTTTGGGTCAACCTGCCCGATGCCTATGTGACCTACCATCGCAGCTACGTCGAGTCGGTGTGGTGGGCGCTTTCGATGCTCTTCGATAAGGGATTGCTCTACCGCGGCCACAAGGTGGTGTGGTGGTGGCCGCAGGGAGGGACGGCGCTTTCATCCGGTGAGGTGGGGCAGGGCTACCGAGAGGTCGATGACCCCGAAATCGTCGTCCGCTTTGCTAGCCGAACGCGGCCCGGGGTGAGTTACCTCGCTTGGACGACGACCCCTTGGACCTTGCCGAGCAACGTAGCCCTGGCGGTCAAGCCGACCATGGAATACACGCTTGCGGAAATCGAACGGCAGGAGGGAGAAGGCGAGCGGGTCATCGTGGCATCAGCGCTGGCCCCCAAACTCTTCGGCGAGGACGGTTGGCGCGAAATCGAACGCTTCCGCGGCGAAGAACTGCTCGGAGAGGCCTACGAACCGGTTTTCGACTACGCGGAGCCGGAAAACGGCCGCTCCTACGAGGTGATACCGGCCGACTTCGTCGGAGCGGAGCAGGGCACCGGTGTGGTGCACTGCGCACCGGCATTCGGCGAAGACGATTTCGCGGCATGTCGCGAGCACGGGATGGGATTCCTACAACTCGTCGAGCCGGACGGCACCTTTTCGGAAGCCGTCGGTGACTTTGCCGGGCGCTTTTGCAAGAAGGCCGATCGAGACATCATCCGCATGATGAGAGAGCGGGGGCAGATCTTCGCGGAGGGAACATATCGCCACGACTATCCCTTCTGCTGGAGAGCGAGCGACGATCCGTTGATTCAATATGCGCGTCCGGCTTGGTTCATCCGGACGACGGAGGAGATCGAACGCGCGATCTCCAACAATCGGAAAATCAACTGGCGGCCGGAAGGCATTCGCGAAGGTCGTTTCGGAGATTTTCTTTCCAACAACGTCGATTGGGCGCTTTCTCGCGAACGCTATTGGGGTACGCCGCTGCCGATCTGGATCTGTGATCGCTGCGAAAAGCAGGAAGCGGTCGATCATCTCGATCGCGTGCTCGAGCGCAACCCCAACGCTCTCGACCACTGGAAAGAGGCGCTCGAGAGAGATCCGGAACTCTCTCCTCACCTCGTGGTACACAAACCGTGGGTCGATGAGGTGACTTTCCCTTGTGCCGCTTGCGAGGGGACCATGCGCCGCGTTCCGGAGGTCATCGATTGCTGGTTCGACTCGGGATGCATGCCCTTCGCCCAGTGGGGTTTTCCGCACACCGGTCGTGACGAGTTCGCAAAGGCATTTCCGGCTGATTTCATCTCGGAGGCCATTGATCAGACCCGAGGTTGGTTCTACTCGCTTCTGATGATTTCGACCTTGATTTTCGACGAGGAAACGCAGAAAAAATACGGGCTCGAGCCTGTGCGCGAATTTCCGCATCCCTACAAGTCCTGCATCGTGCTCGGCCATGTTTGCGATCCGGAGGGCAAGAAGGAGTCGAAGAGTTCGGGGAACTACACATCGCCCGATCTCGTGCTCGAAGGCGAGTTTCAGATGACGGTGGCCTCCGAGCAGAGGTTGAAAACCCCGCCGGCCGAGGATGCCGTGGTCTTCCTCTCCGCACAGGTCAAGACATTGGGCTTGCCTGAGGGTGCCAAGCTCACGTTGCGCTCCGTCGATGATCCTTCGCGTCACGCCGTGGCGTCCATCGCTTCCGGTCCTGCGGGCAAGGAGGCCGTCGTCCTAGGCTCGTCCATCCGTGCCGCGCTGAACGTCGAAGCCGGGGATCGCGTGTCGGTGCATGTTCTCGACGATCCTCCGGGAGCGGATGCTTTCCGCTGGTTCTTCTACTCGGCGGGCCCGCCCTGGAACAATACGCGAAACTCGCTACGGGCGATCAGGGAGAAGCAAAATGAGTTCCTCGTTCGCTGGTCGAACGTCCTTTCGTTCTTCTTGATCTACGCATCGATCGACCGCTTCGATCCGGCGGAAGGCCTTCCTCTAGACGACGGGAAACTCCCGGATTTTTCGAGCGGCCGGAAGTATCGGACGGTGGCCGAACGGCCTCTGCTCGATCGCTGGATTCTCTCCGAACTGGCACTGACGGCCCGGCGATTGGAAAACGCGCTCGACGCCTACTCGGTGCACGAGGCCGCCGCCGCGCTGGAGGCCTTCGTCGACGGACTGTCCAACTGGTACGTTCGCCGAAATCGCGATCGATTCTGGGGCAGCGACGCAGATGCCTACTGGACGCTCTTTGAGGTGCAGGTTCGTCTTGCGCAGCTCGCATCCCCCTTCGTGCCGTTCTTTTCCGAGCACGTTTGGAAGACGCTCGTCGTCGAAGCTTGGCCCGAGATCGAAGCGGACAGCGTGCATCTGTCTTCGTGGCCGGAGATTCCAAGCGCGTACATCGACGAAGAATTGAGTTCGTCGATGTCGCTGGCGAGGGACGTCGTCTCGTTGGGCTTGTCCGAGCGGGCAAGTGCGAGAATCCGCGTGCGCCAACCTTTACGGCGTACGCGGGTGTTTCTTGCCGACGAAAGGGACGAGACGCGTTTGGAATCGATGAGGGAGATCATCGCCGAAGAGTTGAACGTGAAAGAGGTCCGGCTCGGCGGCGATGCGGACGCCTATGTCACCTGGCAAATGAAACCGAATTTCCGCGCCATGGGTCCGCGCTACGGGAAACTGGTACCGGCGATCAAGAAGGCGCTCGGTGAGGCGGATGCCGCGCAATTGCGAAGGCAATTGGACGCCGATGGCCGTATTCGACTCGAGGTCGAAGGGCGGGAGGTGATCTGTACGAGCGATGACGTAGCGATCACCCTAGCGGCGAAGGAACACTACGCGGCGGCCTCTTCGTCTCGTGCCGTGGTCGTGCTCGAGGTCGAAATCGACGAGGAACTCTTGCGAGAAGGGCTTGCGCGCGAGTTGGTGAATCGCATTCAGACGACACGCAAGGATATCGGCCTCGATTTCGTGGACAGAATCGATGTCACCGTATCGGGTGACGAGGAAATCGCGGCCGTGCTGGAGGCGCACGGCGAGTTCATTGCTCGCGAGACGCTGGCGGTGAGCCTCGAATGGCTTGCGCCTCGCCCCGGGGCTCGCCGCCGCGAGGTCGATCTCGACGGTCGAGCGGTGATCTTGGGGATTTGCCGGGTAGAAGAACCGGAATGACAACAGTGCTTCGCCGTCGCGGGGGAGAGGCCGGAGGCATGCTGCAAGTCGGACGCGGTGCCCGGTTTCGCGGTGCGATTCGAGGCAAGGGTGTGGCTTTGATCTTCGGTGAGATGGAGGGGGAGACGGAGTTTTTCGGAGATCTCGTCGTAGCATCGGGCGGCCGGGTGCATATCCGCGGGAAAGTGCTCCGCATGCGTATCGAGGGCTCGGCCGGCGGGAGAATCAGGGTTCGGGAGAATCTCGATCTTGCCCCCGGGGGAATTCTGAGCGGGGAAATCGAAGCAGGATGGATCCAAGTCGCTGAAGGCGCGCGAGTTGACGCACTCGTACGGGTTCGCCCGGCCCGTCGCGAACAAGATTCTGCGGGTGGAAAACCTCAAGATCAGGCACCAAAGTCCGATAGGTGAGTGACGGGCCTGCCGGGGCATATCCGGTGGCTCGAGGGAGGTGTGGATGCAGCCGTCTCGTCGGTTGCTCGTGGTCGATGACGACCCGTTCGCGTTGGAGACCTTTCGCGAGGCTCTCGAGCGGGCGGGATTCGAAACGCGGGCCGTGCCAAGCGGTCCGGGTGCGCTCCACGAACTCGAACAGAGTCGTTTCGATCTGTTGATCACTGATATTCAGATGGAGCCGATGAACGGCTTCGATCTCGTCGGACATGCGCGCGATGTGCAGCCCGGCTTGCCCTTCGTGATGGTCTCGGACGCAGCGACCTTGGAGGCGGCCGTACAGGCATTGCGCGCCGGGGCGCTAGACTTCATCGCCAAACCTTTCGGTGTGGACGAGGTTCTCGCCACCATCGACCGCGCCCTCTGTCGCGAGCACGCCGCCGACGACGACGAAACCGCAATTCCCGCGGACGCGGAAGACCAAACCGCTGAAGGCGCGCGGGCTTTTGATGAGATGATCGGCCACAACCCGCGCATGCAGCGTGTCTACCAGCTCATTCGCACGGTGGCACCGGCAACGAGTACCGTTCTGATCACAGGAGAGTCGGGTACTGGAAAAGAGCGGGTCGCAGCGGCGATTCACGGGCAGAGTCCGCGCTCGAGCCGACCGATGGTCAAGGTCAATTGTTCGGCCTTCGCGGAAGGTGTGCTCGAGAGCGAGCTTTTCGGACATGAGCAGGGAGCTTTCACCGGTGCCGTCAAGGCGCGGGTCGGCGTGTTTCGCAAGGCCCATGGTGGGACACTTTTTCTCGATGAGATCGGCGATCTACCCCTGTCCACACAGGTGAAGCTCTTGCGAGTCATTCAGGAAAAAGAAGTGCAGCCGGTGGGCGGCGATCGTACCGTTCCGGTGGATGTGAGGTTGATCGCCGCGACCCATCGCGATCTTGCCGCCGATGTCAAAGAGGGGCGCTTTCGTGAAGACCTCTACTTTCGTCTCAATGTGATCCCCGTTCAGATACCCGCGCTTCGCGAACGTTCCGACGACATCCCGCATTTGGCGAAGTATTTTCTCGAGCGATTCGCACGCCAGTGTTCGCAGCAGGAGGTGAGGGGGTTCAGTGAGCGCGCGCTGACCTTGATGGAGCGCTACTCCTGGCCGGGGAACGTTCGCGAGCTGGAAAATGCGGTCGAAAGGGCTGTGGTTCTCGCTTCGAACGAGGTCATCGACACACAGGATCTTCCGCCCGAGTTGCGTGGCACTGCATCCAATGCAGACGGGAGCTTTCAGCTCAATACGGTCAAGCTCTCCGAGGTTGAGGAGATCGTCGTTCGGCGGGTGCTGACCCGTACGAGCTGGAACATCAAGCGCTCAGCTGAGATCCTAGGTATCACGCGAGCCACGCTCTATTCGAAGATCCGAAAGTTCGGCTTGGCCATCGCTCGCTGAGCCTCGCCCTCCGGCATCGCGCAGATCCTAAGAATTCCGGAATGCAAAAGGAGCCCCAGAATGCAAGCAGCCCCTCGCGGTGGAGACGCGAGGGGCCGTTCATACTTTCCGTCTTAGATCACTTCGCCGAGTTGAGTGTCGTATCCTTGGCTGAGGTTCCGTACTCGCCTTCGCCGCTGATATCCGGGCAACCCGTCAGCAGGACCACGGCAAGCGACAGCACGACGAATACCACGATCCGATGAAATCCGCGCTTCGATGTCTTCATCATCTCTCCCTTTTGCTAGTATCTGCGTTGGTGGTGGGTCGCACGGCGACCCACCAAGCACAATCTAGTATTGCCGCGCCGAGCGATCAAGGGTACCGTGCGCAATCGAAGGTTTTTCACTCTCGAGACTACGGAAGCGAGGGCGAAAACGGGCGGGCGTAGCTCAGTTGGCAGAGCATCAGCTTCCCAAGCTGAGGGTCGTGGGTTCGAGCCCCATCGCCCGCTCCACCGAAACTATACAAAACAAAGAACTAACCTTTTTGGTGTTCGCGTTTACGCACATGCACGTCGATTCGCGTCGCTTGGGAAGGGTCACTTTGCGGTCGGCGTTTTTTCGGCGGCATTGGGTTTTCTAAGGAGTCGGCGGCGGCGAATGGGAGAGGAATACCAGAAGAGAAGGTAACCGCTGACGGCGACGATCAAGCTCGCAGGAGCAACGACGCGAAGGATCGTGTTGTTGAAGTCATCGCGGGCAAGAAAGTCCATGGTGTGCAACATCCAGAGAAAATCGAAGATGCGCCAACGGTTGTGACGAACGGCGGTGAGGGTGCCGAGTTTTTCAGCGACATAAAAGGTCGGTGCACCCGCATGATCGAAGGTGATGGCCCACGCGGGGAGCGGCTTTTCGCGATACTCGTGGTGGGGACCGGTCTCTTCGAGATAGGCGATCTCTGCGATGGGAGCATCGAAGGCTGCGCTTCGCCGGGCGATCTCGATCGCATGATCGCGATCGACGGCTCGGTAGGGCTGGGCCGTTTGCGCATCGAAGAGCGCGCGATGCGTGGTGCCGTCCTTGGCGATCCACCCGACTTGATAGACCGGCCTATCGAGCACTCTTACGAGATTCAAAGAGGTCAGGCCGGCAAATCTTCGGTCCTCGGCCTCGAGATGGGCCGCAATCGACGAGGGAGAAACCAAGGCCTCCTTGGTAGCAGCGAGCGGCGCTTTCTTGCGCAGATGTTCTCCACGGATCCCGTCGAGATCGCTCCACGAGAAATAGAGGCCGCCGACGATCCAAAGTAGGAACTGTACGCCGACGAAGACGGCAAGGTATCGGTGCCAGCGGCGAACGGTACGAGAAGTCTCCATCAATCGTCACCTCACCTCCCGTGCAGAGACCGGGCCGGATGGTACGATGGCGCGGATCGGGAGGAACGCTCCGATGGTACCTGTTCAAAAGGGAAAAGTCGTATTGGCTTACAGCGGCGGTCTTGATACCTCTGTCATTCTCAAGTGGCTGATCGAACGCGGATTCGAAGTCGTCGCCTACGTGGCGGACGTCGGCCAGGAGGAGGACTTCGCGGAGGTCGAGGCCAAGGCGCTGGCCATTGGGGCGAGTCGGGTCTACATCGAGGATCTTCGCGAGGAATTCGTCACCGACTATATCTTTCCGATGTTCAAGGCAAACGCGGTCTACGAAGGTCGATATCTGCTTGGCACGGCCATTGCCCGACCTTTGATTGCCAAGCGCCAGATCGAGATTTGTGCCGAGGAAAAGGCCGACTACGTCTCGCATGGTGCGACGGGCAAAGGCAATGACCAGGTTCGATTCGAACTGGCCTACTATGCGCTCAATCCACAGATCAAAGTGATCGCTCCGTGGAAGATGCGCGATTTTCTT
>Ga0256830_1001337_pt1 | contig 17580 bp, 18 predicted proteins | sample 128326metaG_FD_190537 | JGI IMG/M metagenome (GOLD analysis project Ga0256830, IMG submission 190537) | Hydrothermal vent microbial communities from Lau Basin, Pacific Ocean - 128-326 | ecosystem: Environmental > Aquatic > Marine > Hydrothermal vents | place: Pacific Ocean: Lau Basin | collected... | reverse complement strand
CGCTGAACATATGCGTGGTGGACAGGAAGAACTGCGACAGGAACTCGCGATGCTCGGTGCATCCCGTCTGGGTGGAGGTGCAGGCCGACATGAAGAAGAAGCTCGAATCATACACTTTCGAGCGGCTTTTGAACAGCAGTCCTCGTTGAGGAAGAGCAAGGACCGAATTCCAAGTTAAGGAGGAGAGAGAATGAGAGAGAGCGTTCAAGACTATTCCGTGGTGCGCGGTTTCGCCTACTCGGCCCTCTTCTGGCTGGTGATCGGGCTGGTCGTGGGCTTGTGGCTCGCCGCCGAGATGTTTTATCCCAAGCTGAACCTGACACCGTGGCTCAGTTTCGGCCGCCTCAGGGTGGTGCACACCAATGGGCTCGCCTTCGGCTTCGCATTGGCAGGCATCTTTTCATGCACCTACTACATGCTGCAGAGGCTGACGCGGACCCCCATCGTATTTCCGAGGCTGGCGAAGTTCCACCTCTACCTCTTCAATGCTGCGATAGCCCTTGCCGCACTGAGCCTCTTTGCGGGCATGAACACGTCGAAGGAGTACGCCGAGCTCGAGTGGCCGCTCGACGTGGTCGTCGTGATCATGTGGGTCGTATTCGCCGTCAACGTCTTTGCGACCCTTGCCAGGCGCAGGGAGAAACAGATGTACATCTCGCTCTGGTACATCATCGCCATGACCGTCACTGTCGCCGTTCTCTACATAGTCAACAACCTGTCGGTACCGGTGAACCTCTTCAAGTCATACCCGATCTACGCGGGAGTGAATGACGCAAACGTGCAGTGGTGGTACGGGCACAACGCCGTTGGATTCGTCTTCACGGTGCCGATACTCGCCATGTTCTACTACTTTCTCCCGAAGACCGTGAACCTGCCCATCTACAGCCACAGGCTCTCCATAATATCCTTCTGGTCGCTCGTCTTTGCGTATCTCTGGACAGGGGCGCACCACCTGATGCTCACTCCCGTACCCGAGTGGATACAGACGGTCGCCATTGCCTTCAGCATCTTCCTGATAGCCCCCTCATGGGGCTCCGTCGTGAACGGCTACTACACGATGCGCGGCAACTGGGAGCTCATGAAGACGAACTACCTGACCAAGTTCTTCATCGTCGGCATAACATTCTACGGGCTCCAGACCATCCAGGGGCCGACACAGGGACTGAGGACGCTCACCGCGTTCTTCCACTATACGGACTATGTCGTAGGTCATGTCCACATGGGGACCATGGGATGGGTCACCATGATAATCTCTGCAGCGCTCTACTACATGATCCAGGAGATGAACAAGACCGAGGTCTTCAGCGTGAGGCTCGCAAACCTCCACTTCTACCTGATTCTCGCCGGACAGCTGCTCTACACGGTCACCATGTGGATCGCAGGCATTCAACAGGGCGCCATGTGGAAGGCGACGAACCCCGACGGCTCGCTCACTTACAGCTTCATCGAGACCGTTGCGTCTCTCTACCCGTACTGGAAGATCAGGTTCGCAGGCGGGCTCGTCTACTTCCTCGGGATTGTAGTCTTCATATACAACTTCATCATGACGGGCAGGGCCTCGAAGAGGACGGCCCTCGACACCGGCATGAAGACCGCATAGAAAGGAGGCTCGACCATGGGTGTTTACTCAAAACCGGCACTCTTCGCACTGTTGTCAGTGGTGCTCATCCTTGTCGGGACGTTCGTCACGACGATCCTGCCGATATACCTGCCCACGACACAGCCGGTCAGCAGCTACATAAAGCCTTATACGGCTGTCGAACTCGAGGGCAGGGACATCTATATCCGCGAGGGATGCAACAACTGCCATACGCAGACAGTGAGGCCCCTCAGGACCGAGGTGGCCCGTTACGGCGAGTATTCCAAGCCCGAGGAGTTCGCCTACGACAGGCCGCACCTCTGGGGTTCCCGCAGGACCGGCCCTGACCTCGCCCGTGTCGGAGGCAAGTATCCCGACTCGTGGCACTACCAGCACCTCTACGACCCGGCCTCGATCTCCCCGGTATCCAACATGCCGGCCTACGGTTGGCTGGCCGGAAGGAGGCTCGATACCGGCTATACGTTCAGAAAGGTCTCGGTTCTCGGATACGGCTACACCCGGCAGGAGGTGGAGCAACAGATCGCTGCATACATGGAGAGGGTCACCGCCCCCGACTATGCGGCCCGGGACGTCCGCAACAGGGTGACTCCCCCGGAGCTGAGGGATACCCTCACCGAGATGGATGCGCTCGTTGCATACCTCCAGAAGCTCGGCAGGGACGTTAAAGAACTCGAGAAGAGCAGGCGGGCCGCCATGCTCGATAAAACCATTGGAATGAGCGAGGTGCGATAGAGATGGACTGGACTGTATGGGCCTATTTCGGTTTCGTCACGGTACTGGCCGCCACCTTCCTCGGCATAATCCTGTACTTCTATGGACCCGCGAGGAAGGAGAAGGTGGAAAAGCCCAAGTACAAGATGCTCGAGGAGGACGACTGATCTCCCCGGAGGCTGAGCCACGACCTGGCAAGGCCTTTCAACGGTTCTCTCGTATCCATGGATGGTATCGAGAGGATCGGCAAGACAAGCAAGGAGGTGTCTTATGGCTGAATTCGATGGCATAAAGGAGGCGCACAACAAGATCCCGCGCGGCTGGGTGCTCTTCTTCGTAGGGGTCATCGTGTGGCTGGTGTGGTACATAGTCTCCTACACGCCGCAGATAAGCGGCTGGTCGCAGTACAAGGTCTTCGAGGAGGAGATGAAGGCCGCTGCGGTCTCGACCGCTGGAGTCGCAGGAGAGAACCCTTACAAGAACTCCGCGGCCGCGGTAGAAGAGGGCAGGGCCCTCTTTGCATCCAACTGCTCCATGTGTCACGGTGCCGACCTCAAGGGTGGTGTCGGCCCCGACCTGACCGGACGCCTTAAGTACGGCGATGATGACGGGCAGATGTTCACGACCGTCTCAGAGGGCAGGCCTGGAGGCATGCCGGCCTTCGGGCAGCAGCTCGGCAGAGAGCGGATATGGAAGGTGCTGGCATATGTCGGCTCTGTCAGGGAACGCGGAGGAAGGCCCTGAGACATGTGGCGGAGATACCGGAGGGCTGCCTTCCTCCTGCAGGCAGCGGCGCTGACAGGGCTTCCCTTCCTATATGTGAACGGGGAGAGTGCCCTGAGGTTCGACATCTCTGGCCTGAAACTCCACTTCTTCGGTACGGTCCTGTGGATAAACGAGTTTCATCTCGTCCTGGCCGGGTTTGTGTTCCTGGTGCTGCTGTTCGCAGCCGTCACGGTCGTGTTCGGAAAGGTGTGGTGCGGCTGGCTCTGTCCGCAGACGGTCCTGCTCGAACTGGCCGGATGGATGAGTGCAGGCGTCTCACCGAAGCCGCGGCCCGTGGTGGAGAGGGCGGTCCTGCTGCTGCTGTCGGCAGTGGTCTCCTTCACGGCGATATCGTACTTCGTCCCTCCATCCGAGGCGGCGGCACGGCTCTTCAGGGGAGGAACGGTGACGGCGTTCTTTGCAGTAACGGGTGGAGCCGTCTATGCGGTCACCGCGGTGCTGGGCAGGTCCTTCTGCAGGTCTGTCTGTCCGTGCTCCATGCTGCAGAGTGCGCTCTTCGACGGCGACACCATGGTCATAGCCTATGAGCGGGGCAGGGGGTGCACGGGATGCAACCGCTGCGTGGAGGTCTGCCCCGTCGGGCTGGACATAAGGAGAGGGGCTGCGAGGGAGTGCATAGCCTGTGCCGAGTGCATCGACGCCTGCGCAACAGCGGGCAGCGGCAGAGACGGGGTGCTCCCGGTCGGTTACAGGGGCAGGGTGAAACGGCCGAAGGCCCTTGTCTTCGCCGCCGTGGCCTTGTCCTCAGGTGTCGCGTTCATCCTGCTCCTCTCTGCAAGGCCGGCCCTCGACTTCACCGTCACGAGGGATGCACGGCAGGCCGCGGGGGGTGTCAACAGCTACATGTATACGGTCAGGAACAACAGGAACGAGCGACTCAGGCTCCGGCTGTCGGTGGACGGTCCGTTCGAGCTCATCGGTGCGGCCGAGATGCAGATCGGCCCTTACGAGGCGGGCAGCGGCAGGGTCATGGTTAAGGCCCTGGACGGAGCAGGGATGGTCGTCTTCGTCATCGAGGCCGGACGTACGAGGATCGAAAGGAGGGCAGGTTTCCTATGAAGGCATTGATATACGGACTGTACGGGGTCTTCTTCTTTCTCATGGGGACCACGTTCTATGTGGCTGCCGATGTCTATGACGGGCTGGTGGATACGAACTACTATGAGAGCGCGAGGGATTACTTTGAGTCGAGCCGCATGGAAGAGGCCTTGGGCCTCGAGGTCGCGGTCGAAGGAGAGAGGCTTAAGAGGGGCAGGAACGGGTTTTCAGTGAGGATATCCGCCGGTGGAAGGCCGCTGAGCGGTGCTGACGTGAGGCTCTTTGTCGGAAACATCTCCACAACGGGGTACGACAGGACATACCCGCTCGTGGAGGGAGCAGCCGGTGTTTACTCCGCTGACGTGGAGATTCCCGTCAGCGGCAGGTGGCTCCTGAACCTCGGGATCGAGGACCGAAGGATAAGGACTGGCAAGAAGTGGTTCATCACAGTGGATTGAGAAGAGGAGGCCTGCAGGTCGGCGGAGGGCCTGATGGCGGCCGAGTCCTCTGTGCGCACTGTCTCTCGGAGATTGTGCGGGAGGATGCGGTCGTGGATGATGCCGGCGGTGAGACTATGCCCTTCTGCTGCCGCGGCTGCCTCGCGATATACAGGTTGATCCATGGTGAGGGCCTCGGGGATTTCTACTCGAGGAGGCACGGCTGGCGGCCCGGGCCTCCGGAGACTGCAACGGCCGACCCGAGCCTCTTCTCCGAGGTCGTGCGCCAAGCCGGTGCCGGGATGGAGGCCGACCTGCTCATTGCCGGAATCCGGTGTGCGTCCTGCGTGTGGCTGATCGAGAGGGCCCTTTCGAGGCTGAACGGTGTTGAAGACGTGCGCCTCAACTATGCCACGCACAGGGCGAGGATAAGGTGGCGTCCCGAGGAGACCTCTATCGAGGAGATACTCCGGAGGATATGCTCTCTGGGCTACACGCCGAAGCCGTATACAGGGTCGATCTACAGGGAAGGCCTCGACCGCGAGAGGAAGGACCTGCTCGTCAGGTTCGGAACCGCCACTTTCTTCACGATGCAACTGATGCTCTACACGGTCGCACTCTATGCGGGCTATTTTCAGGGCATGGACCCGCTCTACAAGAAGGCCTTCCAGTTCATCTCGTGGGGGCTTGCCACCCCAGTGCTCTTCTACTCCGGTCATCCGTTCCTGAGGAACTCGTTCAGGGGCGTAAGGCGAGGCCTCTTCGGCATGGACGTGCTCGTGGCCATAGGGTCGTTCTCGGCATACGCCTACAGTGTTTACGCGGTCTTGACAGGAGGAGAGGTCTACTTCGACACCGCCTCCATGATAGTTACCCTCGTCCTCCTCGGCAGGCTTCTCGAGGCCGGTGCGAGGGTCAGGGCTGGCGAGGCGGTTGCAGCACTCATGACACTGCAGCCGAAGGAGGCGCGCCTGCTCAGGAAGGCCGGAGAGCGCCGGACGGATGATTCAGGCCCCCTCACCCTTCCGCTTCGGGAGATCGAGCCCGGCGACGTCGTCTCAGTGCTGCCGGGAGAAAAGATTCCACTCGACGGTCTGGTCATCGACGGGGTTTCAGAGGTCGACGAGTCTATGCTCACGGGCGAGTCTTCTCCCGGCCGGAAGCAGGCCGGGGCAGAGGTCTTTGCGGGCACGGTGAACCTCAACGGGAGGCTCGTCGTGGAGGTGAAGAGGACCGGAGGCGACACGGTCCTCTCACAGATCGTCAAGGCCGTCGAGGATGCACAGGCGCGCAAGGCCCCTCTCCAGGCCGTGGCAGACCGGGTGGTCAGGTGGTTCGTGCCGGCGGTCCTCTCCGTCGCGCTGGCGACCTTCCTACTGCGGTTCTTCCTCGGAGCGGACACCGCTGCACTGGCACCGGCACTGATGAGCGCCGTCTCCGTACTCGTAGTCGCCTGTCCCTGCGCTCTCGGCCTTGCAACACCGCTTGCAATCCTCTCGGGGTCGGCTGCTGCCGCAAGGCGGGGCCTCCTCGTAAAGGGCGGCGACGTCTACGAGAGGGCCTCGGGTGTCGACTGCGTGGTCTTCGACAAGACCGGCACGCTCACCGAGGGCCGTCCCGCGGTGACGGATGTCGTAGTGACGGCCGACGGATGGAGTGCGGAGAGGCTGCTGAGATACGCCGCATCGGTCGAGGCCTCTTCGGAACATCCCGTATCGAGCGCCATAACCAGGGCCTGCAGGGAGCCACTCCTTGAGGTGAGCGGGTTCAGGGCGCATCCGGGCCTGGGCGTAGAGGGGCGGATCGACGGCGGGCAGGTCCTTGCCGGAAACGGAAAGTTCCTCTCGATTCACGGTATAGGGTTCGACGGAAGTGAAGGGGTGTACGAGGGGTTCGTCTCTGCGGGGAAGACCGTGGTTGCCGTGGCCGTGGCCGGAAGGCTCTGCGGCCTGATAGCCCTCGAAGACACCCTCAAGAAGGGGGTGAAGGAGGTTGTCGGCAGCCTCGGAAGGATGGGTGCTGGGGTAATGATGCTCACGGGCGATAATCCAGGAGCAGCGGAGCGTATCGCCGGCGAGGCAGGCATAACGGATATGACTGCAGGTGTTACGCCCCTTGAGAAGGCCGGAATCATCAGGCACCGCAAGTCCGGTGGTGCGGTGGTCGCAATGGTGGGCGACGGCATAAACGACGCCCCTGCCCTGACAGAGGCGGATGTCGGGATAGCCGTCGGCAGGGCCACTGACGTGGCCCTCGAGAGCGCCGATGCAGTGATAATGAACGGCAGGCCCGAGCTCGTCGCCGACCTGCTCGGCCTGTCGAAGAAGACGTTCAGGGTCGTCAAGCAGAACCTCTTCTGGGCCTTTTCATACAACGTGATTGCGGTTCCGCTGGCTGCAGCCGGATTCCTCCACCCTGTGATATCGGCGGTGCTGATGGCGTCGAGTTCACTCATAGTGGTCGGCAACTCCCTGAGGCTGGCGAGGACGTGAAGAGATGGAGATGTGGAGCATATTCTTCCTGATAGCCGTGGTCTCATGCCTCGGCGCCGCTGCATGGCTCGTCTTTCTGTGGGCTGTCAGGAGCGGCCAGTTCGAGGACCTCGAGGGTCCGAAATACCGCATGCTCGAAGACGACACGCCGGTCGACCGGGGTGCAGAGGAGGAGTGAGCATGACCGCCGGAGGCGGCATCTCATTAATGCAGGGGACCGTCAACAGGGCCGTCACCGCGGCCGGGAGGGCGCGGCGTGGATAATATCTTTCTGCTCGTCTTCGTCACCGGCCTGACCGGAGGTTTCGGCCACTGCATGGGCATGTGCGGCCCGGTCGTCGTCTCGTGCTCGGTCGCTGCCTCTGAGAGGAACCTGCTCTCTCATATCCTGTACAACCTCGGCAGGGTCACCACGTACACCATTCTCGGGGGCGTGATGGGGCTGACCGGCTCACTGTTGGGTTTCGGCGGTGCTTTCGGCGGAGTGCAGAGGGCCGTGATGTTCGCTGCAGGAGTGCTCATCATGCTTATGGGTGTCGGGATAAGCGGGCTGTTGCCGCTCACACGGTATCTCGAGGGTAGGGCCGGCCTTGGCCTCGTAGTGCTTAAGGCCCTGAAGGCCTTTCCAAGAGATGTGACACCCGGCACCCTGTACCCGATGGGGGTCCTGCTCGGTTTCATACCGTGCGGCCTCGTTTACACGGTCCTGCTCTCCGCGGCCCGGGCCGGTATGGAGGGCGGACACTACGCCGAGGGCCTCCTGAAGGGCGCCCTCATGCTGTTGGTCTTCGGACTCGGAACCATGCCGTCGCTGCTCCTGCTCGGAAAGGCGGCCGACAAGATAGGGGCACGTATGAGACGCAGGTTCTACAGGCTCTCGGGCCTCGTCGTCGTCGTGACCGGGGCGCTCTTCGTTGCGAGGGCCGCGGGGTTCTGAGCGATTGCCAAAAGCCCCGTCCAAAGACTATAATCATCAGTATGAAAACCCTGAGACTCGCCCTCGCGCAGATAAACACCACCGTCGGTGACCTCGAGGGAAACACCGCCAAGATCATACGTAACATAGAGAGAGCGGTGGATGCCGGGGCCGACATGGTCGCCTTTCCCGAGATGGCCGTCACGGGTTACCCGCCCGAGGACCTTCTGCTCAAACCCAAGTTCATCGACGACAACCTGTCGGCCCTCGACGAGATCAGGAGGGCGGCCGGTGACATTGTGGCCGTCGTCGGTTTCGTCGACAGGACATCCGACATATACAACGCCGCAGCCGTCATGTACGGCGGCGAGATCGTCCACGTGTACCACAAGATGTACCTTCCGAACTACGGTGTCTTCGACGAGATGAGGTACTTTCAGGCCGGAGACGATATCCCTGTCTACAGGATCGGCGGCGCCACCGTGGGAGTCAATATATGCGAGGACATCTGGTATCCGGACGGTCCTGCAAGGACGCAGGCGCTCGCAGGGGCCGAGGTGATCGTGAACATCAATGCCTCGCCCTACCACACGGGCAAGGCGCGCTTCAGGGAGAGGATGCTCTCAACGAGGGCCTCGGACAGCTCGGTGATCATTGCTTACCTGAACGCCGTCGGAGGCCAGGACGAACTCGTGTTCGACGGCCACAGCCTGTTGTTCGACGAGTCTGGAGACCTCCTCTTCAGGGGCAGACAGTTCGAGGAAGACCTGATCGTGGCGGACCTGAACCTCGACGCCGTCTTCATGAGGAGGCTCCACGACCCGAGAAGGCGACAGGAGGTCTTCGCCCTCGGCCGGGATGAGGTCACCCTCATACCCGTGCACGACAGGCCGGCCGGAAGGCCGTCCAAGTACGGACACTCTCCGTCTGAACCCCTGAGCGAGATCGAGGAGGTCTATGCCGCACTCGTTCTCGGTACGAGGGACTACGTGCTGAAGAACGGTTTCGACAAGGTCGTGATCGGCCTGAGCGGCGGCATCGATTCATCCCTCGTTGCGGCGATTGCGGTGGACGCGCTCGGCAACGACCGCGTCAGGGGGCTCTTCATGCCGTCTCCATACACCTCGGCGGAGAGCAGGGAGGATGTCTTCGCCCTCGCCGGAAACCTCGGCATCGAGGTGACGGAGATACCCATAGACGCGGTCTTCACCTCTTACATCGAAGCACTCGGACCCTTCTTCAGGGACCTGCCCCCGGATGCCGCAGAGGAGAACATCCAGGCGAGGATACGCGGAAACCTCCTTATGGCCATGTCCAACAAGTTCGGATGGCTCGTCCTCACGACCGGCAACAAGTCCGAGATGTCCGTCGGCTACGCGACCCTCTACGGTGACATGGCCGGCGGGTTTGCAATAATCAAGGATGTCCCGAAGACCCTCGTCTACAAGCTCTCCGAGTTCAGGAACTGGAAGTCCGGCAAGGCCCTGATACCGGAGAGGGTGCTCTGGAAGGAACCGTCGGCCGAACTCAGGCCGGACCAGAAGGACACGGATACGCTCCCGCCGTACGAGGTGCTCGACCCCGTGCTCAAGGCCTATATCGAGGAGGACAGGAGTTTTGACGAGATCATAAACCTCGGCTGCGAGGTCGAGTGTACAAAGCGGGTCATCGACATGATCGACAGGAGTGAATACAAGCGGAGGCAGGCCCCGCCGGGCATAAAGATCACCCCGAGGGCATTCGGCCGCGACAGGCGCTTTCCCATCACCAACAGGTACAGGAGTTATTGATGGCGGAATCGGTGCCCGGATTTTCAGCGCGGATCTCCGCGGCTTTCTGTGCCGTAGTGCTGCTGCTCCTCCTTGCCGGCTGCAATCAGAGGGGGGCCGAGACGGAGAGGCCTTTTGAAGAGGGCGTCAGGCCCGAGATCGTCAGCCTCACGCCGAAGAAGCCCGTGAAGATCGTGCTCAAGAGGACCTCGAAGGGCCTGTATTCATGGGAGCTGAGGGGTGACGACGTCGAGGGGATAATCGATGCGGACAGGAGGTTGCGGAGGTACCTCTCCGGAGAGGACGGAGATGAAAAGGGGCGTACGGGTGAAGGCGGTCTACAGAAATAGGACTTGAATCCCGATCATTGAGTCTTGAATCCCAAACAACGGAGGTTACGCTATGGAACACGAGGCTTTTTCCGTCAGGGAGGTCGTCGATCAGGCCGTAAGGACCGAGAGGCTCGGATACGATTTCTACACGTCGATGGCCGAGCGCTTCAAGGACAACAGCGAGCTCAGGGGCCTCTTCGAGACCCTTGCAAAGAAGGAGCGGACACACGAACAGACTTTCGAGAGACTCCTCGATGCAACCGGTGACGCGGGTGTCGAGGGCTGGGAAGAAGTGTCTGCATACATGAGGGCGTTCGTCGAGTCGGAGTTCTTTCTCGGCTCTGGCAAGGCACTCGTCAGGATGAAAGAAGTGGAGAGGATTGAGGACGCCGTCGACTTCGCCCTCGCATTCGAGAAGGAGACGCTCCTATACTTTCTCGGCCTGAGGAAGGCCGTCAAGGAGAAGGAGGCCGTCGACGGGATAATCGAGGAGGAACAGGCTCATATCGCCTGGCTCACGAGGTTCAGGGAAAGGCTGACGAAGTAGGAGGCGGCACTGTCTCGGAATCCCCGGGCTGAAGAAGCGTGTGATGAACGGCATACTCTTCATAGTTGCAACACCGATAGGCAACCTCGAGGACATAACGTTGAGGGCCCTTAGGGTTCTCAAGGATGTCGACGTCATCGCGGCCGAGGACACGCGGCATACGAGAAAGCTGCTCACCCGCTACGGCATATCGAAGAAGCTCATCAGCTACTGGGGAGCCAAGGAGAAGGTCAAGGCCGAGGCGGTGATCGAGAGGCTGACCGGAGGAGAGAATGTCGCGCTCGTCACGGATTCCGGCACCCCGGGTATCTCCGACCCCGGCGAGGTGGTGATCCGGCGGGCTATAGACGAGGGGATAGAGGTCGTCGCAGTCCCAGGGCCGTCCGCCATAATCGCAGCCCTCTCGATATCGGGGATCACGGCGAGGGAGTTCGTATACCCCGGCTTCCTGCCCCCAAAGCGCGGCCTCAGGGTGAAGATGCTCGAGGAGCTGAGGCTCGAGCACAGGACCATGGTCCTCTACGAGGCACCGCACCGGCTGCTCGATTCCCTGAACGACATGTACGAGGTTTTCGGCGACAGGTACTGTGCCGTCTGTCACGAGCTGACCAAGATGAATGAAGAGGTGATGAGGGGCAGGCTCTCGGATCTGATCGAGGAACTGCAGCACAGGGTCATCGCCGGTGAGTACGTGCTCGTTGTCGAGGGAAAGACGGCCGAGGGGATCTCGGCTGAGGATGCGGTCGCAGAGGTGCGGGGCCTCATGAGGAAGGGGATGAGGCGGAAAGAGGCGGCCAGGAAGATCGCCCAGCAGTATGGACTGAGTCAGAAGAGGCTCTACGACGAGAGCCTCGGAAAGGGGGGCACCGATGAGACTTAAGCCCGCGGCTCTCGGCATCGCCCTTGGGACCGTCTGGGGCGTTTCTCTCTTCATTACAACCTGGATCAGCTTCTATACCGGGTACGGGAGGCTCTTTCTCCAGACCCTCGGCGAATCGATCTACCCCGGCTATTCCATCACGCCATTGGGTAGTTTCATCGGCCTCCTGTACGGATTCGCCGACGGACTGATAAGCGGCTCCCTGATCGCGTGGATATACAACAAGGCGAGCGGGTGAAATCCTATCTTGCAAGGGAGGCTCATACATGCTCAAGCTCGGAGTGCTTGCATCTGGAAGGGGCTCGAATCTGCAGGCCATCATGGATTCGATCAAGACCGGGTACCTGCCGGCGAGCATCGAGGTACTCGTCACGGACAATCCCGGTGCCTATGCGATAAGACGCGCAGAGGACAACGGTATACCGGCCGTCGTGATGCAGCCGTCGGACCACCCCTCTCACGATGCCTATTACTCGGCCGTGGCCGAGGAGCTGAAGAGGCGGGGCGTCGAGCTCGTCATACTGGCCGGCTTCATGAGGATCGTGAGGAAGCCGCTCATCGACGCCTTCCGGATGAGGATCATGAACATACACCCGGCACTGCTTCCGTCGTTTCCCGGGCTCCACGGACAGAGACAGGCGGTCGATTACGGTGTCAAGATATCCGGCTGTACGGTCCACTTCGTCGACGAGGGCATGGATACCGGGCCTGTAATCATTCAGGCGGCCGTGCCGGTCCATCACGACGACACCGAGGAGAGCCTCTCCCAAAGGATACTGAAGTACGAACACAGGATATACCCCTACGCGATCAGGCTGTTCGCAGAGGGGAGGCTCAGCGTGGAAGGCCGTATCGTGAAGGTCGACGCCCCGGCCGAAAGGGACGTCGCAGTCGTCAATCCGCCGCTCGGGGATTGAAAGGCGGCGGCGGTTCGCATGCCGCCCTGCCGTAGGGTCGCCCGGCTACGGCTGTGTGACGTTGGCCATCTTGCGGAACTGGGAGCTGGACTCTATGAGCTCTGAATAGGTCCCCTTGGCGATGACCCTGCCTTTGTCGAGCATGAAGATCACGTCGCACTCCTGCACGGTCGTCAGGCGGTGGGCGATCATTATTATGGTCTTCTTGCGCGAGAGGTTCTGTATCGCCTCCATGATGGCGTTCTCCGTGATACCGTCGAGTGCGCTCGTCGCCTCGTCGAAGATGAGCACTTTCGGGTCGTGATAAAGTGCACGCGCAATACCTATACGCTGGCGCTGGCCCCCGCTCAGTCTGATACCCCGTTCGCCCACGAGCGTGTCGTAACCGTCGGGCAGGTCCTTTGTTATGAAATCGTGGAGGTTTGCGATTCTTGCCGCACGTTCCACGGCCTCCATGTCGATCTCTTCGTCCCTGACGCCGAAGGCGATGTTGCGTGTCACGGTATCGTCGGTTAGGTAGATGGACTGCGGTACATAGCCGAGGTTCTTCTGCCAGCTGCGGACATTCTCGGGAGTGATCTCCACGCCGTCTACGACGAGTTTCCCGCTGGTCGGCGAAAGCAGGCCGAGGATGATGTCCACTGTGGTCGTCTTGCCTGAACCCGTCACCCCGACGAACCCGGATGTCGTGTTGGACTTAATGGTCAGGTTCAGGCTGTCTACAGCGGGTGAGGATGCGTTCGGATAGTAGTACACCACGTCGCGCAGCTCGATCCGGTCTTTGAAGTCCAGGGCGGGTACCGGTCCGGCGTAGTCTATGCCCTTAGCCCCGGGGTCTTGGTGGATCAGGTCGTCGTGAAGTATGTCCAGGGCGGGAAGATTGTAACGTATGACCGTCATCCCTATGAATATCCGCTGCAGTGCCGGCATGAGCCTGTATCCGGCAAAGGCGTAGAGTGAGATCAGCGGCAGTGCGGTCTCGGCATTCTGCTTTACTCCGATCAGGTACAGCACTATCAGCAGTATCCCCCCGAACGCTATCGTCTCGAGTGCGTACTTGGGCAGTTGAGACAGTATCTGGCTGGTTGCCTCATAGCCGGCGAACTGACGCGATGTCACGGAGTATCTCCGGAGAAAGACGGACTCCCGGCCGAAAAGCTTCAGGTCCTTGACCCCTCCGAGCGCTTCGCTCGCCACCTTGAAACACTGTGTCCTCGCCTCGGCCGAGACCCTGCCGATCCTGGCCAGCTTCATGCGTACGAGCCCGAAGACCGTTGCATACGCGCCGCCGAGAACCACGGCCACGGTCAAGGCAAGCAGGGGGTCTACCACTATCAACAGCCCCAGGATGCTCAACGCTACCACCATCTTCGTCAACACCTGCATGCCGGGTATCAGCACTCCGCCTACGACACGGTGGACCTCCATGAGAATGTTCTTGCTCAAGTCCGCAGTGTTTCGGTTCAGAAAGAAGACATAGGGCTGGCTCAGGTACTTGTTGAGAAGCCGCTCGGAGAGCGAGTGACCCTGCATGAATGTGAACCTCAGCAGGAGCCACGTGATGAACGACGAAAACCCGTTGCCGAAGGCGAGCACGCTGAGGACCACCACGCCGGTGAAGAAGAGGAACTGGTTCGAGCTGCTGAAGCCGAGGAGTTCATATGCTCGGCTCAGGTATTTGTTCGTGTGGATGATGTCGGGGTTTGATACGATCCCCATGAACGGGGTTATCGAGACTATCCCCGTGATCTCCGTCAAGCCCATGACCAGTATGCCGCCGAACAGCCAGCATATCTGGTGTTTTTCCCGCCTGGAGAGCAGGGCGAATATCTTGGTGAAGTTTTTGATCATAGCAGCATGATTCAGAAGTCGAGAAACCCTCCTTCAAGCCTGCCGTTTGGTTCACGGGATGCCCCAGTCAACTTGGTATATACTGCCTTCTCTCCTGTTCCACCGGATTTTTGTCACACCAGGAAGACTCCGGGAAGTAAGTCCCGACCAAGCGTTCCTTGAGGACTTGCTCTAATATTCTATCATATTTCGTGGTGTGCAAGTAAGACACCCTGTCTCTCCTGCTCGCGTCGTGCAGCCGGACGCCTATTCAGGATTTTGACCGTGGATGAACCGAACTCAACTATGAGTAAACTACTCCCCTTCGTGTAGATTATTTTTGAGGAATGCCGGGGGGTTGCTATTTTGTCTTTTTTATATTAAAATGGAGACTGAGCACGACTGAAAATATATCCTAAACTGTTCCTTGACCGACACTTCATACGGGAAACTTTGTCCTGAAGTACAAAGCTTCTGACTGTATGTCATATCAGTATCTCTACTATACCGCAGCGTATAACTTTTATGCATAGAGACCAGGTGGGTGAAAGTCCAAGGTTCTCGGTTCTTATGGCAAGTTACAACAATGCCCCTTATATCGCCGTTGCGGTGGAATCCGTCATGAACCAGACCTTCAAGGAGTGGGAATTGGTCATAGTCGATGACTGCTCTACAGACGATTCGGTCGAGGTCGTAGAGGCATACCTGAGTGACCCGAGGATAAGGTTCTTCAGGAACAGCTCCAACCTTGGCTATATCGGGACCTTGAGGAGGCTGATCGAAGAGTCAAGGGCCGATATACTCGGTATCCTCGACAGTGATGACGCCCTGACGAGCAACGCCCTCCAGAGGATGTACGAGGCCCACATCGAGAATCCGCACTGCGGTTTCGTATACTCAAACTTCGTATACTGCGACGAGGACCTCCGGCCTGTAGAGAAAGGCTTCTGTACGGCCTTGCCGCGTATACCCGAGCAGAAAACCATCCTTAGGCACGACATCGTCGGTCCGTTCAGAACGTTCAGGAAGGATGCTTACCTCAGGACCCCGGGATACGACGACGATATACTGTATGCCGAGGACAAGGATCTGACCCTGAAGATGGAGGAGGTCACCGAACTGCTCTACGTGGATGAACCACTCTACCTCTACAGGGTCCTCCGGAACTCCCAGTCCCACGATCCGGCCAAGAAGGGCACGATGAAGTCATCGTTCTGCCTGGCCAAGTACAAGGCGTTCAAGAGGAGGCTCGGAACGGATATTCCGAACCTGACGGACAAGGAGATGTCGGATCAGCTCTTTCTCGCCGTCCCCCATTGCATCAAGGCGAGGAACTGGAAGAGAACGGGGTTTTTCCTGTTAGAAGCCGTCAGGCTCTCTCCCCTGAACATCAGAGGCTGGTCGACACTGGTCCTCCGTGGTCTGAAGTCCTTGCCCAGGATGCTCGGGCAGAGAGGCCGAAATGCAAAATTTCATGAATATGGCAAGCATTGAAGAAACAGGACGTGACGGCGTGAAGACGCCCGGCAAGAGTTCCATGCCCGCAGTGAGTGTTATAGTCCCCTCGTACAACAGGGCCCACCTGCTCGGCAGAGCCCTCAGGAGTGTCGCGAGACAGACATACAAGGACTTCGAGGTGATCGTCGTGGACGACGGATCAACGGATGACACGGAGGGGGTGGTGAAGGAATTCCCTTCGCTGAACATCCGCTATATCAGGCACGAGCGCAACAAGGGCGAGGCAGCCGCAAGAAACACCGGGGTCATGGCTGCAAGGGGCGAATTCATCGCCTTCCTCGACAGCGATGACGAGTGGCTGCCTGAAAAACTTGAGAAGCAGATGGCCGTATTCGCCGGGCAGTCTCCCAAGGTCGGCATAGTCTACAGTGACATGTGCGAAATCGAGAGGAACGGCCGTAGGCGCCTCTGGAGGTCACCAACCTTCATGCCCGAGGACGGATGCTTCTACATGAAGGCCCTCAATTACAAGGTCTACGGTATCGGCATAGGTTCAGCGATTGTCAGGAGGGAGTGTTTCGATAAGGCGGGGCTCTTCGACGAACGGCTGTCTTATTATGTCGACTTCGACTTCTTCATCCGTTTGAGCAGGGACTACTACTTCTATCACCTGAAGGAACCGCTTATAAATTACCATGTGACCGAGGACAGCTTCCGGTGGGTGACCGCCGCGCACATAGGATCGAGAGAAGTGATCCTGGCCAAGTACCTGGATGATATACAGAAGAGCCCTGAAACCCTCTCGCTCCATTATTGGAAGATGGGACGATTCTTGTGTGTGCACAACGAGTGCACAAGGGCGAGGCCCTACCTGCTCAAGGCGATAGGCGCCTACCCCTTCAATTTCAAGGCCTGGACATTCCTCATCATCTCCATACTGCTGCCGGGCAGGCTGACCTTCCGCTTCATCAGCAGGATCAGGAGGCGGCTGAAGTCGCTGCTGTCCGGTGCAGAGCTATGAGAAGACCTTCGATATCTCGTCCTGCTCGAATCGCGGCAAGGGTCTCCTCTGCTCACCCATCATGAGCGTCAGGCCCTCGGATCTGTCGGTTGCCCTACCGATCCGGAAGCAATCGATACCGGCGGCCCGGAGTGAATCGGCTATGTGTCCTGAAGAGTCGGGGGCCGCCGCTATCAGGAGGGCGCCGGAGGCGATGACCCCGAGCGGATCCAGCCCGAAGAACTCACAGAGTGCCTTGGTCTCGGGATAGACCGGGATTGCATCCATCCATACCTCCACACCGACTCCGGCTGCAGAGGCGAGTTCGTGAAGGCCGGTGGCGAGTCCGCCCTCGGTCGGGTCGTGCATGGCGTGCACACCTCCGGCAGCGGTCGCTGCGGCGGCGTCTCTCACCACGCTTATTCCGGGGTACTCCATGAATCCCTTGCACCTCGCGATGAACTCGCGGTCGAAGGCCCCGGCCAAGGCGTCTTCTTTCTCACGTGCCAGTAGTGCCGTCGCCTCCACGGCTATCCCCTTTGTCACGATCAGGTGATCTCCAGCCACGGCACCCGACGACCTGACGAGTCGCTCACGCGGGACCTCCCCGAGCATCTGTCCGACCACTATCGGCCTGTTGAGACCGTACGTGACCTCGGTATGGCCGCCGCAGATGGCTATGCCGAGCTCCTTGCAGGCCTCGGAGAGTTCGGAGAATATCCGGTCGATGAGTGCCTCGTCCGTTACGCCCTCGGGAAGGAGGATCGTTGCGAGAAACCATCTCGGCCGGCCTCCCATGCACGCGATGTCGTTGGCGTTGATGTTTATCGCGTACCTGCCGATCTGGTCAACGGCGAATGTTATGGG
>Ga0256830_1001336_pt1 | contig 17592 bp, 11 predicted proteins | sample 128326metaG_FD_190537 | JGI IMG/M metagenome (GOLD analysis project Ga0256830, IMG submission 190537) | Hydrothermal vent microbial communities from Lau Basin, Pacific Ocean - 128-326 | ecosystem: Environmental > Aquatic > Marine > Hydrothermal vents | place: Pacific Ocean: Lau Basin | collected... | reverse complement strand
GGGGACGGTCGAGGGGGTCCGGCGTTTGGGTTGTGGCGTGGTCACGAAGGGATGCGAACCACAAAGGGCACAAAGATCACAAAGGGTTTGGATTCAAGGATTCAAGGGGGATCGCGGCGCTGGTGGGGCGGTCAGGCGGTCTGTTTGAGACGTGGGCACGGAGGTTTTGAACCACGGAGGCGCCGAAGTCACGAAGTGCAACAAGATATCAATGAATCAAGAAGATGGAAAAGATCTTGGTGATCTTTGTGACCTTTGTGGTTGATTCGAACGGCCGGGAGATCCCGGCGCCTGGTGGCGGATGAAGGTGTCGGGTTACAATCGGGCTAGAGATGACGGTCAGCGAGTGGACCCCGATACTGATCGCGCTGCTAACGCCGGTCGCCACCCTCGCCATAGTGATGGTGGGGTTTCTTTACAGCAACAGGCGGATCGATGACGTGGGCCTCCGCATCGGCGACTTGCGCGCCGATATGGAGCAGCGGTTCACCGATTTGCGGGCGGATATGGACCACCGTCTCGACGACCTCCGTGACGCGCTGCGGGCGGAGATGGCGAAGAATCACAGTGAGATGCTGGCGCGGTTCGCCGATCTGGACACGCGGCTGACGAGACTGGAGTCGCGGCTGGGCGGCTGAGGGGCGGCCGCTAACGGCCGACTGCCACGGACTAGCGACTCGAGACCAGAGACTAAGGACCACCGACGGGCCCCCACTGATCCCGCGAATACGAACGGCTCCCCATGCCCGTATGGCTCTTCACGTTGTGGACGATCGGCTGTCTGTTGAGCGCGACAGAGGCGGCGGGGGAGCTGCGCCGGGCGGTGCAGGAGCGGGTGTTGCTGCTGCTCGGGCTGGGGGCGGGTCCGGCGTCGTTGCTGCAGCAGACCGCGGAGACGATCATCCAGAAGACGCCGCACGTGGTGGTCTTCGGGGTGTTGGGGTGGCTGGCGGCGCGGCATCCGGACGGACGGGTGCGCCGGTGGTTGCTGGGGATTGCGATGGCGGCGGCGGTGGCGGCGGAGCTGTTGCAGCTCGGCGCGGCGGGCCGGAGTTTCACGTTCGCCGACATGGCGCTGAACCTGGCGGCGGTGGGGACGAGCTTTGCGCTCCGGCGGCGCCGGGCGGCATCCGATCTCGAGATCCCCTTGACATCCTGACCGTGACCGTTCCCCCCCGGGGCCGGGGTTGCTCGGCGACACCCGGGGGTGTCCTGCCGCCCGACGGCGCGGAGCGGGCGGCCGTAATCCCGTGTAATACATTGAAAACATTGCGGTTATTCCTAGACCGCTCCGGATAACTGGAGTACAATAGGGGCAACTGCGAAGGAGGAAAAGGTGCTGAAAGCTGTCGTTATCGGTCTGATTTCGGGCCTCCTGGCCGTGGCGGCTTCTCCGGTGGCCACCGTGACCAGCGCCGCGTCGTTCCGGATTTCGGGCGCCGCGGTGCCGGTGGACGGGGTGCCGGACTGGCCGCTCGCCGCCGGCGACGAGCTGGTAATGGGCAAGGCGCCGGGCATGGTCCGCTTCCGGGACGGCACCGAGCTCTACGTGCTGCCGAACAGCCGGCTGAAGCTGGAGGGTTCGCCTGCCCGACCGGCGGTGAGGTTGCTGAACCGCGGCGGGTTGGCTTACCGGTTCACGAAGAATTCGTCGGTTGAAATCAGCGCGTTGTCGAAAAAGGTTTCCCCGCGGGATTCCACCGAGGGCAGGCTCTGGTTCGAGAGCGGCGAAGCCTGGTGGTATCCGGTGGGGGCGGAGTTCATCGAGATCGTGAGCGAGGTGCGCCGCGCTGGGGAGCCGATCGAGTTCCAGAGCCGGCGGATCACGCCGGTGGACTTCATCCAGGTTCCGGCGTGGCGGAACTTCAACCCGCCGTGGGCGACGAAGCCGGGCCAGCCGGCGCCCCCGCCGGGGGAGTGGGCGCCGCCGGAGCGGCCCGGGCCGCCGTTCGAGCCGCCGGGTCCGCCGCCGTGGGTCTCGCCGCACCGGCCGTAGCCGGGGCGCGAGGCGGATTTCCGAGCGAGGAGGTGCACTGAAATGGTGAGGCGCCTGACAACGCTGATACTTCTTGCCGCGTTCGCAGCGTTCGCCCAGCCGGTGGTGCCGGCGGGCGGGGTGGTGAATGCGGCGGACTACTCGCGCGATTTCGCTCCCGGGGCCTTGATTTCGATCTTCGGCCAGAACCTGGCGGCGGAGTTGGCGACGGCCCCGGGCACGCCGCTGCCGACGTCGCTCGGCGGCGCGTCGGTGGAGGCCACGGACGGGACCAACACGTGGACGCTGCCGCTCTACATGGTGTCGCCCGGGCAGATCAACGCCCAGCTCCCATACGGCGTAAGCGGTTCGCTGGGCATTCGGGTGGTGACGGAGGCGGGCGCGAGCGCCGCAGACACGATCTTCGTCGGCGAGCGGGCGCCCAAGCTGTTCGCGTGGAACGAAGGCGGTTTCGGGCGGGCGGTGCTGACCCACCACGACGAGGAGGCGACGCCGGTGGACCGGCAGAACCCGGTGAAGCCGGGCGAGTACGTCTCGATTTGGGCGAACAGCCTGGGCGAGGTGGATCCTCCAGCGACGGCGGGCGAGCCGGCCAACGACGGCTCGGCGGGCAAGCCGCTGCAGGTGGTGACCACCGAGGTGGTGGCGGCGATCGACGGCGTACCGGCGACGGTGAACTTCGCCGGGCTGGCGCCGTACTTCGCCGGGCTCTACCAGATCGACGTGCTGACGCCGTATTCGGACGTGATCGGCGACGTGGAGATCGCGGTAGGCGCCGGCGGGATCCAGAGCCAGGCCAACATCTCGGTGCCGGTGGAGCCGAACGGCTTCTACTGGACGATTCCGGCCGGCAAGTTTCCGAACGGGCAGACGAAGACGGCCCAGTCGGGCCCGTGGACGGCGATCATGTTCTACCACGAGGCGCCGGACCTGTGGGGCGAGAACGGCTACAAGCAGTGGACGCCGAACACGCTGGCGAACGGAGCGGACTTCGCCAACTTGAGCGGCCTGGCGTTCACGCTGATGAACGGCAATGTGATCGTCTATGACAATAACGGGATCGAGGACGGAACGCACGGCGGTTTCTATAACAACGAAGGCGGAGCGATCCCGGACGAGGGTAAGGCCAGCTTGACCCAGTGGTTCAGCATGTCGGGCAACTACCGGGGGATCTTCGCCACGCATTTCCGCGCGCCGGAGTCGATCACGTTCGACACGCTGATCGCCTACTTCGACGGCAACGGCCTGCCGGAGCTGCGCTTCGACCCGTTCAACATTTACAACACTTACCGGATGAACATCTGGTCCACCGACCTGTTGGGGCGGCCGGCGGTAAACTCTTTCACCGGCAATATCTTCTCGACCGACGATGCCGCGGGCCAGTTCAGCATCTCGCAGACGGACGTGGACCGGGTGTTCCAAGACGGGGCCCGGGATCCGATCTACCGGCTCGTATTCAAATTGGACCGGCCGATGACGCTGCCGGCGGGCGAGTACTGGTTCTCAAGCGATCTGCACGTACCGGACTCGCCGCGGGCGCCTGCGGCGTCGGCCGACACGGCGGACGGGATGAAGATTCGCCGATCCTCCTCGGCTGAGAGGGTTGTCCCTCAAGCGCCAGTCGTCACTCCGGCACCCTGAGCGAGCACTTCGTGGTCTGGTGGGCGGGTCGTAAGCGGCCCGCCTTCTTTTTTTCATGGGACCGGTCCCGCTGATTCTGTGGCTGGCCATCGGGGCGGCGGCGTTCCTGTACGGGGGCGTGCTGTGGGAGCACTGGCTGCCGTGCCTCGCCGTGATTCTGGTTTCGGCCGCGGCGGCGGCCGGTTCCCGGAGGCGTGAGTCGTGGCCCCGGGTGGGGCGGATCCCAGCGATCGCGCTGGGAGTGGCGCTCGCGGTCGCCGCCGGACAGTTGGTTCCTCTTCCTGAGCCGGTGCTGGAGTGGCTGACGCCGGCCCGGGCTGAACTCCAAGACACGTTCTCCTCCGTTTTGGGTCGGCCTGGGCCGGCGGCCCCCAGTTTGGTCCCCGCGGCGTCGCTGCGCTGGACGCTGACGCTGGTCGGCCTCGTGGCGGTGTTCTTGGTGGCGCGGGCGAGCCTGGTCCGAGGTCCGGAGCGCGTGTGGCGGCCGGCGGTTCCGTTGCTGGCGCTGGGCGGTTTCGAGGCGGTGCTGGGGCTGGCCCAGGTCTACCTGGCGGGGCAGCCGCTGGCGACGGGGACATACGTCAACCGGAACCACTACGCCGGCCTGCTCGAGATGGCGCTGCCGTTCGCTGCGATGGGGGCCGTAGGGGTGATGAAGGGGCGCCGTTCGCGGCGGCTGACGGTGCGGCGGGCGCTGGCGGCCTCGGGGCTGTTCGCGCTGGCGGGGCTGATGCTGGCGGCGATCATCCAGTCGCTCTCGCGCGCCGGGTTCGCCTTCGCGCTCGCGTCGCTGGCGGTGATGGGAGCGGTGGCGCTGGCGGGTCCGAAAGGCCGGGCCGGTTGGAAGCGGCGGGCGGCGGCGGGCGTCGCGGCAGCGGCGGCGGCGGCCGCCTTCGTATTTCTGCCCACCGACCCGCTGATCTTCCGCTTCGGCGCGCTGGCGGCGACCGAGGAGATCTCGGCCGACACGCGCGTCCAGGTGTGGCGGGACACGCTGAAGCTGATCGAGGACTACCCCGTCGCGGGCGTGGGGCTGGGCGGATACACCGCCGCCATTCACCGCTATCAGACGGCCGCGCCGACGCAGACGATCGGCATGGCGCACAACGATTACTTGCAACTGGCGGCGGAGCTGGGCCTGCCCGGTTTCGCCGCGCTGCTGTTGCTGGCCGGATGGGCGCTGGCGCGGGCGGGGAAGGCCGCATCGCTTCACGATCCGGCCCGGCGATACCTCGGTCTGGCTTGCCTGGGCGCGCTCACCGCCTTGGCGCTGCACTCCCTGGTCGATTTCAACCTCTACCTTCCTGCCAACGCGGCGGCGCTGGCCTGGATCGCCGGCCTGGCGACCGTCCTTCCTTCGCTGCCGGCGACGCGCCCCCGTAACGCCCGCCGCCTCCCCCTTCCGCCTCCGGTCTTCGAGGCGGAACCCCTTTCCCGTAGCTGATCGGCGGTCAGCGCCTTTGAGTCATCTTTCGGGGCCGTAGTGCGTCCGGATGCGGGAGGTCCGCCGCTAGCGGAGGCACGCCGAAAGGCGGCGGGCAATGCGAGGTGCGCGCGCCGCGGGACGCCGGTGGGAAGTCGCCTCTGCTAGGTTGAAAGAGCGGAGGAGCCGGGAGTGAACGCCGCGGGCATTTCACGCCGCAGATTGCTTCAGATCGGAGGCGCGGCGCTGGCGAGGCCGCTGGTGGGGCAGAGGGCGCCGGTTTCAACGGTGGCTGTCGAGCGCTGCCGGTCTTACGGGCATGAGTTCCACCTGGCGCTCGAGCGGGCGCTGGACCGGTTGGGCGGCATCGGAGATCTGGTGCGCGGCAAGACCGTAGCCGTGAAGCCGAACCTCACCGGAAGCGCGTTCTACCATCCCGAGGTGCCGTACCGCACGCACCCGGATTCGGTGTTGTCGCTGGTGACGCTGCTGGCGCGTTACGGGGCCCGCCGGGTGCGGATCATCGAAGGGTTCTTCCCGGCGAGCCAGCAGATGCAGTACTGGGCAGCCTACGGGCTGGACATCGCAGCGATTGAGAACTGCGGCTGTCCGGTGGAGTGGGAGAACACGAACCACCGCGGAAAGGGCGCCCGGTATGTGCGGCTGCCGGTGCCGGGCGGGGGCTACGTCTTTCCGGCGTTCGACCTGAACCACTCCTACGCGGACTGCGACGTCTTCATCTCGCTCTCGAAGCTGAAGAACCACTGGCTGGCGGGCATCACGCTGTCGATGAAGAACAACTTCGGGATCACGCCGGCGTCGCTTTACGGCGGGGACGCCTATCCCGGAGGCAACGAGAACCCGACGAAGTACCGGGGCAAGACGCTGCACGAGGGGACGGTCCCGATCGCCGAGAGCGCGCCGCAGGAGCTGGATCCTTCGAGTCCGCGGGAGCCGGGCTACCGGGTACCGCGGATCGTGACGGATCTCGTCGGGGCGCGGCCGGTGGATCTGGCGATCATCGACGGGGTGGAGACGATCCGGGGCGGGGAGGGGCCGTGGAACCCGGGGATTCAGACGGTGCGGCCGGGGGTGCTGATTGTGGGGCGCAACCCGGTGTGCGCGGATACGGTCGCGACGGCGGTGATGGGCTACGATCCGCGCGCCGGCCGCGGCGAGCCGCCGTTCGTGGCGCGGCAGGATTACGGCGGAGCCGACAACATGCTGCTGCTGGCGGAGGCGGCCGGCTACGGGTCGGCCGATCTGGGCCGGATCGAGGTTCGCGGCTTGAGTATCGAGCAGGCCCGGTTCGGTTACGGACCCGGCCCGGTGGGGGAAGAGATCGACTTTCCCGGCGCCCCGCTGGCGGCTACGTCGGCGGCGTGGCCCAGTGGAATGCTGGCCCCGGGCTCGCTGGTCTCACTCTGGGGCGAGGGCTTCCGCGAGGGACCGGTGTGGGCTACGGATCCAGACCAAAGGGAGCTCGACGGACTCCGCGTAGAGGTGACCGACAGCGCGGGCGCCACCCGTGCGGCCCGGGTGCTGTTCGCCAATCCGTGGCAGGTCAACATCGTGCTGCCGGAGATGACGACGCCGGGGATTGCCGAACTGCGGGTATTCACCGCAGCGGGTGAGACAAAGACGAGCGCCGAGCAGGTTTATCCGCTGGCGCCGGGGGTGTTCACGGCCGACGGCACTGGCGGGGGGCCGCCGGCAGCGTACGTGGTTCGCGTGCAGCCGTCGGGCGAGAAGACCATCGAGTGGGTGTTCGCCTGCCATCCGGGCGACGGGCGGGCTGTGTGCGAGGCGGCGCCGATCGAGCTGGGCGGGCCGGATGAGATTACGGTGCTGGTCCTGTTCCTGACGGGGATCGGAGGCCTGTCGCCCGGATCGACGGCCCAGGCATGGATCGGGGGCCGGCCGGTGCAGGTGGACTATGCCGGTCCCCAAGGCCAGTATGTGGGGCTGGACCAGGTGAACCTCCGGCTCGATCCGTCGCTGGCCGGTCTGGGACCGGCGGAGGTGCGGCTCGAGTTCGACGGCCACCCGGCCCAGCCCGTGCTCGTCAACATCGGGTGATCGGGCGGCGGCCGCAGGGCACGGCTTCGACAAACGGGCGCGCCGCCGGCTGACGGGATCCAAACCGCACGAACCGGCCGCCTAATAGATGCGGTTGCGGCCGCGGGGTTGCAAGGTTGTGCGGCTCCGTGACGGCGCGGATGCGGCGGGCGAGGCGTGCGTTCTACTTGTTGCCGTGCGCGGGATCCTGGTTGCGGAGCCAGGTGTCCCAAGCGTGCCTGCGGCTGCCTGTGTAGTCGATGGTCTCGAAGAACTCCTCGTTGCCGAGCATGCGCGGGTCGCCTTCCGAGCGCAGCATCTCCTCCATGCGCTCTCGGAGTTCGCGCTTGATGCGGGCGTAGCGAGGGTCCTGGGCGAGGTTCTCGACGTTGTCGGGATCGCGGTCCACGCGGTAGAGCTCCTCGGCGGGGCGCTTGCCGAAGGAGAGGCGGTAGAAGCGGTCGAAGCGGGAGAGCAGGAACCACTTCGTAGGGCTGGCGTCGCAATTTCGGTAGCCGGTTTCGGGATTGCCGGCGGGCCAGCGTTCCGGGTTGTAGTTGCGGATGTAGAGCCATTCTTTGGTGCGGATGGCGCGGACGGGGTAGCCCCAGTCGTGGGGACGCCCGAGATCGTGGCGCTCCTTGCCGATGAGCATGACGGAGCGGGAGGGGACGATCCAGCCGGACTTGCCGGAGGTGAGCAAGCCCAAGAAGCTGCTGCCGGTCATCGTGCCGGCCGGCTCCAGGCCGGCGGCCTCGAGGATGGTGGGGGCGAAGTCGCGGGCGTTGATGAAGTCGTCGATGACGCGTCCGCCGGGGACCTTCGCCGCCCAGCGGACGGCCAGGGGGATGTGGAAGCCGCGCTCGTAGATCTGGCCCTTGACGCGGGGGAAAGGCTCGCCGTGGTCGGAGGTGACGAGGATAAGGGTGTTGTCCAGCTCGCCGATCTCTTCCAGTTTGCGGATGGCGCGGCCGAGGTGGGAGTCGAACCATTCGACTTCGATGGCGTAGTCGAGGAAGTCGCTGCGGATGACGTCGCTGTCCGGGTAGTAGGCGGGCAGCTTCACCTGGCGGATGTCTTTGCCGGCCCGGCGGCCAGCGCCATCCTCGTAGCTGCGGTGGGGTTCATGAGTGCCGAGCCAGAAGCAGAAGGGTTTATCCTTGGGGCGGGCGGCGAGGAAGTCCTCGAAGTTGCCGGCGTAGTCCTTGTTGGAGATGCCGCGGTGCGGGGGCTTCAGCTTGCGGGAGTTGAACTCGGGACCGGCGGGGTTGCGATCCCTGCCGCCGGCTCGCCAGTCGCCGGGGGCCCAGCCCTTGCCGGTGTAGCCGACGAAATAGCCGGCCTCTTCGAGCAGGTCGGGAAAGGTGGGGAACTCGCCGGGAAAGATGCTGAAGTGGTTGATGGCCTCCTTCAGTTGCCAAGTGTTGCGGCCAGTGAGCATCGTGGCGCGCGAGGGGCTGCACTTGGGGTTGGAAGTATAGGCATTTGTAAAAAGTACGCCCTCTTTGGCGATGCGGTCGAAGGCGGGAGTTTTCAGCCACGGCGTGCCGAAGACGGAGCCGTGGCCATTGCCCCAGTCGTCGGCGATGACGAAGAGGATGTTGGGGCGCTCGGCGGCGGCGAGCCACGGAGAACAGGCGGCCAGAGCGAGCAGCAGCGCGGCGGCGCGGTTCCGTATCGTCATTTCGAAGGCGTCCTCCTATCTTTGGTAGGCGGTGACCCTAATACTCTAACTCTTCAGCGGGAGGCGGCAAGAGGCGACCCGGTGCGGGGACAGGCGCCGTGGTTCGGGCGTGGCCGGCCGCCGGTTTTCCACAGGGGCGCGGTTTGCATTTGTCCGGGTTGGTGGTAGACTGAGTTTTGCAAGTCCCGCGTCTTCGCCAAATCCCCAACAATGAGGTTGTGATGAGTGTCAGAGTGAAGTTTCTGACTGCCTTCTTAGCGCTCGCCTGCACATTGCCGCTGCTCGGCAACGTCTTTCTCTTGCCGGACGGCATGACCGAGACGACGGTCTACGTCTATACGCCGGATCCGGTGGCCGCCGCCGGTTCCTATACCCCGGGGGCCGCCAAGGTGGTCCGGGTGGACGTAGCGCCGGACGGCTCGAACTACTATACGGTCGCCAACACGCAGTTGGACACGGTGGTGACGACGGATCCCACGTTCACCGTCGTGGCCCGGAGCGGGCAATGGAACAGTCCGGGACGCGATGCGGCGGTGACGCCGGACGGCCGGTATCTGCTGACGCTGGCCGGGATCCTGAGGATCATGGACCTGGCGACGGGTAACGAGGTCGGAACGGTCTCGGTGGGGTCGAGTCCAGGAAGCGTGGCGGTCAGCATCGATTCGCGGTACGCGCTGGTATTGAGTTCGAATTCGCAGCGGCTGTACAAGGTGGATCTGACGACGTTCGCGGTGACGGACGAGATGCAGATCGGCGGGAATTCGACCGCTGTGGCGGCGGGTCCGGGCGGCTACTTCTATGTGAGCGCGCAGAACCGGCTTCTGGTGATCGACGGCGAGACGCTGGAAGAGGCCGGGCGGGTAGCGATCAACGGGACGCCGAACAAAATCTACTTCACCCCCGACGGCCGGTACGGCATCGCGACGAACACACAGCCGGCGACCAACGTCTCCTGCTGGATCTTCGACCTGACGACGCGTTCGATCGCCGCGACGCTGCCGACGCTGTACCTGGGCGGCCTCACTCCGATCCGGATGGAGCCGCGGGTGGAGGTGGTCTCGAACGACCGTTTCTTCATGACGTCCATCCAGTCGAAGGTGATCTACGAAGTAACGGTTCCGAACGGAAACCTGACCCTGTACGAGCCTTCCGGGGCCGGCGGCATGCCGGACGACGTGCGGGCGATCGTGAAGTCCGGCGAGCTGCCGAACGCGCGGTTCCTGTTCTACTTGAACGGGCAGGCGCTGGCGCGGGCGGCGCTGGCTACGGACACGCTGAGCGGGTCGCCGATGGCGATGCCGTACGTGGGCAGCGGTCTGATGTACGCGGCGCCGCCGTCGCAAGCGGCGCCGGTGGCGACGATCCTGTACAACGACGGCCAGACGATTGCGCCGGAGAGCGGGCCGTTCCGTCCACTCGTGGTGCGGGCGCTGGACGCCAATGGGCTCCCGGTCTTCAACGCGCCGGTGGTGTGGAACGTTCCGAACGGCGTCGCGGTGGTTCGGGCGATGGACCGGACGAACCGCGACGGCATGGCGATGGCGGTGATCGATCCCGGGATCCAGGTGGGGCCGATGCCGGTGACGGCGACGATCGACGGCACGCTGACGGCGACGTTCGACTTGCAGGTTGGCGGCGGCGGCGGTCCGGGCGGCACGGGCTTGACGATCGAGTCCGGCCAGGGCCAGCTCGTCGGCGACCAGTACGGGTTCCTGCTGGAGCCTTTGCAGGTGCGGCTGACCGACGCGCAGGGCAATCCGGTGAGCGGGGCGACGGTGGGCTGGTCGATCACCGAAGGCCCGGGCTTCTTGAGCGCGACGAGCAGCGACACGGGCGGAGACGGGACGACTTCGATCGAGTTCTTCCCGGACCTGATCGATCCGGGCCGCTCGTTTGAGCAGACGATCGTGACGGCCACGTGGGAAGGGCAGAGCGTGGACTTCTACGTGACGGTTTACCGGACGCTGCGCCTGGACGGGCAGTTCGAGGCGCCGCCGCAGGTGGATCTTCGCCGCCCGACGCTGGCCGATCCTGAAATCGTGGGACGTATCGGCGAGGTGCTGGCGGCGGGCGTCGAATTGTGGGTCGGCGCGGCGGCCGGCGCCGGCGGCGGCAGCTCCATACCGAACGTTTCGGTGACCGTGGACACGGGATTCGAGCCCGACGAGGGACCGTATGTGGAGTGCCAGGGCAAGTTCGCCTTGACGGGTCCGGACGGAGTGGCGAGCTGCAACCTCGTCTTCGGCGGGCGGCCCGGCACGGCGCAGATGACCATCCGCGTCGGCGGCAAGTACGTCATGTACCCGAACTTCAACGTCACCGTGCTCCCGGGCGAGCCGGCTATGGTCGTGCACGTCCAGGGCGATGGGCAGGCGGGCGATCCGGGCGCGGATCTTCCGCTGGCCCTGATGGTCGAGGTCCGGGACGCCGCCGGAAACCGCCTGCCGGGCGCGGCGGTGGACTGGGAGGTGCTGACGCCGGGCATGGCGACGCTGACGAACGTCGAGCGGACGACCAACGCCAACGGGCGGGCCTCGGCGGAAGTGACGCTGGGCAACGCCCCCGGCACGGTCCAGGTTCGGGTGACGTCGGGCTCCGGCTCCTACACGTTCAACCTGACGATCAACGCCAACATCACGACGCTGCGTAAGATCTCCGGCGACAACCAGCTCGTGGTGATCGGCGAGCCCTTCCCGCAGCCGCTGGTGGTGGAGCTGTTGAACGAGGACGGCCAGGGCGTCCCCGGCCAAGAGGTGGCGTTCGCGGTGACCGGCGGCTCGGCGACACTCTCGGCGCCGACGGCGACCACCGACGCGAACGGCCGGGCCTCGGTGCGGGTAACGGCCGGCACTACGGCCGGCGCGATCACGGTGGAGGCGCGGTACGGCAACCTGCCGGCGGTGACCTTCCAGTTGAACTCGCGGGTGCCCGGACCGGCGCTGAGCCCCAACAGCTTCGTCAACGGCGCCAGCGGACAGCCGGGCGTCGTGCCGGGATCGGTCGTGAAGATCATCGGTCCGGGCCTGGCGCCGGGCGTGCAGAACTGTGTGATCCCCCACTCGCCTGTGGGCGGTCTGCCGCTGGAGCTGGCCGGAGTGCAAGTGCTGTTCGGTCCGGCGGGGGCGGAGGTTCAGGCGCCGATCTACTATGTCTGCAACATGAACGGCGAGGAGTCGGTGGCCGTCCAGGCCCCTTGGGAGCTCACGCCCGGAACGGTGCGGGCCAGGGTGTTGGTGAACAGCGGCGAAACGGTGGTCGAGAACGTCCCGGTGTTCGAGATTCAACCGGGGCTGTTCGAGAACATCGCGCCCAGCGGCGTGCGCTACGCGGTCGTAATGCGGCCGGACGGCAGCTTCGTCTCGCCGTCGAACCCGGCGCGCCGAGGCGAGATCTTGAGCCTGTTCGCCACCGGTCTCGGGCCGATCTCGCCGCCCTCGATGACGAACGCGGCGGGACTGCCGGGCCAGGAGGTGCTGGCGGACCTGGTCGTGGGCGTCAACAACGCCGGAGTGCGGGTGATCGGCGGCGAGTATGCGGTGAACATGATCGGCGTCTACGTCGTACATTTCGAGGTACCGCAGAGCACGACGCCGGGCCCGAACCGGCCGTTTGCGCTGGCGGTGCGCGTAGGCGACCAGCTGGTCTTCGCCAACGGCTCCTCGATCTCGATCCAGTAGCGAGAGGCGAAATACGAGTCGATGGAAAGGGCGGGTCCCAGGACCCGCCCTTCTTGTCTCTCGCCGGGGCGCCGCTGCGGGGGACGCGGCCGGAAGTGCGACGGCCGGCGGGCCGGTCAGTCGGCGGCGGGTTTCAAAATCACTTTCTCGAGGGTCATGGCCGGGGAGCCTTCGGCGTAAGCCTTGACCTGGATCTTCTGCTCGCCGGCGGCGAGGTTCAAGGCGCCGACGCGGTGCGGCTTGAAGACCCAGTCGTTGCCCGTGGCCCGGACCTTGGCGGAAAGTTTCGCGCCGCCGGCGATCACCTCGAAGGGGGTGCCGGCGCGGCGGCGGTGGCAGCCGTAGACCACGGTGACTTCATAGCGACCGGCCTTGGGGATGCGGACGGTCCAGGTGGGGATGTCGTCGGGCCTGGTCCAGTGGGTGATGAAGACGTGCCCCAGTGCGTTCTCTTTCTTGGACTCCTGCTCGAAGCGCGTTTCGATCTCGGCGGAGGCGGCGCCCAGCGTGAGCACGCCCTCGTCGTCGCCGGTGATGACGTACGGTTCGACGGCCGGCGACCCGTCGAGGACGAGTACGACGACGGAAGCCACCTCATCGGGCGGCTCCGGCGGCAGCGAGACGTAGACGTCCCGGTTGTCGCGGCGCACTTTGAGCTTCTTCGCCGGCTCGGCGAGCAGGTAAGCGGAGTGGACCAGGTTCTTCACGCCCGGCACGAACAGCTCGCCCGAGGCCGGCCACTGAAAGACGTGCAGATACAGCTTGTTGCCCTTGACGGTGGCGCGGCCGAAGAACGGCAGGACCCGGAAGGGGCTGGCGGTGGTGGCGTAGATGGATTCCGAGTTCACCTTCATCCAGGCACCGATGGCGTTCAAGCGCGTGACGAACTCGTCCTGGATGCGGCCGTCGGGCATGGGGCCGACGTTGAGCAGCAAGTTGCCGCCCTTGCTGACGATCTCGATGAGCATGCGGATGAGGTCGCGGGTGGTCTTGAACTCGGTTTCGTACTTGTTGTAGCCCCAGGAGTCGTTGTTGATGGTGACGCAGGCCTCCCAGAGGATGGGCTTGCCGTCGGGGCCGCGGATGCCGGTGGCGGGCACGTACTGCTCGGGGGTGCCGAAATCGGCGGGATTGCCGGGGCGGCGCTCGAAGAGGCGGTCGTTGATCAGGGTATTCGGCGAGAGTGAGCGGATGAAGTTGTAGATCTCCATCTCCTTGTTGGTCTTGCTGAGGGTGTGCTCCCACTCGCCGTCGAACCACATGACGGCCACCGGGCCGTACTCGGTGAGCAGCTCGCGGATCTGAGCTTTCATGAACTCGATGTAGCGCAGCAGATTGCCGCCCTCGTTGGGGTTGGGGGATTCCCAGGCGCGTCGGGGGCGGTAGTCGGGGTGATGCCAGTCCATGATCGAGTGGTAGTAGCCGAGCCGCATGCCTTTCCAGCGGCAGGCGTTGGCGAGCATCTTCAGCGGGTCGCCCGGGTAGGGGGTGATCTCCATGTCGTAGTCGGAGACCCTGGAGCGGTAGATGGAGAAGCCGTCGTGGTGCTTCGAAGTGATGACGATGTAGCGGGCGCCGGCGTTCTTGGCGAGATCGACCCAGGCGTTCGGATCGTAGTTGACCGGGTTGAAGCGGCGGGCGTACTTGTCGTACTCGGCCTGGGGGATCTGGAAGATGTGGCGGGCCCACTCGTGGCGGCCGATGACGGCGTAGGGTCCCCAATGGATGAACATCCCGAACTTGGCTTCGCGAAACCAGCGGGTGCGGGCGTCGCCGCGAAGCGGAGGCTCGGTGACGGACGCCTGGGGGAAAGCCGGCCATGCGGCCAGGGCCAGGGCGAGAGCGATGAAGATCTTTTTCATGGCTGTTTGGCATCATTCTAGTGGAAAGGCGGGGCGGATGAGAGCAGGAAGGCCGAGGAAGCGCGGCGGGCGGGGAGCGCTTGATATACTGTTTCCATGCCGGAAGGCTATCTGCCGTTCTTCATCTTCGCTGCGCTGGCGATCGCCTTCGTGCTGTTCCTGCTGCTGGTCGCCAAGCTCCTGCGCCCAGCCCCTCCACCGACGCCGGTGAAACTCGACGCCTATGAGTGCGGCATCAAGGCGGCGAGCGACGCCCGGGGCCGCTACGCGGTACGCTATTACATCATCGCCATCCTCTTCGTTATCTTCGACGTGGAGACGATTTTCCTGTATCCGTGGGCCGTCCGCTACAACCAGCTCGGCTGGTTCGGGGTGGCGGAAGTGGCGGTCTTCCTGATCATCCTGATCGTGGGCTACGTCTGGGCATACAAAAAAGGCGCTCTCGAATGGGTTTGAACCTTTCTCGTTTGATCTCCCGCGGCCTTCCGCTGGGGTTGGCCGGAGTGATGTGTCTCAACGCGGCGCCGAAGCTGCGGCTTTCGAACACGGTGGTCGGCCCGCTTTCGATCGCGGTGGGCGAGAACGGCCCGCAGCAGGTGGTGGAGGCTTACAACGCCGGCGACGGGGCATTGAACCTGACGCTTTCGGCGGTCGAAGAGTGGCTGGCGGCGGAAACCGGCGCTCCCCGGCCTTGTACGACGCGCCAAGGCACCTGCATTCCCGTCAACATCATGCTGAACACGGCGGGCCTCGAGCGGGGAACTTATACGGGCTTCGTCGAGGTGGCGGATCCGGACGCGGTGGATGCGCCGCAGACCATCGCCGTGACGGTGCAGATGGGCGGCGGCGTGCCGGATCGGGTGGACTTCGTCGTGCCGCCGGGCGGCGCCGATAGCCTGCGGTTCGAAACGAACAGCCCGCTCACCTACCAGGTGTCCACGAACAACGGCGGCGACTGGCTGACGCTGGCCATCGACGGGGCGGGCACTTTCGATTTCGTGATCCCGTACACGCTCACGGCGCGGCACAACAATCTGCCGCAGGGGCTCTATACCGGACGCGTTTCGATCACGAACTCGGCGTTCGCGCCGGACATCAAAGACGTGCCGGTGACGATGCGCATCACCACGCAGCCGATCGGGAAGCTGAGCGAGAGTGAGGTGCGGTTCCGGCTGGCGCAGGAGACCCAGGCGGCGCAGAAGTATCTCGTGCTGCGCAACGCGGGCCAGGGCGCGCTGGCGATCCGGAATGTCGTAGCGACGGTGGCGGACGGCGGCGATTGGCTGGCGGCGGAAGCGGTGCCGGACAGGCTGCTGGTGAAGCTGACGGCGAACCCCGAAGGCCTGGCGCCGGGGCTGTACGAGGCGACGGTGACGATCGAGACCAACGCCATCAATTCGCCCCACGAGGCGCGCGTATTCTTCGCCGTGGTCGAGCAAGGCCCGCCCATCGCCAGCTTCGGCGGCGTGGTGAACAACGCGACGTTCGCCGCCGGCGATCCCATTCCGCAAGGAGGCATTGCGGCGATTTTCGGCGAGCAGCTTTCCTTCGAGGGGCCGACGGAGGGCGCCGAACTGCCGTTGGTGAAGGAGCTCGGGGGCGCGAAGGTCTTTGTGAACGGCCAGCAGGTTCCCTTGTATTTCTCCTCCTACGGGCAGATCAACTTCCAGATGCCGTACGAGACGCCGGCGGGCGAGGTGCGGGTCCAGGTGGTGCGGGGGGACCAGACGGGCAACGCCGTTTCCGTGCAGGTGATTCAGAGGAACCCGCGGATCCTGAAGTTCCTCGGCAACTACGCGATCGCGGTGAACCAGGACGGCACGTTCCCGGTGCCGCCCACTCCGGGTATCCCGTCGCGGCGGGCGCGGCCGGGCGATGTGCTGGTGATCTACGCCATCGGGTTCGGGCAGACCCAGCCGCCGGTAGCGAGCGGCGAGGCGGCCCCGGCGGATCCGCTGGCTTGGGTGCGGCCCCTGCCGACGGTCTATTTCGGCCGGGGACTGTTGCCGGTGCCGGCGACGCCGCTGTTCGTGGGGCTGACGCCCACCTTCGTGGGTCTTTATCAGATCAACGTACAGATCCCGCCGAACGCCCCCAAGGGCGACCACGTGCCGTTGCAGATCGAAGGGCCCGGCTACAAGAGCAACCAGGTCGAGATCGCCATCGAATAGCGGATGCAGACCGAGCGTCTGTACTACGACGACGCCTACCTGACCGAGTTCCGCGCCCGGGTGGTGGGACGGGGGACGGATCCGCGCGATGTGTACCTGGACCGCACCGCCTTCTATCCCACCTCGGGCGGGCAGCCGCACGATACGGGCCGGATCGAGGGCGCCGCCGTGATCGACGTCGTGGACGAAGGCGAGCGGGTGCGGCACCGGCTGGAGCGGCCCATCGAGGCCGGCGAGATCACCGGCAGGATCGACTGGGGCCGGCGGTTCGACCACATGCAGCAGCACACCGGACAGCACCTGCTTTCGGCGGTCTTCGTCGAGCTGTTCGGCATCCAGACGCTGAGCTTCCACCTCGGGGCGGAGGCCTCGACGATCGAGCTGGATATCGATTCGCTGAGCCCGGAGCGGCTTCGCAAGGCCGAGGCGCGGGCCAACCAGATCATCTTCGAGAACCGGCCGGTGACGGTGACCTACGAAGAGGCCGATGCGGCCGAGGGGCTGCGCAAGGAGGTCGCCCGGTCGGGGACGCTGCGGATCGTATCGATCGAAGGCTGTGACCGCTCGGCGTGCGGCGGAACGCACGTGCGGGCGACGGGCGAGGTGGGGGCGATCCTACTGCGCCGGACGGAGCGGATCCGGAAGCGCGTGCGGCTCGAGTTCCTCTGCGGCAGGCGGGCCGTGCGCCGGGCGAGGGCGGACTACGAGGCGCTGGACGCGTGCGCACGGGTCTTTTCGGCGAGGCTGGACGAGGCGCCGGAACTGACGGCGGCGCTGCAACGGAGGGTCGCAGAGGCCGAGAAGGCGGCGAGGCGGCTCAGCCGGGAGCTGGCCGAGGCCCGCGGCCGGGAGCTGTACCGGGAGACGGAGCCGGGCCCGGGCGGGCTGCGCTACGCCGTACGCCGGGTCCGACAGGGCGGCATCACCGAAGAGCTGCGGGCGGAGGCGCTGAGTTTCACGTCGCAGGTGCGCGCGGTGTTTCTGGCGGTCAGCGAGGACCCGCCCGGCATCCTGCTGGCGGCCTCCGAGGACTCCGGCGTCCACGCCGGGCAGTTGTTGCGAGAAGCGCTGCAAAAGGCG
>Ga0256830_1001335_pt1 | contig 17598 bp, 22 predicted proteins | sample 128326metaG_FD_190537 | JGI IMG/M metagenome (GOLD analysis project Ga0256830, IMG submission 190537) | Hydrothermal vent microbial communities from Lau Basin, Pacific Ocean - 128-326 | ecosystem: Environmental > Aquatic > Marine > Hydrothermal vents | place: Pacific Ocean: Lau Basin | collected... | reverse complement strand
ATGGACTGGACAGGTATTACCCCCCGCTACGTCTGGAAAGAATCTATCGCGGGACATGAGAACAAGCTCACCCTGGGAATGGACTACTGGAAGCAATTCTACAAAGGAGAGAGTGCGTATAGAAGCATAGATACCTCGGGAAGCGGCGATTACTACAACTCGGATTCCCGTCTCAAGGCTACAAAAGAAAGCAAGGCGGGATATATCCGGAATGAATTCTCCCTTACCAAAAACTTACAGGTTTCCGCCGGTTACAGGAAGGAAGACACGAATTATGCCTTCTTTTACAAGGGGGCAATTGACAGCGTATACTTTGGCTGGCCATATATTCAGAAAACAAACAAGAAAGCAAAAGTTAATGAGAAAGCAGAAGCAGTACAATTTGGCGTTAACTATCTTTACGGAGAAGACAACTCTCTGTTCTTTAATTACTCCACATCTTTCCGCTACCCACTAATCGACGAGTACTTCAACTATGCCAGTGTAAAATTGGAAGACCTGAAAATCCAGAAAGGAAAAGAATACGAGGTAGGAGTAAGACACCGGGTGAGAGAAAATCTGTCCGGGACCGCTACTCTCTTCCTGATAGAAAACAAGAATGAAATCTTTTACAATCCCCTGGGAGGTCCCTTTGGATTCGGCGCCAATGAGAACTACGATAGAACCAGGAGAAGCGGGATAGAGCTGCAGGCTTCCTGGAAGCCGACGGATAAACTGGATATTAAAGGCAATTACACTTACCTATCTCCGGTTCTGGAAAAGGGGGATTACAAGGGAAACATTATTCCCGGCGTCCCGCGTAACAAAGGGGCACTTAATATTGCCTACCAATTCACTGACTATTTAAAGGGCAGCCTGGAATGCATGTATGTGGGCGAACGGTACGCAATAAGCGATTGGGACAACGAAGGGGACAAGCTCTCTGAATACTGGGATGTAGGAACCTGGCTCTCGTATTCCAGGCAAGGCTGGACAGTCCTGGCAGGAGTAAAGAACCTATTCAATAAAAAATACGCTGAGTACGGAGTTTATTATAATTCCACGAAAGATGTAGTTTACTATCCCTCACCGGAAAGAAACTACTATGCCAGGATAAGCTACAAAAAGGAATTCTAAGCATATGAGGAAGGAAAAGGGAGAGGAGGCAAGAACCCGCATCCTCTCCCTCTTTCCCCGCAATTGGAAGGAAAAGAAATATGCATAATCTCTTCTCTTTAATTCAAAAAGGCGGATTCCTGATGTATCCGCTTTATCTTCTTTCTATATTCTCACTGGCCATAATCATGAAAAAGCTCTACGAATTCAGCAGGATAAAAACTGACAAGATATTAGAAACCGTAAAAAAATCTGAAGATACCGAAGCCACTGCCAACTTAATAATAAGAAAAATGGAGGGATGGCTGCCCGCTCTGGGAGTCACCTCCCGCATTGCTCCTCTCATAGGACTCCTGGGTACAGTTATGGGAATGATTCGCACCTTCAGGAGTATAGAATTAAAAGGAGGAAATGTAAACATTGCTTTTCTTTCCAAAGGTATATGGGAAGCTTTGCTTACCACGGCCGCAGGACTCATAATCGCAGTAATAGCCCTCGTTTTCTACCATTTTTTCCTGAGAAAGATCGACGAGATTTCCTTTTACATAAACCTGGAATGCAAAGATGGAAATAAGAAGATACTGCCATAAAGATATCGATTTGGACCTGGTTTCCATGGTGGATATGATGCTTCTTATCCTCATCTTTTTCATACTCACCTCATCCTTTCTCCCTCTTTACAACATAGAAGTAAATCTTCCCGTGGTAAAAGAAGGAATATCTGCACTTCCTTCCCGCCCCCTGATAATAACTCTGACCCGCCAGGGAGAAACCTATCTGGAAGGGGAAAAGCTATCGGCAGAAGACATAGTGGGAAGACTTTTCCTGAGATTTGGAGAACAATGGAAGAAAAAAGAGCTCCTTCTTAAAGTAGATAAAGACGCCCGTTCAGAAGACCTTCTAAGACTCATTGATTCCCTGCGTAGAGGCGGTGCAGCAAAAATAAATGTCCTATCCCTGCAAAGCAAATGAGAAACTTCATTTTCTGGGGAGTTGTTTCGCTCACCTTTCATACGGGAATTCTTTTTATCCCTTATACAGAGAACAATAACCCTCCTCCTCCCCCGGTGAAATTACTCTTTGTCTCGGACATAGTTTCTTCTACCCCCTCCATCAGCTCCCCCCCCTCAGCCTCCCACATCATCCCCCTGCCTTCCTCACCTCCCAGCCTAACCTCCCCCAGCAAGCCTATCCTGTCCCCCCCTCCTCCCCTTAAAGACCTCCCTTCATACGCATCCCGGGCACTTCCGGAAACACCTGCTGCGTTTACCCGGGAAAAAGAAGTAATCCCGGTGAAATTTTCCTACCCTTCCCCTGGAACTTCTACGCGAGAAATAAACAAGTACTTTAAGAGAATAAAAACCCTGATAGAAAAGGCAAAGTTTTATCCTGCTCTCAGCATAAAAAACCGGGAAGAAGGTATAGTTACCATGGGCATAACCATAAGCGCAGAGGGAGAGGTCCAGAAAATAGTACTTTTAAATTCGTCTGGATATAAGAGGCTGGATAAAGCAGGTAAAGAAATCATTAGAAAAGCCTCTCCCTTCCCCCCCCCACCAGGGAAAAGAGTCATGCAATTAAAAATCCCCATAAGATTCTTTCTAAAAGGAGGCTAAACCAGAGTACCTATTTCCCATAGACATGATTATGCATACAAATGGCCAGCAGCACAGGTTTAACCCTTTGCACGGAGGAAATGTGAAGGAACTAAAGAGGATACACAATAAGGATATAATAGATTTTAGTTCAAATATAAATTTTGCCTTTCCAGGGAAGTTTATACTTAACAGCGTAGAAGAAAATTTAGAATCTATTTTTTCTTATCCTGAAATCGATTCCTTTTCATTAAAGGAGAAAGCATCCGGATGCCTGGCTATAAATCCTGAGAATATTATTTTTGGAAACGGGGCCACGGAGCTGATATACTTGATACTGAAATCACTCTCTCCCCGCAAGCTGAGCATTACCATTCCAACATTTACCGAATACGAACGAGCAGCAAGAAGTTTTGGAATTGATGTGCAATATATATATCTGGAGAAAGAAACATTCAGTCTCCCAGAATTTAAAAGAACAGACTTCCTCTTTATATGCAATCCGAATAATCCCACAGGAAATCTCCTCTTCCCGAATTTAGAAGAACTTCTAAAACTTGGCTCTTTCTCATTTTTAATTGTAGATGAATCTTTTTTAGATTTCCTGGATAAGAAAGAGCAGAATACTATTATTTACGAAGCAGTAAAAAGCAAAAATATTTTAGTCTTAAGGAGCATGACAAAATTTTTTGCTATACCGGGATTGAGACTTGGGTACCTGGTGGGAAAAGAATCTACCATAAGGAAGTTAAAAACGGCTTTACCTCCCTGGAATGTGAATGCACTATCTCAAGCTGTGGGAGAGAGATTATTTGAATTTAGAGATTTTGATAGAATAAACAGAAAAATAGCAGAAGAGCGAAGATTTCTTTTTGCAAAACTCAAAGAAATAAAAGGTTTAAAACCTTATCCCTCTCGTATAAATTTTTTCCTGGTAAAAATCTTATCTGATATGAGTGCTACTAAACTCCGGAAAAAGCTAATAGAAAAGGGAATACTGATAAGAGCATGCTCCAACATTCCTGGGCTGGGAGAAAAATTTATAAGGATAACGGTACTTGCACATGACAAGAATATAGTTCTCCTAAAATACCTGCAGGAGATTTTGGCATGAAAAAGACTAAGGCAATTCAAAAGTATTATGAGATAACCAAAGGGACTAACGAAACCACTATCCACAACTATTCAGAAACAGAGGTGCACACGGTGAAAACTCCTCTTTTTCAAAAAGCAACGGCAAGAGAAATCCGCAGGGAGCAAAATCATGAAATCTAAGATATTAAAACTTGGCCTCAAAGATACAAAAGGCAGCATACTTTATCACTCATTTAACCATCACCCAATAAAGACCTTACTTATTTCCTTTAAAAATGAAAGAAGGGTTTTATCCACCCGGGAAGGATTCAAAGAGGTAAAAGCCGTGGGAAACAATTCAAATCCTCCGCCCTTATGGGATTTGGCTTGTGAAAATTGGGATAAATACTTGCATGAGGTAGTAAATGATTTAGGATACAGAGAAAAGGATATTGCTCTTCTTTCCACCGGGGTTGATATTGATAATTTAGAAATGGAAGAAGAGGAATTCGGAGAATTTAAAGTAATCTGTCTGGCAACAGCCGGCGTAGCTTCCAATGCACAACGCTCAGCTGAAGATACGACAAAAAATTATGAAAAAGATGGTAAGTTCTTCAAACTGGGCACAATAAATATTATTCTCCTTACAAATGCCTCCTTGTCTGATGGAGCACTATCAAGGGCCATTATAACCATTACTGAAGCAAAGACAAAAGCACTACAGGATCTGGATATTCGTTCCAGTTACACTCCCTTAATAAATCAGGCCACAGGAACAGGAACAGATAACATAATAGTAGTCTCAGGAGAGGGAGCAAAAATAAACTACGTGGGCGGCCATACAAAAATGGGGGAATCAATTGCAAGAGTGACAGCCAAGACAGTAAAGAAAGCTATCTTAAAACAGAATGGGCTCTCACCCTCAAGATCACTACAAGAAAGATTAAAAGAGCGAGGGATCACACTAAATAGCCTTATTCAAACAGGATTAGAAATGTATATTCCTGATTCCCGGATAGGAGATAAGGAAAAAGTGGAAAAATTGTTAAGGGAAGAATTTAGCATAATTTTAAAAGATATAAATGTAGTATCATTAATTTTAGCAGGATTAAAACTGGAGGAAGAGGGACAAACAGGCTCACTTTGTGAGCTCCCTGAGGAAGAATACAGAAAAGACCCCGTTTATCTTATTGCTGATGAGATACTTGGAATTCAGATCGCTACTTATATAGGCGGCACTCGTGCCTTATTTGAGTTCGCAAGATTTGATAGAGAAAAACCCGGGATTTTAAAGACTCTTCCTCCCTTTTTGGATGATGTAATGGGCGGTTTAATAAGCGGAGTGATGGTAAAAGTATGTTCCAGATAGTATTAATTCCATCGTAATAAAGGAAGTAGTTCCCATTGAGCGAAGAATTGGCTACCCTGGCACCTTGCTTCATCGGGGGGGAATTTATTATGGTCCAGGGGGAGGATTAGCAGCTATTTAAAGAGATAGAGAGCAAATTGGCACAAAAATATGGGTAAATTAATATTTATAACTGGTGGAGTAAGAAGTGGTAAAAGCAGGTGGGTAGTAGAAAGAGCCAAAGAAGAATTTAAAGATAAAGTCATCTTTGTTGCTACTGCCCGGGAAACAGATGAAGAAATGAAAGAGAGAATCAGTAATCATAAGAAAGAAAGGCCGGCCCTCTGGGAAGTAACAGAAGCACCTCTCTACCCGCAAAAGTTTTTAACCCAGAGGGTAAATTTTAAAGGCGGAATAATTCTTGACTGTGTAACTTTCTGGGTAGCGAATCTGATGGACCATAAAGAAAAAGTGGAGCAAAATATCAAAGAGTTTATAGAAATCAGTAAAAAAATAGCAGGGAAGGTCTATATAGTGAGCAATGAAGTAGGAATGGGGATAGTGCCCTCTTCTGCTTCCGGGAGAAAATTTCGAGATTTACTGGGAAAAGCCAACCAGTTAATTGCTCAAGAGAGCGAGGAAGTTTACTTTATGATATCAGGCATCCCCCACAAAATAAAATGAGAGTACACATAGTAATTTTAGCAGGAGGCTTATTATTAGACCTCGTCTTTGCAGACCCTGCTTCCCTTCCTCATCCGGTAAAATTTATAGGTAAATCCATAGCATGGGGAGAAAAGCAGTGGTATAAAAAGGGAAGGAAAGGAGGCATTTACCTTATAACCTTTACTCTGCTACTTACCGGTGGGAGTGTTTTCCTTATTATCTTTCTGCTTGACAAGATAAATCCTATGGTGGGGTTTTTTGCCAGAGTTATCTTCTTTTACCTGGGAATTTCTTTCAAGGGGCTACTCAAAGAATCAGAAAAGATAGAAAAACATCTTTCAAAAAATGAGATAGATAAAGCACAAAATTCCATAAGATCCCTGGTTTCCCGCGATACCAAAAGAATGGATAAAGAAGACCTGATAAGAGGAACGGTAGAAAGTTTAGCAGAGAACACATCAGACGGAGTAATCGCCCCCCTTCTGTTCTTTCTCCTGGGAGGAGTGGTAGGAATGTGGATATATAAAGCCATCAACACCCTGGATTCCATGGTAGGATACCAGAACAAAAAATACTCGGAATTCGGCCGTTATCCTGCTCGTCTGGATGATGTAGCAAACTTCATCCCTGCCCGTATAACCGGATTACTCATCTCCCTTTCCTTCTTTAATCCATCCCGTATTCTCTCCGCCTTTTCTACTATGTGGAGATATGCCAAAAACCATCCTTCTGTAAATGCCGGCTATCCGGAAGCAGCTATTGCAGGAGGATTAGGAATCAGATTGGGTGGAATAAATTTTTACCGTGGAAGGAAGGAATTTCGCCCTTATCTGGGAAACAGCAGGAGAACACTCACTCCTGAAGTAATAAGGGAAGCAAGGATAAGATGCAGTTTAGCAGTAATGCTCTTACTTTTTCTTTTAACTATTTTATAAAGGAGGTTTTAAAATGAGAAAACTGGAAGAAACAGTAAACAGGATTTCGCCTATTTCTTCATATCTGGGAAAAAACCTGCAAAATAAACTGGATAACCTTACCAAACCAAAGGGAAGCCTGGGAAGATTGGAAGAGATGGCAAAAGTAGTGGGAATGATAAAGGGCTCTCTCACCCCCATCATAAATAGAAAAGTCTCTTTTGTTTTTGCCTCTGACCACGGAGTAGTAGAGGAAAAAGTAAGTGCTTTTCCCCCAGAAGTAACCGCACAAATGGTCTACAATTTCTTAAGAGGAGGAGCAGGAATAAATGTTCTGGCAAACCTGGCAGGTTCAGAGGTTATAGTAGTGGATATAGGAGTAAAGGAGAAGATAGCCGCCAAAAACTCAAAACTGAAAGTTAAAAAGATAAATTACGGGACAAAAAATATGTCCAGGGGGCCGGCCATGAGCAGGGAAGAGGCTGTAAAATCCGTTGAAGCAGGAATAGAAGTTTTCGAAGAAGAGAATAGAAAAGGGAAAATAGATATTGTAGGTATCGGGGACATGGGTATAGGTAATACTACTGCCTCCTCGGCTATTACTGCCTGTGTCACCTCTGTAAAGGTAGAAGATGTTACCTCCAAGGGAACAGGCATAGGTGAAGAAATGTTAAAAAATAAATTTGCCGTGATAAGAAAATCATTAGATATAAATAAGCCTGATTCATCTGACCCTATTGACATCTTGAGTAAAGTGGGAGGATTTGAGATAGGAGGAATGGCCGGAGTTATCCTATCTGCAGCTGCCAATAACACACCAGTGATACTGGACGGATTTATTTCCACTGCCGGTGCCCTGATTGCGGCAAAAATAGCCCCAGAATCCACTCAATATATGATTGCCTCACACCAGTCAGTGGAAAAGGGACACAAAGTAGCTCTAAATTATTTAGGGAAAAAACCTCTTTTAAATTTAGACCTACGCCTGGGAGAAGGAACGGGAGCAGCTTTAGCCATGATACTGGTAGAGGCAGGAATAAGAATCCTTAATGAAATGGCAAGTTTCCAGGAGGCCAAGGTATCACAGGGGGAAAATTGAGAATATTGAAAGAGTTTTTTTCTGCTCTATCTTTTTTTACTGTTTTACCTCTACCAGGGAAATATTTCCCTCCTTCCCTGTCTTTCTTTCCCTGGGTCGGATTGGTAATAGGAGGAGCACTTTATATCTCCCATCTTCTATTCTCTCCTTTCCCTCCTGCCATAGAAGCTCTCCTTCTTCTCTGGGTAAGCGTTTGGTTTACAGGAGGCCTGCACTGGGAGGGATTAACGGATACCTTCGATGCAATTTTAAGCAGAAAAGATAAAGAATCATCTCTAAAAATAATGAAAGATCCTTCTACCGGAGTAATGGGAGTAATTGCCCTTATTACTTTTCTTTCTTTGAAATTCCTGGGATTCTACACCCTAATCACAGTCTCTCCCCTGTCTCTTCTCTCCGTCCCACTCCTTTCCCGTCTGGGAATGATTTTGATAGTTTACACTAATACTCCTGCAAGAAAAGAAGGATTAGGTTATCTTTTCTGGAAGGCAAAAAGAGAGGTAATTTATCCTTTACTCTCTTTAATCCCATTATTCCTTATCCTCAAATTCAAAATATTTCCTGTTTTAGCCTTCACTATTCTTTTCTACTATTTGATAGGGAAATACTTCCAGAAAAAGTGGGGAGGATTTACAGGAGATACTCTGGGAATGAGTATAGAAAGCGGGGAAATATTCCTGCTCTTTCTACTGGCACGCATAGGCAAAGGATGGTAAAATTAGCATCATTATGAGTTATATCATTGAGATACGAGTAAGACTCAAAACTTCCGACCTTATAAGCAGTACGGCATTTACTACATTAAGGGAAGATATGGGGTGGAAAGAAATCATAAACTCCCTGTTCCGGGAGGAAGTGTGGAAGATTAAAGTCAGCACTACCAGGGAGAAGGCAGAAGAGATAGGTGAAGAGCTCACACAAAAAGTAAAAATTTTCATAAACCCCAATAAACATCTCTGGGATTTAAGGATATTGCAGGAAGAGGAGACCCCCCGCCTGGAAGGAGAAGGAAAAGGGAACTATTTAGCCGAAGTTCTTACCTGGTGGCTGGAAGATGCCAGAGAAAGGATTGCTTTTGATTCTCTCAGGAGCACCTGGGGATACGGGGAAATTATAAAAGAGGTGAAAAGAGGCGAAATATGGAAACTGAATCTCAAAGCAGACAGCCTTGCCCAGGCAAAAGAATACATGGAGGACATCGTAGTAAGTAGGAAGCAGGATAAAGGGCTTATCATCAATCCTCATTCGCAAGGATACAAACTGCTCTCTTTAGGTAAATTATGAGCATTATCAATTACAAAAAAGCAGGGGTGGACATAGAAAAGGGAGACGAATTTGTCGAAAAGATATTAAAGCTGGCAACAAAAGTTAAAACTCCCGGCGTTATCTCCGGGATAGGCGGATTTGCGGCTCTCTACTCTCCCCCCCAAGGCAAGGGATTCCTGGCCCTAACCTGTGACGGCGTGGGAACTAAACTCATTCTCGCTTCCCTGTGGGGAGATTACTATACAGTAGGAATAGATGCAGTAGCCATGAATGTGAATGACCTTATCTCGGGAGGCGCACGCCCCCTGGTATTCCTGGATTATCTTGCCACCTCCAGATTAGAGCTCAAAAAAGCTCTGCGGTTGGTAGAAGGAATTGTGGAAGGATGTTCCCAGGCAGGATGCACCTTGCTGGGAGGAGAAACTGCCGAGATGCCAGGCATGTATAAAAAGGGAGACTACGAGGTAGCGGGTTTTGCCCTGGGCTGGGCCAGGGAAGAAGATTTAATGAGAAAGGAGGACATACACCCAGGTGATTTACTGGTAGGTATTGCTTCTTCCGGCCTCCACTCAAACGGCTTTTCCCTGGTGAGAAAAATTATATTTGAGGGTAAAAAAGAAAAAAAAGCAGAGGATCTGAGTACGTTTTCTAAGGAAGTAGGAGAAATGTGGGAAGAACAATTTATTACCCTGAGCAGAAAAGAAGAAAAAATCAAGCTTCTTCACACGTTTTCCCGGACACTGGGAAAAACCTGGGGAGAAGAACTCCTTACTCCCACCCGGATATATGCAAAGAGTATCATTTCCCTCTGGGAGAGGGGAATAAAAGTAAAAGGAATAGCACACATCACCGGAGGTGGCATCCCGGGCAATCTTAGCCGCATCCTACCTCCCGGCCGGGGAGCAAGAATTAAGAGAAACTGGGAAATCCCAAAAATATTTTCCCTGCTGCAGGAAATGGGTGGGGTAAAAGAGGAAGAAATGTTTCGCGTGTTCAATATGGGGTTAGGGATGATATTGGTAATACCCCCTGCACAGGAAAAGGAGGTAAGAAAGCACCTGGAAAGTAAAGGTGAGCAGACCTATCTCATAGGTGAGATTGTAGAGGGAGATAATGTTAAAATCGAGTAAAGGAGTGGGAAAAGATGGCAAGAAGTAAAACAAAGATAAAACGAAAAAGGCATAAGTGGGCACTAAAAAAGAAGAGAAGAAAGGAAAAAGAAAAAAAAGGGACACTCAATAGATGAAAGCTGCCTTTTTAGAAGGTATAGGGAAAATAGCGCTCAGGGAAACAGATAAACCTTCTCTTCAAAAAGGGGAGGTTTTAGTCAGGGTATCCCGGGTAGGGATATGTGGGTCGGATGTACATTATTTCAAAACGGGAAAAATCGGCTCGCAGGTAGTTGAATTTCCTTTTATCCTGGGACACGAAGCTTCCGGATGGGTAGAAGAAGTAGGAGAAGGCTGCAGGAAATTTCAGGGAGGAGAAAAGGTATTTATTGAGCCAGCTATTTCCTGTGGCAAGTGCGAGTGGTGTAAAGCCGGAAGAGAAAACATATGTCCCGAGGTCATTTTTTTAGGAACCCCGCCGGTAAAAGGAGCATTACAGGAATACATGACTTACCCGGAAGATGCTCTCTTCCCGCTTCCCGAGGAAATGGACCTGGAAAAGGCAATGCTTATGGAAGTTTTAGCTATCGGGGTACATTCCGTTGACCTGGCGAATGTCCGGGAAGGAGAAAAAGTTGCCATATTCGGCTGTGGCCCTGTAGGCTTATCTATCCTGCTTATCTCCCGCATAAGGGGAGCAGGAGAAATCTTCTGCAGTGAACTAATTCCTGCCAGAAGAAACATAGCCAAAGCCCTGGGAGCGGATTACGCAATTGATCCCCGCGAAGTGGATATAGTATCTTTTATAAAGCGCCATACAGAAGGGAAAGGGGTAGAAGTTACCTTTGAAGCCGCAGGCGAACAGGAAACCCTGGACCAGTGTTTTGAAAGCATGAAGATAGGCGGAAGGAGCGTGATAGTGGGAATACCCGAAAAAGACAGGATTTATTTTAACCCGGATATAAGAAGAAAAGAACCTTTGATACTGCACTGTCGCAGATCCTGCCAGGGAAGTAAAGATACGGAAAGAACCTTAACCCTGCTAAAGAACGGGATTTTAGACCCTTCCCCCTTAATCACTCACAGGTATCCCTTTGTCCAGGTACAGGAAGCCTTTGAAACAGTGAGAGATTACCGGGATGGGGTAGTAAAAGCTATTATCAACCTGGAGGTATAAAAATGGAAATAGGTGTAATGGCAGAATCCTTTCGTTTACCCTTCAAGGAAGCCATCAAGCTGGCCAGCGAGATGGGAGCAAAAGGTGTCCAGATTTACGTGAGTAAAGGAGATTTCACCCCTGATAATCTCACCCCGTCCGGCAGAAGGGACCTCCTGGAGTTCCTATCTTCTCACGGGATGAGAATATCTGCCCTATGCGGGGATTTTGGCGGACATGGATTCGGCAAAAAAGAAGAAAATGACTGGAAAATAGAAGAGACAGTAAAAATAATGGATTTAGCACACGATTTGAAAACCCGCGTGGTTACCACCCACATAGGAGTAGTCCCGGAAAATAAAGAAGAAGAACAATACAAAGTACTAAAAGAAGCCATGGAAGAAGTGGGTTACTGGGGGGATGAAAAAGAGATTTACTTAGCCATAGAAACCGGCCCGGAGTCTCCAGAAACCTTGAAAAGCTTTATCTTAGAGGTAGGAAAAGAAAGCATAAGGGTAAATTATGACCCTGCCAACCTGGTAATGTGTGCGGGTGCCGATCCCGTAAAAGGAGTGTTTACCCTGGGAAAATGGATTGTGCATACTCATGCTAAAGACGGGGAAAAACTTTCCGACTTAGATGCCAGGACCATATACGAGAGATTCGCGGAAGGAGAATTTGAAGGGAAATGGTGGGAAAAGCACTTTCGGGAACTCCCCCTGGGAGAGGGGCGGGTGAACTTCCCGGCATACCTGAAGGCTCTTAGAGAAACAGGCTACGACGGCTTTCTTACCATAGAAAGAGAAGCGGGTGAAAACCCGACAGAAGATATTCGCAAGGCAATAGAATTTCTAAGTAAACTATTGCGAGAACTATAAATAAATGAAAGCACCTCATTCCTATGAAGAGGCTCTCCAGATAGCCAGGGAATCGGTTCAGGCAATAGACATAAAAGATGCATCCTCAAGGACGGGAGGAGAAATACTTTCAGGTAAATACCTCAAGATTCCTTTCTTCCATATTTTTACTTTTGCCAGATTCTCTCCCTACGAATTTCACACAGAGCCGGAAACAAATAGCCCCTTAATAGAGACAGTACTTCTGCACTATATTTCAAATGCCAGGCCAATTGGCCCGGGAGAAGAATGGATTACTTTCAAGGAATTACCCAGCGGTATCTTTTATTACCATAGCTTTCAGCAAAGAAGTGAATGCAGAATAGAAGAACTCTTTCAGAAAGATTTTGCCCGCACAGAGAAAAAAATCCAGGAGATGGGAGGCAGGAAACAAGAAGATTTCTCCTACGTATTCACTCCCCTGCCCCGGATACTTTTGAAACTTGTGTATGTGCCTCCCGACGAAGAGTTCCCGGGACAGGCAATCCTTTTCTTTGATAACGCTTCGCATCTGCACCTTCCCAGCGAGGACCTGGCCGGTATCTCAGAATGGATGACAGATTTCCTGGAGAATCAACCATGAAAGGACAAGAAACACGAAACTGGCTGGAAGAAAGGGAAGAGAAGCTTCTCCCCTTTGCCACCAAAAGCAAAAACTCCTCCCGTAAATTCCCGGAAAAGGCAGATCCTTTCCGCACCTCTTTCCAGAGAGACAGGGACAGGATAATTTATTCCTCCTCTTTCCGCAGGCTCCAGTACAAAACGCAGGTGTTTCTTGTCCATGAGGCAGATTTCTACCGCACCCGTTTAACTCATACGCTGGAGGTAATGCAGCATGCCCGCACCTTAGCCCGGGCACTAAAAGTAAACGAAGACCTGGTAGAAGCAATCTCCCTGGCACATGATTTAGGGCACCCTCCTTTCGGACATGCAGGAGAAAACGCACTAAATGACCTGATGCAGGAATGGGGCGGATTCAACCACAATCTGCAGGGGTTAAGGATAGTGGACCAGCTGGAACACAGATATCCCAATTTCCCGGGGCTAAACCTCACCTACCATACGCGGGAGGGAATTACCCGCCATCGTACTGCTTACGATAAATCTCCTCCCATAGAAGAATTCCGCAAATTCCTCCAGCCTTCCGTAGAAACCCAGATAGTATCCATCGCTGATGAATTAGCCTTCTGTGCCCACGACCTCGATGATGGACTGAGAGTAGGACTTATAAACGAGGAGATACTGGAAGAAAGCGGGAATACACTCTGGAAAGAGATTATAAAAAGGGCAAAAAGAGAGACAAGGTCGCAGGGAAAAGAATTCATATATCGCAGGGCAGTAAGGCATCTCATAGAAATATGCAACACTGAAGTGATAAATTATACCTCGGAAAGAATAAAGCAGCTGGGTATCCTCTCCGAGCGGGAAGTAAGAGAAATGGACGAGCCGCTCGTCTCACTTCCTCCCCAAACTGCCCGGGCATTGCAAAACTTGCGAGAGATGCTGGAGAAAAGTATTTATTACCATCCCGACGTGGTGATGATGACCGAAAAAGGAAAGAACATAGTAAGGAAACTCTTTTCTGCCTTTCTGAATAATCCCCGTCTCCTGCCCCACCAGTTCCAGGAAAAATTAAGCGAAAACAAGCAGAACAAAGCGCGGGTAGTCTGTGACTATATCGCCGGCATGACAGATAGGTTTGCCATGGACACCTATGAAATGCTTTTCCATCCGCACGTGAGAGTCCTCTCACGCATAGGGAGAAGAAGATGAAAAGAATCGGAGACTTAAACTTGTTTCTTGTCTTATCACTGTTTTTCCTTCCCCTGCTTATCCACGCCTCTCCTGAAACATTTCCCACCCCACCCCAACAGCCTGCCACTGGCCCGGGAGGCAAAGATTACCGCCACGCAGAGGTAATCAAATCTGTTTACGGGGAAGGAGACAGGCAATACTGGATATTCGAACCAGCAAAACCTGCTCCGAAATCAGCCCCGCTGATAGTCTTTAACCACGGGTGGAGTGCCATGAATCCAAAAACTTACGGGGCATGGATTGACCACCTGGTTAAAAGAGGAAATATTGTAGTCTATCCTCGCTACCAGGCCAACCTGCGCACCTCCACCAAAAAATTCACCCAGAACGCTATCCAGGCAGTAAAAGACGCCATCCTCCAGCTTCAGAAGGGAAATCACGTAAAACCCCAGCTGGATAAATTTGCCATAGTAGGACATTCCGCAGGGGGACAGGTAACTGCCAACATGGCCGCCCTGGCAAGCTCTTCCGGCCTTCCTGCACCAAAAGCAATCATGTGTGTCCAGCCAGGTAAAACATGGGCTAAAAAAGAAAAAGCCATCATTCCCCTCACAGACCTGAGCACCATCCCCGGCCAGGTGCTCATGCTTACCGTAGTGGGAGACCGGGATAACATAGCCCGCGATATAGATGCCAAAAAAATATTCTACCAGACTCCCCAGATTCCCCTTTCCAACAAGGATTTCATAACCCTGGTTTCTGACGAGCACGGGAAACCTCCCCTGATAGCAAACCATTTTGCCCCGGCTGCAGTAGATGAAAGCTACGATTCGGGAGAAGCAACAGAAAGCAGGAAGAAAAGCAGCCCTCTCCGCTCTATATTCAGGGAAAGACTGCGAGAAAGAATCAGCAAACGCAGAAAAGCAGATGATAGCGATTTTAAAGAAATCAAAGATACGGCAAACTCTGTCAATGCACTGGATTACTACGGGTTATGGAAACTATTCGATGCCCTGTGCGATGCTGCCTTCTACGGGAAAAACCGCGTATATGCCCTGGGAAATACTCCCGCACAGCGCTTCATGGGAAAATGGAGCGATGGAACTCCGGTAAAAGAATTAATAGTGACCGACAACCCGTAATAATTTCTCCCCGTCTCCGGACAAGATGCACGGCACGGGCAAACCCGGGAATCCCCTCCAAGCTATCCGACCGCCTCTCGCGAAATAAAAGGCATTTAGAAACTGACGTTATATGCGACTTTTCTTTTGTGTGGCAATGAATGTAGTAGTGAGTAGCGAGGGAAACATTTTAGACCTTAGACCATAGACTATAGATTTTAGACTGGGAAAATAGTGAACAGTAGCGGGTAGATAGTAGCGAGGAGGAAGGATAGTGAACAGTAAGTTACCCGCCTGTCTCCCGACCCGGATTCATGGGGTCGGGCAGGGCGCCTCCGATAGTTGGACTTAAAAGCGGCACCTCGGGTTAGAAACTATCCTATCTTAGCCCTGCTTTCCCACAAGCCGTGAATATTGCAGTAGGAAGCAGCGAATAAAACTCCCGGATTCTCTGTGCGGAAAGAAAAGCTCACCTCCGGATGAGTATAAACTGCACTGGTATCAGGTCCCTCCGTAGATTCGCCGTGAGAGGTAAAAGTAAATTTGCCTATCTGATAAGGGAAATGTCCCCCTTCCGGGAGAAAATACACTTCAATCCAGCGTATATGATGCTGAGTGGTATTAGGATGCGGGATCTCCTTCCCTACACTCACATTAACCCGGCAGACTTCCCCCTTCCCGGCTTTGCCTGAGACCTCAATTACAGGGACATGCTTCTCCTTTTTCCAATCATCACTTTTAAAAAGCTCTCCAAACTCTCCCATTTTCCTTCCCTCCTTTTTCAGGCTTTTTTATTCAGATACAAAAAGGCAGCCAGAGCAGCCTTAGCTCCCTCTCCACAGGCAACAATTATCTGCTTACCAAAAACATTGGTTACATCTCCCGCAGCAAATATTCCCGGCAGGCTGGTTTCGCACTGGGGATTGATTATTATTTCCCCCTTCTCATTCTTCTTTACCCCTTTTACGAAATCCGAAGCAGGCTTACTCCCAATCTCCACAAAAACCCCCTCTACCTCCAACTCCTTTACCTCTTCTCCTCTCCTCACCCTTATACCCCTAACAACCATATCTCCGTAAATCTCCTCCACCCTGGTCCCGGTGTATATTTCCACCTTGTCACTATTTTTAACCTTATCTATCATTACTGCATCACCCGTAATATGGGAAGAGAACTCCAGGAGGAAAACCTTACTGGCAATCTTGATTAACTGCAATACCGCATCCAGGCCCGCATTTCCCCCTCCTATCACGGCTACGCTTTTCCCCGTGAATAAAGGAGCATCACATGTGGCACAATAAGTTACTCCACGATTCTTAAACTCCTTCTCTCCCTTCACCCCTAATTCTCTCGGCACCCTGCCCGAAGCAATAATTACGGCTTTGGCAGAATACTCTCTCGCCTCAGTCTCTACCCGAATAATATCCCCCTCTTTCTGCACTATTTTTACCGGTTCGTTCTCCTTTATATCCAGGTTAAAGGACTCCACATGCTCCCTGAATTTCTTAACCAGTTCTGCCCCGGTAATAAACTGATATCCTAAATAGTTTTCTATATCACTGCTCAGGATTGCCTGACCTCCAATATCCCTGGTAACCATAATAAAATCCATTTTCTTCCTGGCCGCATAGATACCCGCAGTCATGCCACCAGGTCCTGCTCCCACAATAATAAGCTCGCGGCATTTCATAACCCTAACTCCTCCTCTATTTCTTTCGGGTTAAATCCCACAATTATTTTCCCTTCAATATCCAGCACAGGCACTCCCATCTGCCCCGATTTCTTCACCATCTCTTCCAGGGCATTCTTATCCTGGGTCACATCTACGCTTTCAAATGATACACCCTTTTCTGCAAGGAAGGCTTTCACCATAGAACAGTAAGAACAGGTAGAAGTAGTATAAACTTTCACCTTCTTTGACATTTTTACTCTCCTTATTTAAAGTTTACCCTTAATTTCCAGCAACTTGAGAAAATGCTTGCGTTCCTCCCCTATCACTTTATCAATTGTACTATGTTCACCCTCTGGTACCACTCCCCTCATTTCCTGGTAATAGAGGATAGAATCCAGCTCTCTGCGAACAGCAAAATCAAGGGCAGAAAGGATATTCCTAAAACACTGCTTTTTCTCCTTCTCTACCTCATTAGAAAAGATTATATTATCTGCGTATGAACGCAGGTAAGCAAAATATTCCTGCGGGTAATTCTCAGGAGGTTCGTATTTCTCTATCTCTACAATCATATTTAAAAATACTTCCCTGTGCTTGCACTCTTCATCTGCAAGAAAATTAAAAACATTTTGCAAGTTTTCTTCCTTAAATTTACTGGAAAGTTGCCGGTAGAAATTCTCCCCTGCTTCCTCAATTCCTACTGCAAACTGGAGAACCTCGCTAATACTAAAAACACTCACCAACCGCCTCCCTCTTTTTTATTGTATCACACTAATATCACACGGGAAAGAAAGATTATTGCAGTAGAGAAGGCTAATCAGAAGTAGCGCAGAAA
>Ga0256830_1001334_pt1 | contig 17600 bp, 11 predicted proteins | sample 128326metaG_FD_190537 | JGI IMG/M metagenome (GOLD analysis project Ga0256830, IMG submission 190537) | Hydrothermal vent microbial communities from Lau Basin, Pacific Ocean - 128-326 | ecosystem: Environmental > Aquatic > Marine > Hydrothermal vents | place: Pacific Ocean: Lau Basin | collected... | reverse complement strand
AGTGCAACAGTTGATTTTTGGGATGAATGGAGCAAACAGCCAGAAGAGCCAGATTTTGTAAAGGCTGTTGAGAATATGCGTAGGCAGAATAGGACATGAAAATGGTAAAACAAAATAACCGCCAGAACTCTCTTTTTGCAGATCAGTCTGCAGCCAAGCCACGAGGTCCGGTGGAATGCCTCGGGATGACCTTTGAAAACGACGAGGCGCGGCGGGAGCACTTCCTCCGCCTCTTGCGCGAAGGGCTGGAGGAACTCCACGCCAAGCTTGGCGGTGTGCCCTTCACCACGGTGGAAGACGCGATCGATCGTCTCAAATCACTTGAGTATTGGCCGGTTGGAGACGAGAGGCGAATCAGAGAATTGGCGGAACGCATGGGTCGAGCGTCACGCGTCCAGCGTCTTTTGATTCCGACGCACGACGCACGACGCGCGACCTTCTGACGCTTTACAAGGACGAGGTCGGCTTCCCTGCCTGCGCCACAGAGCGAAGCGGCGCGGCAGGCAGGCCGCACCTGTCTGCGTGCGGACACGCACAGGCAGGCGTGTCCACACAGGCGCGCCTGGCCGCGGAGTTCGCTGCACGCGCCGCACGCCCCGAGCTCGGGGAGAACGACACCCCGGGCGGCCGCTGGGGGCCCGTGTACGGCGAGCTCCTGACCTTCGACGACCCCGACAAGTCGACAGGACAGCCGATTTGGACGCACCGAAGGTGCGCCCGGAGGGCGAGGGCCAGGGATGGCGAGCATCACGTCACTTGACACCAACTGTCACTAACTGTAAACTAAGTCAGTTGGATGAGGTGCAATGACGCGAAATCTGCCTTGCGGCCAGAGAGGTGCTTCCGATGGATGAAAAACCAGGCGCCGTCCTGACCATCGACGAGTTGTCTACCTACCTGAAGATACCGAAGTCGACGCTCTACAAGCTCGTTCGGGAAGGCAAAGTCCCGTGTCAGAAGATCGGCCGCCATTGGCGCTTCCGGAAGGAATCCATTGACCGCTGGTTGGAAGATAATCGTGCTGGCACGGATCCCAATGACCCTAAAAAGAAACAAGGAGATTAGGGAGCTGGAGCAGAGCGAATGTTGGCACCGGATGACAAGAGAGCTCTGAAAATGCTGGGCAATGGCAATGAGGTTTTCGACTGTGCTGGTACACCAGTGCCATCTTGTGAGGAAGATCGAGAGCACATTGCCCCTGACTTACAAAAAAAGTATCCCTATCTGAATGAAGCGCAACGTGCGATTATGGCTCATGCCGAAGGTCCACTCCTTGTAATAGCCGGCCCCGGTTCCGGTAAAACTTTCAGTTTGGCGCTGCGGGCGGTTAATCTTCTCCTTCTTGGTAAGGCAAGCCCGCGTGAGATAATCGTTTGCACTTTTACGGAGAAAGCGGCTTTCGAGCTCCGAGACAGAATCTCGGCTATCGCAAGAAGCATTCATTACAAGGGGGACCTCTCAGAACTGAGGTTGTCCACGATACACGGCTTATGCAATCGCATTCTCACCGTGCACCGGCACAGAACACCCTTGGGGAATAACTGCGAAACTCTTGATGAATTGACCCAGTTGCTCTTTCTTTTCGATCATTTTGACGAGATTGTTGGCCCACCAGAAAGCGGGAAGTACATAGGGAAATGGGCCACCAGATGGACCACCATTAAAGGTCTAAGTGCGTATTTCAATAAGATCACCGAAGAACTTGTTGATCCCGAGAGCCTCCTTGCGTCGGAGAACCGTTTTCTTCAATGTGTTGCTAAGGCCTATCTGGCCTATCGTGAAGCTCTGTTCGCCAACAACCGTCTTGATTTTGCCCACCAACAGAAAATCGTTTACGACCTTTTGCTCGATACTTCAATTGCGGAGAGCGTTACCCGAGGCTTGAAATACCTCATGGTGGACGAATATCAAGACACCAACTTTATTCAAGAGCAGCTCATCCTCAAATTAACAGAGAAAACGCGCAATTTGTGCGTGGTGGGCGATGAAGACCAGAGCCTATATCGTTTTCGTGGAGCTACCGTTCGGAACATCCTGGAGTTCGCTTCCAGGGTTCCCGGTACGAGAGTAGTAAAACTTACTACAAACTATCGGTCTCATCCTCGAATTGTGGAGGCGTATGACCGATGGATGGCCTCGGCAGATTGGTCCAATACTAGTGGACCACCGTTTAGATATGAGAAGACGATTCGTCCGAACCCTGAGGTGAAGTATCCAGAGTACCCAGCCGTTTTTGCAATCTGGGGAAAGGATAAGCGGGATGAGGCGGAGCGGTTCGCCGATCTGGTGGCCTTTCTAAAAGAGAGTAACGTAATCGCGGACTATAGTCAGGTAGCACTTTTGCTCCACAGTGTTCGGCTGGAGCATAGTGGACCATACCTTGCTGCCCTTGAGGCAAGAGGGATTCCGGTTTTCTGCCCTCGTGCGCGTGCCTACTTTGAAAACGAAGAAGTACAACTGATGGTAGGATGTTTGGCTGTTATTTTCGGGTACCATGGTGACGGGCGCGGGGAAATAAGCGGTGGCACCTTAGCAGAGCTGGCGAATTATGTGGATGCCTGCATAGTAAAGCTGGCAAAGGAGTATGGTGGCAATCACCCATTGGCAGAAGCACTCCGTAGTTTCGTTTCAGAGATCGAAGGACTTCGAAAAGGAGACACCTTAGGCCTTCGTCCTGCAGACTTCTTTTACCAGCTCTTAGCCCTTGAGCCTTTCGCGACCCTTGTAAAGAACGAGAATCGGGCTCGCAACCTCGCTATCTTTTCACAGCTGCTCAACACGTTCCAGAACTACTATCACTACAGTGTTGTGACCTATAGGAATCGAGGATTCCTCCGGTTACATCTGTTCAACAGCTTTCTGCGGCTGCTCTATGAAGGAGGAATCAACGAATATGAGGACCCGGAGCAACCTTTCCCTAAAGGCCACGTGCAGGTGATGACTATCCACCAAGCCAAGGGACTGGAGTTCCCAATTGTAGTGGTCGGTTCTTTGGACAAACAACTGTCGAGCCCAAAGCAGATCGATCGTGATTTGCAACCGTACTACCACCGGCCGCAGTTTGAACCCGAGAATCGTATCACGCTCTTCGACCGTATGCGGTTGCATTACGTCGCCTTCTCCCGAGCAGAAAAGGTACTGGTGCTTACTGCTCACAGCAAACCCAAAGAACACTTCGATCCTATATGGCAGGATTTGCCACAATGGCCTTATGTAAAAAATGAACTCCTCGCTGCTCAGCGATTCGAACTCAAAGAACGTATGCCGGTCAAGCGAGCGTTCAACTTCACTGGCGATCTCAAGGTTTATGAAACCTGCCCCAGACAGTATCAGTTCTTCCGGGAATACGATTTCACTCCTTCCCGTTCCGCGGTGATCTTCTTCGGCCTGTTGGTACATCAAACGATTGAGGAAATACACCGGCTTGTACTGGATGGTGAGTTGAAAGCACTTACTGAGGATCGTATCCACAACATCTTCGAGAGAACATTCTTTTTCCTTACGTTGTCGGATGTCCGCCCAATCGGCAAAACGGCAAAAGAAGCTGCTTTCGAGCAGGTCATGAACTACTTTCGTCAAAACCGAGAGGATATGAAGAGAATCGTTGAAACCGAAGTCGACGTGTCCGTTGAGAAGGACGACTACATCCTGGTCGGCAAGGTAGACCTGCTGCTAGGCGGTGACGGCCGGCTGGAGTTGCTGGATTTTAAGACGTCGCCCAAACCCGTGGACTCCCCCGAACTCATTGCCAGCTATGAGCACCAGCTCTGCACATACGCATATATCCTCGAAGAGCGGTACGGGAAACGAGCGGAGCGACTCCTGCTTTACTGGACCTCAGAGCCCCGCAAGAAAGACGCTCTCATGGAGTTCCCGTACCGGCCGGAATTGGTCGAGAAAGCAGGCCGGTATTTCGAAGGGGTGGTAAGAAAGATCAAGAGCAAGGACTTCCGTGTCACCAAAATACCAGAACCCAACATATGCATGGAGTGTGACCTGAGATTACTGTGTCACACGGATGGTACTATAGCTGAGAGGGCCAGGAAGTAATGGCGGTTGACTACGCTGCAATACGTGCGGAGAACGAACGGCGGTACGGTACAGATATCGGACGTATTGGTCCTATGCTGCTTGCGAACCGCTATGAGGACCGCACGCACTTTATTTACGAGTTGCTGCAAAATGCAGAAGATGCTCTTGCCCGGAGACATGGTTGGAGGGGGTCTCGGGCGGTTAGTTTTGAGTTGTTGCCCAACGAGCTTCGCGCGTCACACTTTGGGGAGCCGTTCACGGAGGAAGATGTCCGTGGTATCTGCGGTATTGGGGAGGGTACCAAGGAGGAGTTCACCGCTATTGGGCGCTTTGGGATTGGGTTCAAGTCGGTTTATGCATTTACCGATCGGCCGGAAGTCCATTCGGGAGAAGAGGACTTCGCCATCGAAAACTTTGTCTGGCCTACAGCGGTGTCATCTATCGAAAGGGCACCTGATGAAACGGTAATCCTGATTCCACTCAAGGAAGACGATCCCACCGGTCATGATGATATTGCTGACGGGCTTTCCAGACTCGGCGCCTCGACGCTGCTGTTCTTGCGACAGATCGAAGAAATCCAGTGGAGTGTCAAGCACGGACGCTCTGGGATTTACCTCCGTGATTCAAAAACAATGGCTCCCGGCGTCCGCCGCGTGACGGTTATCGGGCAGGAGCATGACAAGAACGAGATCGAGGAGGAAGAATGGCTGGTCTTTTCACGCCCCGTCAAGACAGATAGCGGGCGCCAGGCTGGCCACGTAGAGATAGCCTTCCGCATTCGCAGGGCCGAGGAAGACAACCTTGAGGGCGTCCAGCCGGTATCGCTCTCACCGTTGGTTGTTTACTTCCCGACGGTGGTCGAAACACACCTAGGCTTTCGCATTCAGGGTCCATACTGCACTACCCCGAGCCGCGACAACGTGCCGAAGAGTGACCCTTGGAACCTATACTTGGTCTCCGAGACGGGAGCGTTGCTAGTCGAAGCCCTCACGTGGCTGCGGGATAACGGCTTACTCGACGTCGAAGCGCTGCGATGCCTACCGCTCGATCGGGACAAGTTCGACGAGAAGAGCATGTTTGCGCCGCTCTTCGAAATTACCAAAAAAGCCTTGTCAACCAAGCCGCTACTGCCGCGCTTCGAAGGCGGCTATGTTCCAGCCTCGCGGGCTTTACTTGGGCGAGGGCAAGAACTGAGCGAGCTCTTCACTCCGGTCCAGATTTCGGCTCTGTTCGGAGAGAAGGATGAGCTGGCGTGGTTAACTGGCAATATCACTTTGAATCGTACTCCGAAATTGCGTGAGTACTTGCTCAGTGTACTGGGCGTAACGGAGGTTACGCCAGAGACGATCATTCCAAGGCTGAACAAGAGGTTCCTCGAAGCGCAGCCGGATGAATGGATTTTGAAACTTTACGAGTTCTTGAAGGGGCAGCCACGGCTGCTGAATCGATTCTACGGTATTCCGCTGATCCGTTTGGAAGATGGCAGTCATATACGAGCACGCGAAGACGGGCAGCCTGCCGCGTTCCTACCGGGCGAAATGGCTACAGGGTTTCCCACGGTGCGTCCCACCGTATGTGCGACAGAAGCCGCACGTGACTTCCTCCGCTCATTGGGGTTGACGGAACCCGATCCGGTTGATGACGTTATCCTAAACGTCCTCCCCAAGTACCAGCAGAGTGAAGTTGACGTAAGCGACGCTGATTACGAAGCTGATGTTCGCAGTATTCTGAATGCGTTCGCAACAGACTCAATGGATCAGAGAAACAAACTCGTCTCTGCGCTTCGTGGGACAACATTCGTTAAGGCAGTTGATTCCGGCACTGGGACGAAGTCATTCGAGAAACCCGGAGACGTCTACCTGGCAACGGAGCGGCTGAAAGAACTGTTTGCCGGCGTTGAAGGAGTCCTCCTTGTCGATGACACTTACGCTTGTTTGCGCGGGGAGAAGATCCGGGAACTGCTAGAAGCATGCGGAGCTGTCAGGTACCTAAGACCCCTCGAGGATAAGTCCTTGCCTAGGGATGAGCGGGCCAAGTTACGCGAACAGGCTGGGCATGCAGAGACCTCTGGCTACAACGATCGTGTGAAGGATTGGACACTACATGGACTGGGAACACTGCTTAGCGTCATCCCGCAACTCGAAGATGATCAACGTCGCATCCGAGCTCAGCTGCTATGGGAAGAACTCATAAACTTGGAGGAGCGCCGCGGGAAAACGGTCTTCACCGGAGAATACACTTGGACACACTATGGCTCTTACCGCATGCAGTTCGAGGCCGCCTTCGTGCGGAGATTGAACGAGACTGCCTGGGTGCCCGATGAAAATGGTGAGCTGCAGCGCCCCGAATTCGTCCTCTTCGATAGCCTCAAGTGGAAACCGAACCCGTTCCTACAGTCGAAGATACGCTTCAAGCCGGCTGTTATTGAACAACTCGCCAATGAGGCGGGAATCTCCACGGGGGTCCTTAACCTGCTCAAGCAATACGGTATTACCAGCGAAGAAGAGTTAAAAGCCCGGTTGGGAATTACAGAAACGGCTCAGCCCGAAGCCGTTGAGGACCTGACGCCGACCGAGGCGATTGAGAGGATTCTTGGACCGGGTCATGAGCCAGGTGCCCCTCAGACAAACGGTTCATCCGAAACGGTGCCGGTATCTGGTGGTCGCGCCAGTACAGGTTCCGGTTCGTTGTCAGGCGCTGCATCTGGCGCCCATGCTGCTGGTGAGACAGGGAAGTCTGGAAGCGTGGCCAGTGACGGACGCGGCACTTCCAGCCATTCATCTGGAAGCAAGGATCGCGGTAAGACGTTGGACGGCGCTGGCAGTGGTCCATTTATTTCTTACGTCGCCGTTCATCCCGACGATCAAGGAACCGACTTGGACGGACTAGAACAGGAGGAACGCCTAGCTCTTGAAGAACAGGCCATTGAGTTCATTTTAGAAAGGGAGCCGGACCTCCAGCGGACCTCCCCCAACAATCCAGGCTTCGACCTCATTCAACCTGGTTCGGATGGCGTTCCGGTTCGGTGGATAGAGGTGAAAGCCATGACCGGCGACCTTTCCAAACGGCCTGTCGGTTTGTCGCGAGCGCAATTCGAGGAAGCCCAGCGGCGCGGGGACCGCTATTGGCTATACATCGTTGAGCACGCAAATACTCCGGAGAGGGCACGCGTTGTTCGTATTCAGAATCCAGCCGGCAAGGCGCAAACTTTCACCTTCGACCACGGTTGGATCAGCGTGGCTGAGATTGATCAACCAGTCAAACCGACGCAGATGAAGGGGTCCACGTAGATGAAGTTGAAACATGCTATCTTGAGCGTCATCGGCCGCGACACCCTCAAGGAGATCGTGGATGCTCTTGAGATTAAGGGGGTGGACCGTCGCAGCGCGAAAGAGATGGCTGCGGCGGTGAAGCGGGCCCGTCGCGCCACGCCTGAGTTTCTCCTGGAATACCTGGGGGAGGCCGAGGTCAAGGAAGTATGTGAGGTCTATGGTATCTCCAGTAAAGGGCGCCGACGAGCGTTGGTAGAAGCGCTGCTTCAGGTTGAGGGGCCCAGGGCTGGCCAGGCCCGGGCAAAGCACGCTGGAAATGCTCACGCTCGGAGGCAGAATATACACAAGAGGAAAAAGAACTCTTCGGAGGTGGAAACGTCCATGGCAAACGACAAGCAGAACGAAACGCAGGAACCTGTACGTCTTCCTGATCCCCCGCCGGGTATGGTGCGGGTAAACAAGGTCGAGTTGGTTTGGCCCGGCAAATACAACGAGGACGGTACCCGAGAGGAAGTGCCAAGGGTAAGCCTGCCCTTCCAGGTGATTGAGACGATCAATGAGAGCCGGGCAACCCGTGAAAGCCAAAAAGGTCAAAACTTGTCTCTTTTTGATATTTATGCGGGGCAGGAAGGCGACACCTTCGAAGAGGGCTGGAAGAATAAGTTGATCTGGGGTGACAACCTGCTGGTCATGGGCTCGTTGCTGGAAAAGTTCGCCGGCAAGATCGACCTCATCTACATCGATCCTCCGTTTGCGACGGGGGCGGATTTCCGCATAGCAACGCAAATAGGTGAAGATGAAAAGCCGCTCGAAGTGATAAAGGAACATTCTGTGCTGGAAGAGAAGGCATATCGTGATACGTGGGGAAGCGGTACAGCTTCATACTTATCCATGATGAGTGACCGTTTGAAGCTCATGAAAGATCTTCTAAGCCCGACAGGCAGCATATATGTTCACCTTGACTGGCGAATGGCTGCTAATATGCGAGTTCTCATGGATGAAATCTTCGGACTAGCCTCTTTTCAACGTGAGATTATCTGGCGTATGGGATGGGTTTCAGGCTACAAGACCATGGCGAAAAATTGGATACGGAATCATGACAACATCTTGTTCTATGTAAAAGACCCCAACAACTTTACTTTCAACAAAAAGTATATCCCCTACCCAGAAGGATACGAAAGATGGGGAGGTCGCCCGAAGGGAAAAGGTTTAGCCATAGAAGACGTATGGGGTATCCATGTTGGTGAGGGTGTTAATTCCCTTTCGGTCATCAGCTTCGCCAAAGAGAACATAGGCTATCCTACACAAAAATCTGAAGGACTTCTCAAACGCATTATAGAGGCTTCATCAAATCCTGGTGACTTGGTCGCCGATTTCTTCTGCGGCTCCGGGACCACCCTTGCCGTAGCCGAGAAGCTTGGACGGCGCTGGATCGGCTGCGACCTTGGTCGCTGGGCGATACATGTTACACGCAAACGGCTCCTTGAAATCGAGAACTGCAAGCCCTTTGAGATCCTCAACCTCGGTAAGTATGAGCGGCAGTACTGGCAAGGGGTAACCTTCGGCGACAAAAAGGACAAGACCGTTACCGAACGGGCCCTGTACGAGTACCTGGCCTTCATCTTGAAGCTCTACGGCGCGCAACCGGTTTCCGGCCTCGCCCATCTCCACGGCAAGAAAGGCCGGGCCATGGTCCATATTGGAGCAGTAGACGCGCCGGTCACCATCGACGAGGTCAATGCCGCCTTGGACGAATGTGTCCAACTGAAACAGCCTGAACTCCATGTCCTCGGCTGGGAGTGGGAGATGGGTCTTGCCGGGCCCAACAACAGCTATCGCAAGGGCAGCCCCATGCATGAGATAGCGAAAGCAAAAGGAGTCAAGCTGGTGCTGCTCCAGATCCCGCGGGAGGTGATGGAGCAACAGGCAGTGGAGAAGGGAGATGTCCAGTTCTTCGAACTGGCTTACCTGGAGGTGGAAGTCAAGAAACCGCGGAAGTTGACCGTAGAAGTCACGCTCAAGGACTTTGTCATCCCCAACACCGAACTGATTCCCGAAGACGTGCGCTCGAAGATCAAGAAGTGGTCAGACTACATCGACTACTGGGCCGTGGACTGGGACTTCCAAAACGACACCTTCATGCAGGGGTGGGTTGCCTATAGGACGCGCAAGAACCGCAAACTGGCCCTGACTTCCGATCCGCATACCTACGAGAAACCTGGACGCTACCGAATTCTCGTGAAGGTGGTGGACATCTTCGGGAACGATACCTCTCAAGCTTACGACGTGGAGGTGAAGTAGAGCCATGGCCAAGAGCATCATTGCCTACGACAGGGATCTTCCTGAAATCCCGGGCCGCCGCCCTTGGGAGCGGCCGACTTCTTATCTGGTCAAAGATGATTCCGCCCCAAACGGTTGGCGAGTGGAAACCTCCAGTCGGCGTCCCAGCAAACTTCTCCTGGTGGAGAAGCTGCGGAAGGCAGTGGACAAGTGGCGGTACGAGGGATATCCCGGTGCCTCGGATGTTACAAGGCGGCTGTTCGAGTACTGGTTCGAGGAAGACCACGAGGTTCCGGGCTTTCCCGTTCCCTTCCGTTACTACTTCTGCCAAAGGGAGGCTATTGAAACCCTCGCGTACGTGGTGGAGATCGCCCAAAACCGCGACGCCAAAGATCTAATCAGGCAGTATGCGAAGATCTATCGCAAGGATCTCCTGTCCGATTCCGTTTCTTTTCAGGAAACGATGGATGGCCGACGGCAGATCCGTAGGTATGTAGCCGAGCTGGAAGCCGAGGGTGTTCAGGATCTTCCGCCCGTTGACCTACGCCGCTATGCCTTCAAGATGGCTACGGGCTCGGGCAAGACCTTTGTCATGGCCATGGTCGTGGTCTGGTCGCACTTTCACAAGAAGCTCGTTGCCGATTCCGACCTCTCAACAAGTTTCCTGATAGTCGCTCCGAACGTGATTGTGTACCAACGCCTGGAGAAAGACTTCGCCAGTAACCGTATCTTCCACGAGCTCCCGCTTATCCCGCCGGAGTGGCGGGGTGCGTGGAGCCAAAAGGTCATCCTGCGCGGAGAAAGCACCGAACCCAATCCATCCGGCAACCTATTCCTTACTAACATTCAGCAGCTTTATGAAGCGCGAGAACAAGACTGGACACCTGAAAACGCTGTTGACGCCCTGCTGGGGCGCAAGCCGGTGAAAGACTTGACTTCGCACCAGCGTTCCATGTTGGAGCGGGTGAAAGAACTCAGGGACGTGGTTGTTATAAACGACGAGGCACATCACGTCCACCGCGAGGATCTCGCTTGGAGCCGCTCACTTCTTGGTATCCATCGGGCACTTCCTAACGGCCTTTCTCTCTGGCTGGACTTTTCCGCCACACCGAAAGATCAGAACGGTATGTACTTTCCGTGGACAATTTGTGACTATCCTCTAGCCCAGGCAGTTGAGGATCGAATTGTCAAGGCTCCAATCATCGTAACCAAGGAAGACGACCCTAAACAGCCGTCACAGGATCCAGATCACGTCACGAAAAAGAACGTTACCGAGAAATACGGATATTGGATACGCGCTGCCGTCCAACGCTGGAAAGAGCATTTCCAGACCTACACTAGGCTCGGAACAAAACCCGTGCTTTTCATCATGGCTGAGAAAAACGCATATGCGGATACCATCGGTGAGTACCTTTGGAAGACGAAAGAGTTCGGCTTCAAGGAGTCGGAAGTTCTGGTCATTCATACGGACTCCGCTGGCGAGATTACCAAGAAAGACCTGGAAAAGGCTCGTCAGGTAGCTCGAGACATTGACAAGCGCGAAAGCAAGATCAAAGCCATTGTAAGCGTGATGATGTTACGGGAGGGGTGGGACGTCCGTAACGTATCGGTGGTCCTTGGCCTCCGGCCATTCACTGCTAAAGCTGAAATACTCCCAGAACAAGTAATCGGCCGTGGCCTGCGCTTGATGATCGGGGTGGGGCCAGACCGAACCCAAACATTGGAAGTGCTGGGTACCCGGAACCTCTTGAACGTACTTCGGGAACAGCTGGAAGCCGAAGGGGTGGGTGTCACCACAACGAAAACAGATCCCCCTCGTCCAGTGGTAATCGAGCCGGTCAAGGAAAGACTCGCGTATGACATTACCATCCCCATTACCAAACCGCGATTGGTCCACAACTTCAAGAGGCTGTCATATCTTGATCCGACTACCTTGGACGCCATCTACGATCAGGAGGAACTCGACAAATCTCTCAAGGACAAGTTAAGGATGGCCTTTGCTACTACTGAAACAGAAGTTCACGAGGAGCCGCTAGCATATGGAACCATTCCGATCACCAGTGAACTGCTTAGTTCTATCACCACCAAGGTGATTCAGCGAGCCCGGCTTACCAATGTGTTCAACGAATTGTTCCCGCTGGTGCGGAAGTACGTAGCAACGCGGTGCTTCGGGAAACCGGTAGACCTCGACAAGGAAAACGTGCGGCTTCATCTACGCCGTCTGGAGCTCCAGGAAGGGATCGCCAAGTATCTGGCTCGCAAGATTGGCGAACTGACTATCGAGAAGCGGCCTATCGAATTCGAACGAGCCGATTTCAAGCTGTCCGAGACAAAGCCGTTCACATGGCGCCGCAACCTTCCTCCATTAGAGGCGAAGCGAACAGTATTTAATTACGTCGCGACTTACAATGATTTCGAACGCGGGTTTGCCCAGTTCCTGGACGCCGCCCCTGATGTCCTACGTTTTGCCAGTTTGGGCACAACTGAGCAGGGAGAATCGGGCACACAGTTTCGTATTGACTACCTCAAGCCAAGTGGTGCGATTGGCTTCTACCATCCCGACTGGGTTGTTGTTCAACAGACATCCGATGGCGAGGTGAACTGGATCATCGAAACTAAGGGGCGAGTGTGGGAAGGAACAGAGGTCAAAGACGCTGCCATGCGTGACTGGTGCATCCGCATCTCTGAGCAAACAGGCCAGCAGTGGCGATACGCCCGTGTAAATCAGAGCGTGTTTGATACTGGGAAGCCCAAAACATTGCACAGTCTTCTTGGAGGAGACAAATCGTGTCAAAAGCACTTACTGTGATGCCGGCAGAACCCGCGGGCATGCTTTTAGATGCAACGACGTTCCGGGCCGACATGCTTTTGCGTCTTCAGAGGAGGGGCAATGTTTGCTTACGTATGGGCAGCGCAAAGGCTTCGCAGTTGGCAATGAACTTGTGCCTGGATCCCAGACTTGCGAGGTGATTTCTACCGATGGAAGAGAGCCCCGCTATAAACGAGAGAGAGGGAGCTGAATTGAAGAAGGCAATCATCAGCTCTCTTCGTGCTCAGGGTTTTCGCGTCAGAAATGGCAAAATATTGCCTCCAAAGGATATCTCAAAGGAAAACCTTCGCAAGCTTCATGCAACCGCCGTCGAACACCGAATAAGCAAAGCAAAAGCCGGACTTGTTCGGAAGGAACCTTACCTTTTACAGCATATTGCTTCCGGTCGTGAAGTTGTACCGGAGAAGATATCGCCCCGGATGATAGAGGTTGCGCCAGATTCGGAAGAAGAACTGCTTTTTAGGTATGCTAGCTTACACTGGAGCATTCCAGTGTCTTCTGGTTATGGCAGACGATTGCGATTTTTGGTCATAGATGAGTATAATAACAAGCTAATCGGAATAATTGGGCTGGGTGATCCCGTATTCAGCCTAAAACCGCGAGACGAGTGGATTGGTTGGTCCATTTCCGACCGTAAGCAACGCCTGAAGAGTGTGATGGACGCTTTTGTGCTTGGCGCCATCCCGCCTTATTCCTTTCTTCTGTGTGGAAAGCTCGTGGCAATGTTGGTTGCCAGTGATACAGTCCAAAAGGCCTTTAAGAGGAAGTATGGAGGTACACGCTCTGTCATTCAACGCAAAGAGCATGATGGCCGGCTCGCAATGATCACAACAACATCGGCTCTTGGCCGTTCCTCTATTTATAACAGGCTTCGTTTGGGAGATCGTCTTCTGTATCGAAGTGTCGGTTTTACCAAAGGCTCCGGTGAGTTTCATTTTTCAAATGGTCTGTATAGAAAAATATCGGAGTTTGCGGAGAAGCATTGCAAGCCTACGGCGAAACAGGAACGATGGGGAACGGGCTTCCGCAACCGGCGGGAGATTGTCAGGAAGTGCTTACCTTTGCTCGGGCTATCAAGCGACTGGATTTATCACGGGGTTCAACGCGAGGTGTTCGTGGTCCCACTAGCGCGCAATACACGCGAGTTCCTTCGCGGCGAGCACTCACGCCTGATGTGGTATCACCTGTCCGAAACCGATATCTACGAGTTCTTCCGAGATCGGTGGATGTTACCAAGATTATCTTGGGATAAAAGACTCTATTCCTGGTCCAAGGAGGATTGGGCCATCTGGGCGGGAAAGGAGGATGGTGGTGCCTGACACATTTTCAGATCTTCCCGATGCCCTCGTGCAAGATCTTCTGGCTCAGGCGACGCCCGTCGCGGAGCGGGTTTCGACACATTTGAATCGACTGCGTCAAGCCCGCAATTCAATACGGCAGCGAGTTCGATCAGAAGGGTTGATCGCACGTAAGGCGGATCTTGACGTGACGCGAGAACCTTCCGTGGTAGGAATTGATGGCTCGTACCAGATCCACCGGCTTACGGCCCTGGACCTGTGTGCAGCGGCAGCTGTAGCTGTGGAAGGTACATCCAAAGAGGCTCGTCGTCACTGGCAGGAGCCGTACCACCGAATGTGGGTGAACTGTTTCGAGCACAGCAAGAACGCCACTAACACGTTGCGTGGGTTAATGATTTCAATGGAGTTAGACCTCGCAGCGGAGGCGCCTCATGATCTTGTACTTCTTGATGGGTCATTTATCGTCCTCTTGATTTATCTGAATCAAGGCCTCACCAGCTTCTACGAAGCCCCAACGCTTCTTCGGGAGGAGTTTCAAAGAAGATGGGAAGAGCATCAGGTGCTGGACCGTTTCCTTGAGCTCATTCAAAGCAACCGAACCGTAGCTGTTCCAAAATATAGTGGCCGTAACGAACTCGCCAGTTTCACGCCGGATGAGAGGCTGCCAGAAACGGATGGAAGAACACTAGCTACTGTGATCCTTGAGCCGGATGAGTACATTAAGCCGCTGCCGATTTATCATTTCGGCGAAGAAGACAGAGAGTATCACCTACCGGAAAGTCACTGCCCACGTGAGAAGCAGGAAGTCATGAATCAACATATAGAAGGCATGCGAGTTGTTTTTTATCGTCCGTACGGTTGGGCCCCAGCTATCCGACTCGAGCTGACGTCTCCAATTGCTACAAGCCAAACACGACTCTCGATGGTTCTTGAAGGGATCAAGCGCCAATTCTTCAGCCCGGCTGTAACTGAGCCGTACCCCCTGTTCTTGGCAGACAGGATGGTAAAGAGTTTAGGAGCTGGCGTCTCAGTAATTGAGCAGGCTATCGCTCAGCAGGCGGTGGCTGTCTCCCCAGATGTCGAGGCGACGCTCCTATGCCTTCAGAACTATCGGACCGAAGGTGGTCGAGGAGGTAGCTGATGCCGAATGATCGCAACCAGGATGTGGCAGTCGTCGGGAGTCCGTCGACCAATACGGAGCTAACAGTTGACCTGCTCCAAGAAGCTACAGAAGAGCGGTTGGTAGGAGCGCTCACGGCTTTTGAAGCTGTTCAGGACGGACATCCGATCACATGTGTAGGACAAATTGTGGGGATAGAGCTGAAGAACCGTTGGCATGAAGATTCTGTATTCCGGAATCTCGTGAAGAGGACAGGCGAAATTCCACCGATCACGAACCGCCAAGACACGCGAACTGCCGATCTAGTTGTGGGCGCTACATTCCGTCAGACGACAAACGGATACGAGCCGGAGGTGCTGGGCATGGTGCCCCCAACAGGTACTAGGGTGTATCGAGTAGATCAGCCTCTGCTGGACCGCCTCCTCGAAGTGTACCGGTCTGAGATCGTTTACATGGGAAGAGCCTATGCGAACGATATCCTTTACCCCATGTGGTTTAAGCACTTCGGGAGTGGAGCCGGTGGGGCTGGTGAAGCGTATCATCTCGGTGTTTTCGGCAAGACGGGATCAGGAAAATCCGGGCTTGCGAAGATGATACTCTGTGCCTATGCTCGTCATCCTCAGATGGGGATTTTAGTGATTGATCCGCAGGGTGAATTCTCTTTGGAGCTTTCAGGAACACGTGTAGGACAACAAGGGTTACCACTTGATGAGATTATTCGTGGTCTAGGCCGGGATGTTCGTGTATATCGCATCAGTGATCTTCAGCTGGATGACTGGACAACGTTTGAGGAAATGCTTATTTCTCTTCGGTTCTTCGAGCAGCTCGCGATTCCAAGTGCATCTACAGAGAACGCAAGACGGGCTGCAGAAGTTGTCCGTAATGCTCTTGAGGGAACTCACAACTTAGATAACCTAGGCGCGCTCGCAGTACTTCGGGATGCCCTCAATGCAATCAATGACCAGAACAATGCCGGATTTATCTATGCAACACGGGCCAGAGCACAGCAACTACAGCAAAGGGTTCAGCGATTCCTCAACGACCAACAAGCGCTTAATGAATTGCTTACCAACTCGTGGGAGCCAATCTGCCGATTGTTCAGCAGGGGGGCCAATCGGGAACGGCTATTCAGTTATTCAACCTGGCAGCCCGGCATCATTAACATGCTCCTCGGTTCTGCCGGCTCGTCGGGTGCACGCCCCGTAATCGTCATTGACATTTCTCGCCAGGGAAACCAACGGTTCTGGTCCGAAGAACTCCAGCGCCGTATCCTCGGAAAACTCTTAAACATACTCGTCTCCCAGGCAACGTCGAGCCTGAGCACACGCCAAAGCGCCAACGTGCTCGTTTTATTGGATGAGGCCCATCGACATGCTCCTAGCGGCAGGTTGGAGCAAGACTCGGAAGCCAATCGACTACGCTCTATGTTACGTCGTGCTGTCCGGGAGACTCGGAAGTATGGGATCGGTTGGTTTTTCATAAGCCAGACACTCGGTGGGCTGGACAACGAGATCATTCAACAACTGCGAATCTTGACGTTTGGCTTCGGGCTCGCGATGGGGACAGAGTTCGACCGACTCCGGGACTTCGTGGGCGGCGACAAGCGAGCCTTAGAGCTTTACCAATCGTTCCGTGATCCGCAAAGTTTTCCGCGGCGGGATCTACAGGAGTTTCCGTTCATGGCTGTTGGTCCGGTTTCTCCATTGGCGTTCAGTGGAAAGCCTCTATTCTTTACCGCCTTCACAGATTCACAGGAGTTTCTTCGGGTCAACGGCTTGGAACCTGAGTCGCATGATGGAACCTGAGACGATGTTCGAGCATTTAGAGCTGCTGAGTACACTCCTGAAGCCAAGCTGTAGGCCACAGCGACCGCTCGATGATCGCTGGCCGACGGACCATTTCAAGCAAGGCCAGGATTGGCTTCTGGATCTTCGGAAACTGCTGATAGGTCTCATGGAGTTCTACCAACGAAAGGAGCGTCGGCGGATGCGCAGCGATGTCTCTTTTCGGGTTACTCGCGGCTCTACCCTTGCGGCCGAGGCGATTGAACCTCTGGCAGTTCTTTTAACAGATGTTTGCCCCCTGCTCCTTGGGATAATCGGGAGGGGATGTCTTCAGGGCCTTTTGATCCACGACAGCCCGCGTGAAGCTGATCTTGGGCTCATAATCTACCGGAGTTGTTTAGAGTAAAGTAAGAGAGTAAAGGAACTCCTGCCACCAGCTGGGGGCCTTGCAGTGAATGTCGGGCAGCCGGAGCCAGACAAAAACCTACGGACTTTTCGATTAGTATCCCCCCTGTTTAACAGCCAGGTTGCAGGCGGGTATCCACCCGACCTGCCTGCACCGCGTCCTCTGTCCTTCCAAGAAAGCCCGCAAAAAAACAGCGCGGCAGGGGTTTCGAGCTCTTTAGGAGGCGGCCTGTATCACCAATGCGGGGGGTGTCCCTCGAATGACAAAAGCGGTTTTCTCCCAAGACTGCCTTTGTTTCGGCTGAAGGAAGTCGGAAACATCCTCGGCGGGCTGTGTCGGGCAACGCCATTATGGGAAGCAAGCACGTGAACGAGGTGCTTCAATGAAGTCCTCGTGCTGGGTATGACCATCGGGCTTTCAGGGCAACAACGCTTCTTGACAATTTAGCCATCAAGTGGTTAAATTGTAACCATGATAAAGAGACATATCGCTTCGGATATCTTAGATTCCCTCCGGCATTTCCCCGTCGTCCTTCTTACCGGGGCAAGGCAGGTCGGCAAATCCACCCTGGCGGAGAT
>Ga0256830_1001333_pt1 | contig 17603 bp, 15 predicted proteins | sample 128326metaG_FD_190537 | JGI IMG/M metagenome (GOLD analysis project Ga0256830, IMG submission 190537) | Hydrothermal vent microbial communities from Lau Basin, Pacific Ocean - 128-326 | ecosystem: Environmental > Aquatic > Marine > Hydrothermal vents | place: Pacific Ocean: Lau Basin | collected... | reverse complement strand
ACCCACCGTGGGCGGCACACCGGCCAGCGAAAACATAATGATCAAGGTCATCAGCGCAAACCACGGGTGCTTTTCATTCAGCCCCTTGAAGTCATCGATCTGGTCAGCTTCAAAGCCTGCCCTGCTAAGCAGAATGATCAGTCCGAAGGCAGCCGCGGCGATAATGGCATAGGTCACGGCATAGAACATCGCCGCCTCATACCCGGTTTCGTTGGCCGCGACAATCCCCAGCAACAGGAAGCCCATATGCGAAATCGTCGAATAGGCCAGCATACGCTTGATATTGGTCTGTGCGATCGCGACGATATTCCCGACTGCAAGTGACAGGATGCTCAGCACGATCAGGATCTGGCTCCAGGCTATCCCGGCATCACCGGTACCGTCGTGCAGTATGCGCATGATCATCGCAAACGCCGCGAGCTTGGTCACCGATCCCAGGTACAATGTCACGCTGGTCGGCGCACCATGATAGACATCCGGCACCCACATATGAAACGGCACGGCACCGAGTTTGAAACCAATACCGATCACCAGAAACACCAACCCGAACACCAGCGAAATATTGGCGGCAATCTCTTTCGGCGCACTGAGTTTGTTGGCGATATACTCGCCAACCGGCTGGATTCCGATCTCGCCGGTGATACCGTAGAGAATGGAAATGCCGTAGAGCAGCATACCCGATGCGATAGCCCCCAGCACGAAATACTTCATGGCCGCTTCCGACGCGACACTCGAATTACGGTTGTAGGCCACCATCGTGTACAGTGCCAGCGACATGACTTCCAGCCCAAGGTAAAGCGTCAGAAAACTATAGGCGGAAACCAGGATCATCATCCCCAGCACACCGAACAAGCCCAGCACGAAGTATTCGCCCTTGAACAGGTTACGCGCTTTCAGGTAATCCTTCGAGTACAGAAAGACCAGTGCGCAGACCAGGTAGATCACGATTTTCAGCACATCACCCATCGGGTCGCGTATAAACGAACCGTCGAAACCGACCGTCGCCTTGCCTGCCAGGTTGAGCACCGTATAAACCGCGAGCCCGATCAATGTAAGCTGGGAAAGAAAATAGGTAAAAAACTTGCGCTCTTTCGGCACGAACAGATCGATCACCAGGATCAGGCAGATCGCCGCCAACATGACAAGCTCAGGCAATGCAATGAGATAATCATAATCCGGCACTGGAATCGAGGCCGATGCTGTGCTTAGTAGTACTGACTGATTTAACATTGTCATCTTACCTGGTTCTTGTTTTCAATTGAAATAATCCTGGTGTGCCAAACAAACCGCCCGCCCGTCAAGGTCTGCCCAGGCTGCCTTTGACATTTTCATACAGATGATTCATCAGGCCGTTGGTCGAGTCATGTATCACGGCGACGATCGTATCCGGCCAAAGTCCGAAATACAGCACGCTCACCGCCAAGGCCGCGAGGATGACAAATTCGCGTTTACCCAGGTCTTTCAGCGCAGCGACCTTGTCATTGGCCACTTCACCGTAAAACACGCGCTTGACCATCCACAGCGAATAGGCCGCCCCGAGAATCAGGGTCGTCGCCGCAAGCAGCGCAAACCAGAAGTTTGCCTTGAAGCTCGCCAGGATCACCATGAACTCACCAACGAAGCCGGACGTCCCGGGCAGCCCGGAATTGGCCATGGCAAACAAGACTGCAAACGCCGCAAACATCGGCATCTTGTTGGCGACACCACCATAATCCTGAATCTGCCTGCTGTGCATACGGTCATACAGCACGCCCACACACAAAAACAGCGCCGCGGAGATAAAACCATGCGAGATCATCTGTACCATACCGCCTTCGATCGCCAGCCCCGCTCCCTTGGTGACCGCATGGGTGCCCTGCACCACACCACTGGCGGCGACCTTGACTGCCTCCGGGTGGGCCAGGTTATACGTAAAAATTGCAAACACGATGAAAAAGCCCAGGGTCACAAAGCCCATGTGTGCAATCGACGAGTAGGCGATCAGTTTTTTCATGTCCTGCTGTGCAATGGCAACAAACCCGATATAGACCACCGCCACCAACGACATCAGGATCACCAGCCAGGCAAGCTCCATACTGCCCAGGGGCGCGATCGGCAGGCTGAAGCGTAAAAACCCGTAACCACCGATCTTCAGCATGATCGCCGCCAGGATCACCGAACCACCGGTTGGCGCCTCGACGTGCGCATCCGGCAGCCAGGTATGCACCGGCCACATCGGCACCTTGACCGCGAAGGCAAGCAGAAAGGCTACGAAAATAAACATCTGCTCCTGCAGCGTCAGATCCAGGTGGTAAAAATCCAGTATCGAGAAACTGGCCTTGTCACCGGTCTTGTAATACAGGTAGATCAACGCCACCAGCATAAACACCGAGCCGAAAAAGGTGTACAGAAAAAACTTGATCGTCGCATAGACCCGCCTGGGCCCGCCCCAGATGCCGATGATCAGAAACATCGGGATCAGCATCGCCTCCCAGAACAGGTAGAACAGGACTGCATCGAGGGCTGAAAAAACCCCGACCATGATACCGTTCATGATCAGAAAAGCGGAAAAATACTGCTTCGGCCTGGACTGGATCACCTTCCAGCCGGCCAACACCACCAGGATCGTGATAAAGGTCGTCAGTATGATCAACGGCATCGAGAACCCGTCGACGCCGACGTGATAGAACACATTATAGGATTTTATCCACGGAATCTTTTGTTCGAACTGGATAACCCGCTTGTTCGCATCCGCCTGGTAGAAGTCCGTATGCGCTGCGCTGTCACTGGCCGATGTCGCAATGCTGAAATCGGTGTACAAAGGCACGCTGAGCGCAAAGGTCGCGACGGCAAAAAACAGCGCGACGCTGCGCGCCAGTTTTTCGCTGACCAGTAAAGTCAGAATCCCGCCGACGATCGGGGTCAGGATGATGACTGTCAACAATATACTCTTAAACTCCATGAACCACACCTTTGATAAGCGGCCATACCAGCCAGGTCAGCATCCCGAGCAATCCCAGGATAATCGCGATGGCATAGTGGAACAGGTAGCCTGACTGAAATCTCCTGACCAGGCCGGAAAACCAGGCTACGACCCTGGCGGAACCATTGACCATTGCGCCGTCGATCAACCGGACATCGCCAACCCGCCAGAAAAAACGGCCGATCAGGCGCCCGCCCGCTGCAAAGACATATTGATACAGATGATCGAAATAGTACTTCTGCTCCAGCAACCCGGCCAACGCCCGGAAACGGGTCCGTACCGCGGCGCCCAGGTCCGGGCGCTTGAGAATGAAATACCACGCGGTGGCGATTCCGGCCAGGGCCAGGAAAAACGGGGGCTGCAACATACCATGGAGGGTAAACCCAAACACGCCATGATACGACTTGCCGATGTCTGCCAACACGTCATAGCCGGCCGGCGCCTTGATCGCACCGCCGAAGAACCCGCCGAACAACATCGGGTGTATCACCATTGCGCCGATAAAGACCGATGGAATTGCGAGCAGAATCAACGGGCCGGTCACCACCCAGGGTGTTTCACGCAAATGCGAACGCGTATGCTCGTCCATCCGCTCTGTGCCGTGAAACACCATAAAAAACATACGAAACGAATACAGCGCCGTAATGAAAACACCGCCCAGCACGCTGTAGTAAGCCAGCTTCGCCACCAAGGTGCCATTGTGCTGCGCCAGGTGATGCGTCGCCTCGATAATCACATCCTTGGAATAAAAACCGGAGAAGAATGGAAAACCGATCAGCGCCAGGGAACCGACCAGGGACGTGATGTAAGTGATCGGCATATATTTTTTCAGGTTCCCCATCTTGCGCATGTCCTGCTCATGGTGCATCGCAATAATCACCGAGCCGGCGGCCAGAAACAGCAAGGCCTTGAAAAACGCATGCGTCATCAGGTGAAAAATACCTGCGGCAAAGGCACCGGTTCCCAGTGCCACGGTCATGTAACCAAGCTGGGACAAGGTCGAATAGGCCACCACCCGCTTGATATCATTCTGTACCAGCCCAAGCAGTCCCATAAACAACGCGGTAATCGCGCCGACACTGAGCACCACCATCAATGCCACTTCCGATTCGATATAAAGCGGTGACATACGGGCGACCATAAAAATACCCGCGGTCACCATGGTCGCCGCGTGGATCAATGCAGAAATCGGTGTCGGGCCTTCCATCGAGTCCGGCAGCCAGACATGCAGCGGTACCTGCGCAGACTTGCCCATCGCGCCGATGAACAACAGAATACAGATCACGGTGATCGCGCTCCACGGCGTTCCCGGGATGATCTCGATGGTTTTGTTGTCGAATCCCTTGTTGGCGGCAAAAGCAAACACTTCATTGTAGTCCATCGACCCGGCGTAGAGCAGCACCGCGGCGATCCCGAGAATGAAACCGAAGTCACCGACCCGGTTGACCAGGAACGCCTTCAGGTTGGCGAAGATCGCGGTTTCTTTCTTGAACCAGAAACCGATCAGCAAGTAAGACACCAGTCCCACGGCCTCCCAGCCGAAAAACAACTGCATGAAATTGTTCGACATCACCAGCATCAGCATCGAAAAAGTAAACAACGCGATATAGCTGAAAAAGCGCTGGTAGCCCGGATCGTCCTTCATGTAACCGATCGTGTAAATATGCACCATCAGCGACACAAAGGTCACGACCAGCATCATGACCATGGTCAAGCGGTCGATCAGGAAGCCGACCTGGAACCTGATGCCGTCACTGACCAGCCACTGGTAAACGGTGGTTTCATACTTGTCGCCGTGTTTTCCCTCGAGCACGAGATACTTGAAGACCAGTACCGCACAGACGAACGACACCGCCACGCCGAGAATGGTCACCCAGTGCGAACCCGCGCGCTTGATATATTTACCGAACAGTCCGGCCAATACCGCGCCACCCAGTGGCGCCAGCGGGATAGCCAACAGCAGATTGTTTAAATAGTTGTCCACAAACTCAGCCCTTCATTTCATCGAGGTCACTGACATTGATCGTACGGCGGTTACGATACAAGGTAACCAGAATCGCCAGACCGATCGCCGCTTCAGCGGCGGCGACCGTCAGAATAAAAAAGACAAACACCTGGCCGGACAGGGTGGCCGAATAGTACGAAAACGCAATGAAATTGAGATTGACCGCCAACAACATCAGCTCGATACACATCAGCAGGACGATCAGGTTTTTGCGGTTGATGAATATCCCGGCGACACTGATACAAAACAGTACCGCTGCCAGAAACAGAAAGTGGTTCAGTCCTATCTCAGTCATTGGAATCGCCTTTTGGTTCGGCCTGCATCTTGACGATACGCAACCTGTCGGCGCGCATCACCTTGACCTGCTTGGCCGGGTTCTGGTGCCGCGTTCCCTTGAGCCTGCGCATGGTCAGCGTTATCGCTGACACCATCGCCAGCAGCAGGATGACCGCCGCAATCTCGAATGCATACAGGTACTTGGTATACAGCACACTGCCCAGCGCCCGGGTGTTGCTGTAGCCCGGCACATCGACCGCTTTCAGCGCCGCCTGGTCCAGCATCCGGAAACCGCCGCTGTTCAGCGCCAGAAACATCTCTGCAACGATCGCAATCGCAATCAGTATCCCGAGCGGCAGATGGCGTATAAACCCCTCGCGCAGCAGGTCGGTGTTGAGATTCAGCATCATCACCACGAACAGAAACAGCACCATCACCGCGCCCACGTACACGAGCACCAGCGCGATGGCCAGAAACTCGGCGCGCAACAGGATCCACAGTGCGGCGCAGGTAAAAAACGCCAGCACCAGAAACAGCGCCGAATGAATGGTATTTCTGGCACTGACCACCATCAGCGCCGACATCAGCAGCATTGCTGCATAGCCATAAAATAATATTTGTATAAACATATTCTGTCTGTAATCAGTCCGTAGTCAGTCCTGTTGCCTAACGATAAGCCGCATCCGCCTTGCGGTCCGCCGCAATCTGCTCCTCGTATTCATCACCGAACTTCAACAACATGTCCTTTGTCATGATCTGCTCGCCCCGGTTTTCGAAATGGTATTCGTACACCCTGGTCTCGACAATTGAGTCTACCGGGCAGGCCTCCTCGCAAAAACCGCAGTAAATACATTTGAACAGGTCTATATCGTAACGGGTGGTCCGGCGTGTACCGTCTTCACGCTGCTCCGAATCGATCGTGATCGCCAGCGCCGGGCATACCGCTTCACATAATTTGCACGCAATACAACGCTCTTCACCGTTCTTGTAACGACGCAGCGCATGGCGTCCCCGAAAGCGCGGTGACATCGGGGTTTTTTCTTCCGGGTACTGTACGGTGATCTTGCGTGCAAACAGGTAGCGTCCGGTCAGCCTCAACCCACGCAGCAGCTCGATCAAAAACAGACTTTTCCACAGATGTTTCAGCGCATTCATAGCGTTCTAAAGCCTCTTTCGTTGTCCCTTGCCGACTTGCATTCGCTCATTGACCGGAAAACCAGGGTGGAATCTTCGCCACGATCGCCGCACCCAACAACAGCAACCAGATAATCGTGATCGGAATAAACACTTTCCAACCCAGGCGCATGATCTGGTCATAGCGATAACGCGGGAAAGTGGCGCGAAACCATAAAAAGCAAAACATAAAAAAAGCGGTCTTGGCCAGTAACCAGGCGATGCCGGGCACCCAGGCAAAGGCCTTCTCGAGTACCGGAATCCCCTCGAACGGTGAAAGCCAGCCCCCCATGAACATCAATGCCGTCAACATCGAGATCAGGATGATATTGGCATACTCCGCCAGAAAGAATACCGCAAAGGTCACCCCGGAATATTCGACATGAAAGCCGGCGACGATCTCCGACTCCCCTTCCGCCACGTCGAACGGTGCGCGGTTGGTCTCCGCCACGCCCGAAACCAGGTAGATCACGAACAAGGGTAACAAGGGCAGCCAGAACCAATGCCAGATACCGCCGGCCTGCTGCTGCACTATCTGCCCCAGGTTGATGCTGTGAGCCGCCATCAAGACCCCGACCAGCGCAAACCCCATCGCGATCTCATACGACACGATCTGCGCCGCCGAACGCATCGCCCCCAGGAAGGCATACTTCGAGTTGGAGGCCCAGCCGGCGATGATCACCCCGTAGACCCCGATCGAGGTCAACGCAAGAATATAGAGCAGGCTGGCATCGATATTGGTCAGCGCAACCGGCACGTTCTGGCTGTCGGCCCAGAACGGGATCACCGCCCAGGCCGCGATTGCCGGACCGATCGACAGGACCGGCGCGATCAGAAACAGAAACTTGTTCGCATTGGTCGGCAGGATAATCTCTTTCAGCAGCAATTTAATCGTATCGGCGAACGGCTGCAGCAGGCCCTTGGGACCCACCCGGTTGGGACCGATACGCACCTGCATATAACCGATGATCTTGCGTTCCATGAACGTAAGGTAAGCAACAGCGATGATCAGCGGCCCGACGATTGCCACGATCTTCAATAGGATAAACAATATTTTTATAATCAGTTCGTATATCATCAGTCCGCCTAGTTCGCTTCCAGCTCCACGACCCCGAACATCGGTCCGAGTTTCCTGGTAAACTCGGTTGCCGCGTAGACCCAGACACTGTCGTCTGCAACCGTTTCATCGACCAACAGGTCTGCACTGACCTGAGTCCCGTTGTACTTGACACTGACCTGGCGGGCAGAACCTATACCCAAACGCTCCGCCGTGGCACTGTTGATACGTACCGCGTTGTCACGCGCATCCGGTGTCTGCTGCAAGGCGGACGCGCGCCGGGTCACATTGTCTGTCCTGTAAATATTGACTTCCGATCCCAGGTAGACCGCCTGTGGCCCGGGCGTGCCGGCTGCCGGCAATTCCGCCGAGGCGGTCACACTGGCCTGGTTGTCCGGTGTCATCTCGCCTACCCTGGACAACAAGGCATCACGTACTTCGGTACTCGAAATAAAATCACAGTCCTCCACTTCCAGGCTGTTGCCCAGCACGCGCAGAACCTTCCATGCCGGCCTGGCCTGGTTTTCACCCACCGGTGTGTGCCCGGTAAAACTCTGCAGCCGGCCTTCGATGTTGACATAGCTGCCCGATGTCTCGGCAAACGCGGCGATCGGCAGCAGAATACTGGCATAGCGCTTCATTTCACTGGAAACGAAGGGCGTCAGGCAGATCACGTGATCGGCATCATGCATCGCTTTCAGTGCCAGTGCCGCATCGGCAGTGTCGAACTCCGGTTCGACATTGTGCAACAGGTACAGGTTGCGTGGCTCCTGCAGCATCGCCTGCGCATTCAATGCAGTCGTGTCCAACGGCTCGCCGGCGATATCCCGGTGCGGAACCATCCCGCTGAGCCAGGCGCCGGCAGTGTTGGCGCCCTCTGTCAGGTAACCGAAACGGCTGTTGCTGACCTTGGCGACCGCCCGCGCAAAGCTTTCGATCAATGAGAAATAAGGATTGGCCATCGCCTGGTTCCCAAGCAGGATCAGCGAGTCGCCGTCGGCGCAGATCCGGCTGGCGATTTCACCGATCGCATCGCTGACCACCGCCTTGCTGTAGAGCGCCTTGGCCTCCGGTGTCAGTGCAGCCACGTCGAGATTTGGAATCGCCTTGGCCAGGTTCGCCATCTGTTCGACCATGCCCCGGTAACTGGCAGTGACACTGGCCGCCACCGGCATCGCCAGGTCATAGTCACGCTGATTGATCAGGCAGATCTGCGCCCCTTTTGCAGCCGCCTTGCGCAGCCGGTGGGCGATCATGGGTTGTTCCTTGCGCGGATTCGAACCGATCAGCAAGACATTACTGAGCTCCTCCAGCGCGGCGATCGAGCAGCCCAGCGACGGGAAGCGCGGCATGTCCTGCTGATGCGCGAAATCACGCTGCCGCAAACGGTGGTCGATGTTGTGACACTGCAGGCGGTTGGCAATCTTGCGCAGCAGGTGCATTTCCTCCAGTGTCGCATTCGGTGAAACCAGTATGCCGACCTGGTCCGGACTGTAATCGCTGATGGTCTTGGTAATCGCCGCCTGGGCCATCTCCAACGCTGTCTGCCAGTCGGTCTCCTTCCATTCGCCGTCCACCTTGATCAACGGCGTGCGCAACCGTTCCTTGGCCGACAACGCCTGGTAGCTGAACCTGTCGCGGTCCGCGATCCAGCATTCGTTGATTTCTTCATGATCACGCGGCACGACGCGGTTGACCTGGCCGCGAAAGGTATGAATGCTGATATTCGAGCCGACACAATCGTGTGCGGCGATACTGTCGTGCTGCCGCAGCTCCCAGGCCCGCGCACTGTAGCGCGAAGGCTTGGCGGTCAAGGCGCCAACCGGGCACAGGTCGATCACATTGCCGGACAACTCGGAGGCCACTGTCTGCTCGACATAAGTCCCAATACGTGTACGTTCGCCGCGCCCTGTCGCGCCCAGCTCCCTGACCCCGGCAATCTCCTCACCGAACCTGACACAGCGGGTACAGTGGATACAGCGTGTCATCTCGGTGGCAATCAGTGGACCGATATTCTTATCCAGGACGACACGCTTGCCTTCCGTGTAATGGGAGACATCGCCGCCATACCCCATGGCCACATCCTGCAGTTCGCACTCACCACCCTGGTCACAGATCGGGCAGTCCAGCGGATGGTTGATCAGCAGGAACTCCATCGTCGCTTTCTGTGCAGCGATTGCCTTCGCAGAACGGGTAAACACCTTCATGCCGTCCGTGACCGGCGTTGCGCAGGCCGGCAAAGGCTTTGGTGCCTTTTCGACCTCGACCAGGCACATACGACAGTTGGCGGCGACAGAAAGCTTTTTGTGATAACAAAACCGTGGAATCACGATACCATTGGCATCAGCGATATCGATCAGCATCGCTCCGGGATCCGCCTGCAGCGTTTTACCGTCTATTTCAATCGTGACTGTCGGTTTGTCAGACATCTACTGTTTCCTTGCTCAACCTGCTTCTCAAGTTAAAACCCGCTGACCATACAGCGCTTGTGTTCGACATGGTATTCAAATTCTTTTCTGAAATGTTTCAGAAAGCTCAGCACCGGCATCGACGCGGCATCTCCCAGCGCACAAATAGTACGCCCGCCTTCACGCGCATAGAAATTACCACCGACTTTCTCCGCCACATCCTCGAGCCGGTCCAGGTCCTCGTAGCTGGCCTGCCCCTGTTCGATACGATGAACGATCCGCGCCAGCCAGCCGGTACCTTCGCGGCACGGCGTACATTGCCCGCAGGACTCGTTCATGTAGAAGTGCGACAGGTTTTCCAGCACCTTGACCATGCAGGTCGTATCATCCATCACGATCACCGCGCCGGAACCCAGCAGTGTACCGGCCTCCATCATCGCGTCATAGTCCATGTCCACTTCCATCATCAGCTCACCAGGCAGCACCGGCACCGACGACCCGCCGGGTATCACCGCCTTGAGCTTGCGGCCGTGGCGCACCCCGCCGGCCATTTCCAACAGGTCGCGGAACGGCGTACCCAGTGGAATCTCGTAATTTCCAGGCTTGTTGACATGCCCCGAGACACTGAAAATCTTGCTGCCACCGGCGCTGGGTTTGCCCAACTCCAGGAACCATTGGCCGCCGTTGCGCAGAATTTCCGGCACCGAGGCCAGTGACTCGGTATTGTTGATCGTGGTCGGTTTACCGTACAGCCCGTAATTGGCGGGAAAGGGCGGCTTGAAACGTGGCTGGCCTTTCTTTCCTTCGATGGACTCGAGCAGGGCGGTCTCTTCACCACAGATGTAGGCGCCGGCACCAAGATGGTTGTACAACTCGAAATCGAAACCCGACCCCAGGATGTTCCTGCCCAGCAGGCCCGCTGCCCGTGCCTCGTCGATCGCCGCCTCCATACGTTCGAACGGTTCCCAGAACTCGCCGCGGATATAGTTGTAGCCGACGCTTGCACCGATGGTGTAACCGGCGATGAGCATGCCCTCTACCAGCGCATGCGGGTTATAGCGCAGAATATCCCGGTCCTTGCAGGTACCCGGCTCGCCTTCATCGGAATTACACACGATGTACTTCTGTCCAGGATCGTCGCGGCGCATAAAGCTCCATTTCAACCCGGTCGGGAACCCGGCTCCGCCACGGCCGCGCAGCACCGAGGTCTTCAACTCCTCGACGATCGTCTGCGCCGGTGTCTGTTCCTGCAGAATCTTTTTCAATACGCTGTAGCCACCGCTGGACTGGTAAGCCGCCAGCGTCCATGGCTCGTCCAGGTGCAGGTTCTTAAAACAGACTTCATTGGCCATGCGATGCTCCGGATGCGGCGGGATAGCCTGCCGTTTGTCTAGGTGTTGTTGCTGCCACTATTTCAGGTTCTCCAGGATCTTGTCGATCTTCTCCGGTGTCAGGTTTTCATAGTATTCCCGGCCGATCATCATCATCGGTGCGCCGACACAGGCGCCGAGGCACTCCACCTCCTTGATCGAAAACCTGCCGTCACTGGTCACTTCCCCCAAGCCGACACCCAGCTTGTTCTGCAGGTACTCGAGAATCTCATGCGAACCACACAACAGGCAGGAGATACTGTTACACACACAGATCTTGTATTTCCCAACCGGCTTGTGTTCGTACATCGAATAGAAGGTGGCGACTTCGTACACCGCGATTTTCGGCATCTCCAGGTAGACGGCCACCGCATCCATCAAGGGCGTCGTCAGGTGGCCGCCGTTTTCGTCCTGGACGATACGCAGTGCGGCCATCACCGCCGACTGTTTCTGGTCGGCCGGATATTTACCGATCCAGTGATCGATTTCAGCGATGGCTTCAGCGCTCACCAGGGTATTCAATGCTGTCTTTTCCATCTTGCCCATTCCTGCCCCGCTACCTGTCTATTTCGCCAAACACGATGTCCTGGGTCCCGATCACGGCGACCACATCGGCGAGCATATGCCCGCGCACCATTTCATCCAACGCCGACAGGTGCGCGAATCCCGGCGCACGGATTTTCAGCCGGTAAGGCTTGTTCGCCCCATCCGAAACCAGGTAGACACCAAACTCACCCTTGGGATGCTCGACCGCCGCATAGGCCTCGCCCGGCGGCAGACAAAACCCTTCGGTAAACAGCTTGAAATGATGGATCAGGCTTTCCATGTCCGCTTTCATTTCCTCACGCGAAGGCGCGGCGACCTTGTGGTCTTCACTGCGTACCGGACCCGGATTGTTGCGCAGCCAGTCGACACATTGCCTGATGATACGGTTGGACTGGCGCATTTCCTCGACCCGGACCAGGTAACGGTCATAGCAATCGCCTTCGGTGCCTACCGGCACATCGAAATCCATCTTGTCATAGACCGCATAGGGCTGTTTCTTGCGCAGGTCCCACTCGACACCGGAGCCGCGCAGCATCGGCCCGGTAAACCCCAGCTGCATCGCGCGCTCGGGACTGACCACACCGATACCGACGGTGCGCTGTTTCCAGATACGATTGTCCGACAGCAGCGTCTCATACTCATCGACATAGGTGGGAAAGCGGTTGGTGAAATCTTCGATAAAATCCAGCAGTGAACCCTGACGATTTTCATTCAGACGGTCGATTTCCTTGTCACTGCGAAACTTGTTGTACTGGTACTGCGGCATTTTGTCCGGCAGATCACGCGCCACGCCGCCGGGCCGGTAATAGGTCGCATGCAGCCTGGCGCCGGAAACCGCTTCATAACAATCCATCAGGTCTTCACGCTCACGGAAGGTGTACAGAAAAATAGTCATCGCACCGACATCCAGGCCATGTGCGCCAAGCCACAGCAGATGGTTCAAGATGCGTGTAATCTCATCGAACATCACCCGGATATACTGGGCCCGGACCGGTACTTCGATACCAAGCAGTTTTTCAATCGCCAGCACATAACCGTGCTCGTTACACATCATCGACACATAGTCCAGCCGGTCCATGTAGCCGATGCTCTGATTGTACGGCTTGGTTTCAGCGAGCTTTTCCGTCCCACGGTGCAGCAGCCCGACATGCGGGTCGGCACGCAGAATGGTTTCCCCCTCCATTTCCAGTACCAGCCGCAGGACACCATGTGCCGCCGGATGTTGGGGGCCGAAGTTCAACGTAAGGTTCCTGAGTTCGGGCATGGGCCTATGAGTCCTGTTTGCTGGTGTGTTGTGAATCCGGCTCGTGGTCAGACAACAGGTAACGATGGTCGTTACGGATCACGCGCGGCACGAGTATCCTCGGCTCGATGCTGACCGGCTCGTAGATCACGCGCTTCTGTTCCGGGTCATAGCGCATTTCGACATGGCCGCTCAACGGAAAATCCTTGCGGAACGGATGGCCGATAAAACCGTAGTCGGTCATGATCCGGCGCAGATCCGGATGACCGACGAACATGATCCCAAACAGGTCGAACGCCTCACGCTCATACCAGTTCGCCGAAGCCCAGACCGAAACCACTGAATCGACCCGCGGGTAGTCGTTGTCCGACGCAAAGGTACGTACGCGCAGGCGCCGGTTGTGGGTGATCGACAGCAGGTGATAGACCACCGCAAAACGCTTGTCGCCATGGTAGGCATTGCTTTCCTCGATATCGTCACACTGCGCGCGGCTGAAACCCTGACGGGTGGCCGCGGTGGTCGTCCATTGATCATGACCGTAGGTACTGTAGTCCACCCCGCACAGATCGATCAGCATCTCGAACTTCAGTACCGGATCCTGCTGCAGCGCCTTGCAGACATCGAGCAGGTCACTGGGCAGAACGGTAATAGTAACTTCACCGTTGACCAGTTCACAATGCTGCAGCCGCGAAGCAAAGATCTGTTTCAGGCTTTCAACCAGGATATGAACGTTTGCCATAGGATAGTGTCTCTAACGTGCGATGGTATTTGTTCTTTTTATTTTATTCTGCAGCTGGATGATGCCATACAGCAGCGCTTCGGCAGTGGGCGGACAACCTGGCACATAGATATCGACCGGTACGATACGGTCGCAACCACGCACGACAGAATAAGAATAGTGATAATAGCCTCCGCCGTTGGCACAGGACCCCATCGAAATCACCCACCGGGGTTCGGCCATCTGGTCATAGACCTTGCGCAGCGCCGGCCCCATCTTGTTGCACAAGGTGCCGGCAACGATCATGACGTCCGACTGGCGCGGACTGGGGCGGAACAGAATACCGAAACGGTCCAGGTCGTAACGTGACGCCCCGGCCTGCATCATCTCGACAGCGCAACAGGCCAGTCCGAAGGTCATCGGCCACATCGAGCCGGTACGCGCCCAGTTGATCACCGTATCCGCACTGGTGACCATCCAGCCCTTGTTGCGGTTGACCGGATCGAGTGCGATTTCCTTGTTGGCTACTCCCATTCCAGTGCCCCTTTCTTCCATTCGTAGATAAAACCGACGACCAGGATACCAAGGAACACGGTCATTGCCGCCATGCCGAACCAACCCAGCTTGTCCATCACCACCGCCCAGGGAAACAGAAAGGCAATCTCGAGATCGAACAGGATAAACAGGATCGCGACCAGGTAGTAACGCACATTGAAGGAAGCGCGGGAGTCTTCGAAGGCCTCGAACCCACATTCGTAGGCGGACAGTTTCTCACTGTCAGGACGTTTCGGCGAAATCACGAAACCGACAAGCATCAGTCCGGCACCAAGTCCGACTCCGACCATCAGGAATATCAGAATCGGTAAATAGTTCTCTAGCATGATTCTCCGTCCTCTCGGTATCCGCAGCACAAAGCAGCCGATTATCTCCTGTCTGCCACCGGCAGACAATCCGCCCTATAGGGGACCAGGGATATCTCTTTTGTTATAGTTTTATGTGTCGTTTTCTGTTATTTGGCAGCTACCTTGACACTTCGGGCGCAAAACTTCAACCGCGAACACATGCCGCATCGACGCCGACCAGGTAACCCGTCTTTACCGTGCACAGCAGTCTAGGCCAATCGGAATATTACTGTCAAGTCGACTTTTCTTATATTTTGTTGGCTAATCAATCGCTTAATTGATTATCGGGGTATAAATTATTGGTATTGATTCAACCTGGCCAGGTTGAAGAAAGTTGGTGCCGATGGCCGGAGTCGAACCGGCACAGCTTGCGCTACCGCCCCCTCAAGACGGCGTGTCTACCAATTCCACCACATCGGCAACTGCTCCAGCGATTGAGCGAGGATCACTGTTTTGGTGTTGGCGAGGAATCTTTTTTCTCTGCCGCTTTCTTGGACCCGGCCTGCGGCTTGGCTGCACCCGGCTTGCTTTCACCCTTTGTCTTCGGTGCTGGACTCGAGTCGGTCTTTGCAGGTGACCGCTTCTCGGCACCCTTTGGTTCCGGTGCGCTGTCACCCTTTTTCACCGGCGCCTTTTTCGGGCTTGGCTGGGTCACCGGCGCCTGGTCCGGCTGCGCACCCTTTTTCGCCTGTTCCGCCTCCTGCACCGCCAGGAAATACAGCGTAAAACTGACGACGAAAAACAGGGTCGCCAGGTAGGCAGTGGTACGGCTCAAAAAGGAAGAGGATCCTCTCGCACCAAAGACGGTCGACGATGCACCGCTGCCAAAAGCCGCGCCGGCGTCAGCACCCTTACCATGTTGAATCAGGATAAACCCGATCAAGGAAATGGCCAAGAGTACATGTATTACCAGCAATATCGATTTCAGATCCATAGTCTTCCCGTTAGAGTAGGCTGCAGACGGTCCGGCCGGACAAAAAACGTCAGCCTGCCGCCTGGCAGATTTTCAAAAATTCTTCGGCCTGCAGCGAAGCACCGCCGATCAGGCCGCCGTCGATGTCCTGTTTCGAAAACAGGTCGGCTGCATTGGCACCTTTTACGCTGCCTCCATACTGAATCACGACTGATTCTGCGACTGTCTTGTTCAGCGCCGCCAGTTTATCGCGGATAAACGCATGCACGTCCTGCGCCTGCTCCGGGGTCGCCGTCTTGCCGGTACCGATCGCCCAGACCGGTTCATAGGCAATCACTGCCTTGGCGAACGAATCCACCCCTTGTGACGCCAGCACCGCATCGAGCTGCCTGCCGACGACCGACTCAGTCTGGCCTGCCTCACGTTCTTCGAGCAGTTCACCGACACACAAGATCGGTATTATACCCTTTCGCTGTGCCGCGGCGTAACGCCTGGCCACCAACTCGTCGGATTCCCCATACAGGCTGCGGCGCTCCGAATGGCCGACGATCGCATAGCGGCAGCCGAACTCGTTGAGCATCGCTGCAGAAATTTCGCCCGTATAAGCCCCCTCGTCCTGGTCGCACACATTCTGCGCTCCCAGCAGCAGCCTGCTGCCTGCAGCCAGTTGCTGCACATGCTGAAGATACAAAGCCGGCGGGCAGACCGCAACGTCACAATTCCCGCTGACGCTGTCCAGGCCCTGCTTGATTCCATTTACCAGTTCCTCGATCGTTGACAAGGTCCCGTTCAATTTCCAGTTTCCGGCTACTAGCATGCGACGCATAAACACTGCTCCCGTATTTTATTCAGAAAAATGACGGCAAGCTTAACGGGGTCACCTGCAAAAATCAATGCTTATCAGGCATGAATCGGCCAGCCCTTCCCCGATTACCCGCTGCTGGCCGCAATCTCGGCCTTGACCTCGGCAGCCAGTTGTTCAGCCAGCGTCTGCACCTGCTGGCTGTCGGCACCCTCGACCATGACCCGCACCAGAGGCTCGGTGCCCGAGTAGCGCAACAACACCCGGCCTTGGGCATCGAGGCTGTGCTCGACCGCCGATACTGCCCTACAAATAGCAGGGTTATGTTCCAGGTTGATGCGTTTATCGACCACCACGTTGACCAGGCTCTGTGGATACTTGGTCATCCCGGACTTGAGCTGATGCAGCGTCTGCCCGGTTTCGATCAGCGCCGCGACAACCTGCAGTGCCGATACGATACCGTCACCGGTCGTCGTATTGTTCAGGCAGATGACATGGCCTGAACCTTCACCGCCCAGGTTGGCACCCGCCTTGCGCATTTCCTCCAAGACATAGCGGTCACCGACCCGGGCGCGCACGAAACCGATCTGCTGCCCGTCCAACGCCCGTTCCAGGCCAAGATTGCTCATCAGGGTGCCGACCACCGGACCATTGAGCGCATTGCGCTGCGCCATCGCCGTCGCAATGATAAACAGTATCTCGTCACCATCGACGATCTCACCCTGGTGATCGACCATGATCACCCGGTCGCCGTCACCATCGAACGCGATACCGAAATCCGCCTGCTCGGCGAGCACCCGCTGCTGCAAATGCCGGGGGGACGTCGAACCACAAGCGGCATTGATATTCATCCCGTCCGGTGACACCCCGGTTTCGATCACTTCGGCACCCAGTTCGCTGAATACCGCGGGCGCGATATGGTAGGTCGCACCATGCGCACAGTCGAGCACGATTTTCAGGCCGTCGAATTCCATCCCGGTCGGGATACTGCTCTTGCAGAACTCGATATAACGTCCCGGCGCATCATCGACTCTGACCGCCTTACCCAGCGCCCCGGCTGACTCGACCCGGACCGGCTGCTCCAGTTCGCGCTCGATCGCGAGCTCGAGCTCATCGGAAAGCTTGGTCCCCTGGGACGAAAAAAACTTGACGCCGTTATCGTCATAGGCGTTATGCGATGCGCTGATGACAATGCCGGCCTCGGCACGAAAAGTCCGAGTCAGGTACG
>Ga0256830_1001332_pt1 | contig 17625 bp, 20 predicted proteins | sample 128326metaG_FD_190537 | JGI IMG/M metagenome (GOLD analysis project Ga0256830, IMG submission 190537) | Hydrothermal vent microbial communities from Lau Basin, Pacific Ocean - 128-326 | ecosystem: Environmental > Aquatic > Marine > Hydrothermal vents | place: Pacific Ocean: Lau Basin | collected... | reverse complement strand
TGATCACTCGGGGAAAATTTAGCCAGGTTTCGAAATGAATGAGGCGGTGGCCCCATTTTTCATCGAGCCAAAAGCGGCGAAGGAGGTCCCAATTAATTCGTTGACTCTGATCAAAATAAACTCCTCGAGTGGTGAGGCGATAGTGGGCTTTTTGGGGCGGAATGGTAGTGAGAACATAGTAAAAAAAGACTAAGGCGATTAAAGTGGCGATCAAAAACCACTCTTTGACAAAAAAGAGAATCAAGCAGACTAAGACCAAAATAGAAAGGACGGTGGACCAGAACTCACGATTTTGCCGCTGATAAGGCCGTTCTGGCGCCTCCCAAGAAAAAAGAGTTCTTTCTTCTTTAACTGGTAGCACCTCTAGAGGTTTGTTTCTTGAGGATTGTTTGGCTTTAGTTTTGACCATTTAAGATGATGATAGAATAATTTTGTTTTAGAAGTCAACCAGGGCTATGTTAAAATAGACTATTACTTAAGGAGGAGTCGCCTAGTGGCCGATGGCAGCGGCTTGCTAAGCCGCGCCCCTTTTGGGGCTCGTGGGTTCGAATCCCACCTCCTCCGCCTTTAGTTTGCCCGATTTCAAAGTTTAGAATGAACTCTTTTTTTAAGGCCATCTTTCTCCTAGTAGGAACTACAATCGGAGGGGGGATTTTTGCCTTGCCTTATGTTTTTTCTCGCTCAGGTTTTTTGCCCAGTCTTTTGGGGTTATTATTTCTTGGCCTGCTTATGACCAGTCTGAACTGGTTTTACAGCCAAGTTATTCTTGCCACCAAGGGAGATCATCAATTGCCAGGCTATGTTCGTCGCTATCTCGGCTCTCGATTTGCTTGGCTAGCTACATTGACGATGATTCTCTCTCTAAATGGTGCTCTTTTGGCTTATGTAATTTTAGGAGGAGAATTTTTAGCTTTATCTTTGGGTCGCTTGGCTAATAATTTCTATCATTTTTGGTTTTATTTCCTAGGTGTTTGGTTTTTTGCTCGAGGTTTTAAAACCCTAGTTAAAATTGAGAGCTGGCTTACTTTGGCGCTGCTTTTGCTTATGGTTCTAATCCCAACAAGTTTAGTAGGCGTGATTCAGCTAGAAAATTACTCGCTGGTAGCGAAAGAGCCTTGGTTTTTTTGGGGAGCGACTCTTTTTGCTTTAACCGGTTTTTCGATTATTCCTGAAGTTGAAGAGGTTTTGCGTCGAGAGAGAAAAAAATTGACTCGAGTAATTATTTTGGGTAGCCTTTTCCCTATTTTGGTTTACGGCCTTTTTGGTTTTGGGGTTTGGGGAGCCACTGGTTTGATGACTACGGCTGATGCCCTTTCTGGTTTGGTTGCTTTTTCTCCGATGTTGGCACGACTCGGGGCTTTGGTGGGGTTGTTGGCCTTAATGACCTCCTTCATTGGCTTGACTGATGTGGCTAAAGAAATTTATTTTCGCGACCTTAACCTCTCAGAAAGAAAGGCTAAAATTTTGGCTGTTTTACCAGCTTTTTTGGGGGTCTTTTTACCAATGGAGGGGTTTATTAAAGTAATTTCCTTAACTGGGGCTCTTAGTTTGGCTATCTCGGCTAGTCTAATCTGTCTAATGGTGATTAAGTTAAGGCCAAGATTAAGATGGTTAGCTGGGTTAGTGGCGCTGGTCTTTATTTTGGGAGCATTGACTCAGCTGGGATAGGCTGAAGTAAAGTAAACTAATGGATCAGATTGAGACAATTAAAGCCAAAACCGATATTGTAACGCTTATTGGTGAGTATTTGTCTTTAAAGAAATCGGGGCGGAATTTTAAAGCTTTATGTCCTTTTCATCAAGAAAAAACCCCTTCATTTATGGTCTCGCCAGAGTTACAGATCTTTAAGTGTTTTGGCTGTGGTGTTGGGGGTGATGCCATTAAGTTTCTTCAACTTTACGAAAAGATGGATTTTTTGGAAGCGGTTGAATTTTTGGCCCGTCGAGCAGGGATTAAATTTACCCCTCGGCGCTATTCGAGTCGAGAAGAGCAGCGAAAGCAGCGCTTATGCCAGGTCAATCATCTAGCGGCCGAATTTTATCACTTTTTGCTCACTAAACATCCTCTTGGCCGACCAGTTCTAGCTTACTTGCGCCAGCGAGGCATTAGACCCAAAACTATTGCCCATTTTCACCTAGGTTTTTCACCACTAAAGCCCGAGGCTGTGGTTGAGTTTTTGGGTAAAAAGGGCTATTCCGCCAAAGAGGCTTTAGAGGCAGGCTTGGTGGTTGCTACTCGTCGCGGTCAGTATTGGGACCGTTTTCGGGGGCGGTTAATCTTTCCGATTTTTGACCATCGAGGTAATCTAGTGGCTTTTTCAGGACGACTGATTCCTGGTCTTTCTCCTCTCAATCAACCAAAATACATTAATACTCCCGAGACGATTATTTACCATAAGGGAAAGACGCTTTATGGTCTTTATTGGACGAAACAAGCAATTAGAGAGGCTAAGCAAGCAATTGTGGTTGAGGGAGAGTTTGACTTGATTTCTCCTTATCAGGCGGGATTAACCAATATTGTGGCTCTTAAAGGCACAGCTTTTACTCCTGATCAGGCCCAGTTATTAAAGCGTTTTGCCGAGGAGGCGGTTTTGGCTTTGGATGCTGATTTGGCGGGAGTAGAAGCGGTTAAACGAAGCGTCGTGATTGCCGAGCAAGTGGGCTTGAATCTTAAGGTCGCTCTTTTGCCTGAGGGGATTAAGGATCCTGATGAGCTAGCTCAGAAAAAGCCGAGATTGTTGGGACAATTGCCCAAAAGGGCAGTTTTGGTTTGGGATTTTTTGATTGAGGCGGCCACGAGAAAATTTGCTGCTGCCGACCCCCTAGGAAAAAAGAAAATTTTGACCGAGGTACTCCCCTTTTTGGCTCGAATCGAAAATGAGGTAGTGAAAAATCATTATTTGCAACAATTAGCTCGAGTTTTAAGGGTAGATCTGGAATCAGTTTTATTGGAATTAGAAAAAATTGTCTCTCGCAAATCAGTTTTCCATTCTCCTTTAGAATCAACCAAAACAGAGATTGATCGAGATCGGCGTTATTTGTTGGAAAAACAATTACTCAGTCTCATTTTTTCTTATCATCGGTGGTCTTGGCTAAGAGAGTCTCATTGGTTGCGGTTGATAATTACACCCAGATTTAAGCGCTTAGTTGAGTTGGCCCGGCAGAGGAATAAAAAAGAGTTGGCTTTCTCGGTTAAACAATTTTTTGCCTTTTTACCGGAAGAACTCCGACCCACTTTTGAAGAGATTTATCTTACTAATCGAAAGATCGAAGATCGGGATGAGATCGAGAAGGAGATTAAAACTACTCTAAAACAACTAGAAATGGCAGAATTGCGTCGTCAGCTTAATCTTTGTGCTGAAAAAATTGCTTGGCTAGAGAAACATCGGCCTGAGAGCAAAGAGTTGTCTTCTTGGGAGCGACGGTTTGCCCAATTGACTGATCAGTTGACTCAACTAGAAGCAGAGAGTTAAAAAATGATGGTATAATTTGAACTAGAATGGCCTCCAAAAAACCAGACTTCCAAAAAATTGTCCGTCAGTTGATTCGCCGAGGTAAGGCTAAAGGGTATTTGGTTCAGGATGAAATTCTGAAATTGGTCCCCAATCCAGAAAAATATATTGATGAATTAGATGAGGTCTACAACACTCTTTTTGAGCAAGGGATTGATGTCTTTGAGGGGATCAGTGAGGAAGAATTAAAAGAGGTCGAGGCCGATCAGCGCAAGACCACCTTGCCTATTTTGGCTCTTCTTTCTGGAAGTACTTCCACTGATCCGGTGCGGATGTATCTCAAAGAGATTGGCAAGATTCCTCTGTTGACCGCTGAAGATGAAGTTCGTTTGGCCAAGCAGATTGAGAAAGGATCACAGAAGGCGCGGCAAAAACTGACAGAAGCTAATCTGCGCCTAGTGGTGTCGATTGCCAAGAAATATATCGGTCGTGGCCTCTCTTTTCTCGATCTAATTCAAGAAGGCAATCAAGGCTTAATGAGGGCGGTAGAGAAGTTTGATTGGCGTCGGGGTTATAAATTTTCTACCTATGCCACTTGGTGGATTCGTCAGGCGATTACTCGAGCTATTGCCGATCAAGCCCGGACTATTAGAATTCCGGTTCACATGGTGGAGACCATTAATCGAGTCTTCAAGATTACCCGGCAATTGACTCAGAAGTTGGGGCGCGAACCAACGGTTGAGGAAATCGCTAAGGCCGCTGATTTACCGGTAGAAAAAATCCGGGAAATTTATCGAATTTCTCAAGACACCACCTCGTTGGCAACACCCGTGGGCGATGATGAAGATTCTTTTCTGGGCGATTTTATTCCTGATGAAACCCAACCCTCTCCTTATGAGGAGACTTCCAGAGAATTGCTCCGTGAGTTAATTCGAAAAGTTTTGAAAACCTTGGAACCACGAGAGGCAGAAGTTTTACGCTTGCGTTTTGGCCTCGGCGGTGAACCACCCAAAACTCTGGAAGAAGTGGGGAGGATTTTTGGAGTCACTCGAGAGAGAATTCGCCAGATTGAGGCTAAGGCGATTCGAAAACTGCGCCACCCTTCTCGGCGACGCCAGTTGCAGGATTATTTGGATTAGTAAGGCTTAATTAAATTATGAAATCTTTCTTTAAATTAGAAAAAGAAGGGGTAATTCGTTGTTTGGCTTGCCCTCATCATTGCCTCCTGGCCGAAGGTCAACGGGGTATTTGTGGTGTTCGAATTAATCAGAATGGCGAATTAAGGTTGCTGGTTTGGGGTAAGGCGGTGGGAATGCATCCTGACCCAATCGAAAAGAAGCCCTTGTTCCATTTTTTACCTGGAACCAAAGCCCTTTCTTTTGGCACCTTGGGTTGTAATTTCGCTTGTCGTTTTTGTCAAAATTGGTTTCAATCTCAAGCACCCAAGAAGATTAGAAATTTGGGGAAAACAGATCAAGTTTTAGACCTGATTAATCAAGTGAGTCAAGATTATCAACCAGAAGCAATTGTCGCTTTGGCCCAAGAGTTAGGTTGTCCGACGATTGCTTACACTTACAACGAGCCGGTGATATTTTTGGAATATGCTTTGGCAACAATGAAATTAGCTAAGAAAAAGGGATTGAGAAATATTTGGGTGAGTAACGGTTTTATTAGTCGAGAAGCTTTCGAAGCGATTAAGGATTATTTGGATGGAATTAATATCGACTTAAAGAGTTTTCATCCTGATTTTTATCGCCGCTTGTGTTCGGCTCGGCTGGAGCCAGTTTTAGAAAATATTGCCCGTTTTTGGCAAAATAAAATCTGGATTGAAGTGACCACCCTAATTATTCCTGGAGAAAATGATTCAGCCGAAGAATTAGAGAAAATTGCCCGTTTTCTTTTTCAGATTTCTCCCGATCTTCCTTGGCATGTCACCGCTTTCCATCCTGATTATCAGATGTTGGATAAGCCAGTTACTCCGAGAGAGAAGCTAATTGAGGCTTGGCGGATTGGTAAGAGGCTGGGATTAAATTATGTCTATTTGGGCAACATTATTGATCAAGAGCACAGTTCTACTTATTGCCCTAATTGCCGTCAATTATTGATTAGCCGCGATGGCTATCAGTTGATTGAGATTGTTGGTTTGAATCAGGGTCAGTGCCGGTTTTGTGGCCAGAAAATTGCTGGAGTTTGGTCAGGAGAAAAACAATGAGATTATTTATTGCTTTGACCTTGCCCCAAAGAATTAAAAAGATTTTGGCTCAAGCTCAGGCCGAGCTTCGGTCAGGAATAGTTCAAGGAGCAGTAAAGTGGGTTGAGCTCCAAAATTTTCATCAGACTATTGTTTTCCTGGGAGAGGTAGAGAAAGGTCGGGTTGAGAAGGTGATTTCGATTTTAAATCAGGTTGACTTTGAGCCAATAGAACTTCGGTTGAAGAAAGTTGGTTTTTTCCCTGATCAAAACCGCCCGCGAGTAATCTGGGTTGGACTGAAAGGCGAGGTAGAAAAATTGTCTCACTACTTTCATCAGTTGCGCTTAGCGTTGCGTCGGGCTGATTTCAAATTTGATACTCGGTTTTCCCCCCACATCACTTTAGGCCGGGTTCGGTTTGGTCAGGGTCGAGCCAGTTTTGAGTCTATGGTTTTGAAAAAAGTCAACCAGCTGATCCAGACAGAGAACTCGTTATTTGTCGCCGACCAAATTGTGCTTTTCAGAAGCCAATTGACTCCTAACGGCCCGATTTACACCCCGGTTTTTCGACGCCAATTAGCCAGGGGTGATAATGTATAATAGGAGCAACATGGCACAAAAGCGGATTTTTTCTGGGATTAAACCAACGGGGAGATTGCACTTGGGCAATTATATTGGCGCTATTAAGCAGTGGGTAGCTATGCAGAATGAGGGAGAGTGTTTTTTCTGCATTGTTGATCTTCATGCCATTACTGTTCCCCAAGAGCCAAAAATCCTGAAAGAAAAGATTAGAGAATTGGCGGCTCTTTATTTGGCTTGCGGCATCGATCCCGAGAAGTCAGTCATTTTTGTTCAATCGCACAATCTTGATCACCCGGCTTTGGCCTGGATTTTAGATTGCGTCGCTTCGATGGGCCAGTTAGGACGAATGACCCAGTACAAATCGAAGAGCGAAGAGCTGAAAGGTAAAGTGAGCGTTGGTTTATTTAATTATCCAGTTCTAATGGCTGCTGACATTTTACTTTATCAGACTGATTTGGTGCCGGTAGGTGAAGATCAAATCCAGCATGTGGAATTAACTCGAGATTTGGCTGAGCGTTTTAATCACCGTTTTGGTCAAATTTTTAAAATTCCTGAGCATCGAATTTTTAAAATTGGTGCTCGGGTAATGTCGCTTCAGCATCCAGAAAAAAAGATGAGCAAGTCAGATGATGATCCCAACGGCACTATTGATTTACTCGATCAGCCAGATGAGATTAGACGCAAGATAAAAGTTGCCGTGACTGATTCGGGCCGAGAGATTCTTTTTCGTGAAGATAAGCCGGCGATCAGTAATTTATTAACTATTTATTCTCATTTGTCAGGGAAGTCAGTTGAAGAGCTGGAAAAAAAATACCAGGGTAAAGGCTATCGAGAATTTAAAGATGATTTAGCAGAAGTGGTGGTTGAGTTTTTGCGGCCGATTCAGCAGCGTTATACTCAAATTCGTCAAGAAAAGAAATATTTGGACCAAGTTTTAGCGACAGGATTGAAGAAAGCGCAGGCGATTTCTCGGAGAACGATGAATCAAGTTTATCAAGCAGTGGGATTGGGCTAAGACAAGGGGTGGTTAGATTTTGAATCTCTTCTCTTTGGTTAATTCTTGAACTCGTTGTTTTGTTGAAATAATTAGACTTTCTAACACGCGCATCTGGTTGTCAAAATGCTCATCGTGCCACCACCTCCCTGGCGATTGTTTTTTTAATTCATTGTATCTTTTTTGGTATTCCTTGAGCTTTTTCTGCCAGAATTTGAGCTTATCTTGTCGAGTAGCGGGAGTTTTTATGTCAGCCATACCAGAATTGTATCATACTGCTTGTGTTAGAATTGAGGAGAGATGCTTTGGGTTAATTTTAAGATTTACAAAGAGGCCTTTGGTGATCGGGCAATTAAATTGGCTGAGAGTTGTCGTCGGGTAAGCGAGAAAGCGGGTATTAAGATTATTCCGGTGGTTTCAGCTTTGGATTTGTGGCGGGTCAAAAAAGAAGTGGGCGGCGAAGTTTGGCTTCAAAATTTAGATCTTTTTTTCGAAGGTGCTCATACCGGCTGGGTTTCTCCGTTAGCCGCGATTCTTGCTGGCGCTGATGGTGCTCTTTTAAATCATTCTGAGCATAAGATTCCGCCAGGAAAAATTCGCCAAATAATTGCTTATTTAAAGAAGGATAAATGGCGCAATCACTGGTTGAATGAGTTTAGAAAAGTAGGGCTAATTCCTCCAAAAAATGAACAAATGTTAAATGACCAAATGAAAAATTTTCCTCTAATGGTTTGTGTTAAAACCAAAGGACAAATTGAGCGTTGGTTAAAAAAACTTCGTCCTCGACCAGAATTTGTTGCCTATGAACCACCGGAATTGATTGGGGGTGAGATCTCGGTTTCTCAAGCTCAACCTCAAGTAATTGAAAGAATCGTTAAACTCTTACCTCGCTATCAGGTGGTTGTTGGTGCTGGTATCAAAACCGCTGATGATGTTCGCCGAGCCCTAACTTTAGGAGCTAAAGGAGTTCTGGTTAGCTCCGCAGTAGTAAAAGCAGAAGATCCGGAGAGGAAGCTTTTGGAATTGGTGGAAGGCGTGAAGAGTTAAAAATTAAAAATTAAGAATTAAGAATTGAGTTAAAAATTAAGAATTCTTAAAGAAATTTTATGGGAGAAAACTCCTTTAAAGAATTACTGTTAAAGCGAAGTTATAAGTTCTCCCTTGAGGTTATTAAAATTTCTAGTGATTTAAAGAAAGGACAATGGTTTTCACTAGGCGACCAATTATTGCGTTCAGCTACTAGTATTGGTGCTAACATTGCCGAGGCTCAGGGATCTTCCTCAAGGAGAGAGTTCAAAACTTTTCTCCATCATGCTTTTAAAAGTTCTTGGGAGGCTAGATACTGGTTAGGTCTAATTAGGGATTCAAAACTAATATCCTCAAAAAGAGTGGACCCGCTTTTAAAAGAATGTCAGGAGTTGAGTAAAATTTTATCGTCAATTTTAATTTCCCTAAAAGGAAAGAAAATTCTTAACTCTTAATTAAATTCTCAATTATTAATTATTAATTCTTAATTCTTAATTAAAATGTTTTTATCTGATACTAATAGCGATTTTTTCAAAAATAAGCGGGTTTTGGTTCGAATTGATTGCGATGTAGATTTGCGCCCAAAAAATGGTCGACTGGTAGTCGATGAAGATTTTCGCCTCCGATCAGTCCTGCCTACAATCCATTTTCTAGAAGAAGTCGGAGCAAAGGGAATTATTCTTATTGGTCATCTTGGTCGACCAGGAGGAAAAGTGGTCTCTGAATTAAGTCTCCAACCAATAGCTGATTGGTTTAGCCAAAAATTGGCAACCAAAGTTCCCCTATTCTCTCTTCGCAGTTCATCATTCTCAACTCAAAATTCAATCATTCTTTTGGAAAATCTCCGTTTTGATTCAGGCGAAGAAAATAATGCTCCAGGGTTTGCTCGTAGATTGGCTGCTCTGGCCGATATTTATGTTAATGATGCTTTTGCTGTTTCCCACCGCCGTCACGCCTCGATTGTTGACTTGCCTAAACTATTGCCCTCATTTTTAGGTCTGCGCTTCGAAGCTGAGGTAAAGACTTTATCTTGGATTAAAAAGAAGGCTCACCGACCAATCGTTTTTGTTCTTGGGGGTAGTAAGTCGGGGAAGTTAGACTATATTCCTTTTCTGGCTAGTTGGGCTGATTGTCTACTAGTTGGAGGTAAGTTGCCATTGTTAATCAAAAGTCAAAAGTCAAAAGTCAAAAGTCAAAATTACAACGCAAAAGTTAAAATTGGGCATTTAAGAAAAAACAATAGAGATATTTCTGCGACTACAATTGAACAATTCAAGAAAATAATTGCCCAGGCAAAAACCATTATTTGGGCAGGGCCAATGGGGGTTTATGAGGAGGAGGAAAATCAGCGAGGCACTTTGGAAATTGGTCAAGCGATTGCTGGGGCTGAGGCGTTTAAACTTGCTGGCGGCGGCGACACCCACCGGGTTTTGAGTTGGTTTAATCTTTGGGAAAATTTTGATTTCGTCAGCGTTGGCGGCGGGGCGATGCTCCAATTTCTCCGCGACGAGACTTTGCCGGGAATGGGGCGGGCGAAAATCGACAACGAAGATTAGTGGTTTTTGGATAATTGATAGAATGATTCAGATTTTTAATAGTTGGCAATTTAATATTTTTGCTGCTTTAGTTTTGTCTCTTGGATTTAATCAGGGATATAAATTAGTTGCTGGCAAGAGCAGTGACGATGGGGCATTAACAATTATCCTTCAACTGATTGCTGGCTTGAGTGTTCTCGTCTTAGCTCCACTTTTTAAATTTACTTTTGCTCGCGAGCCCAAAGTCTATTTATTGTTCCTTTTGGCAGTTTGTTTTTATACCATTAACGATCGGCTACAGACTACGATTAGAAAGCATCTTGAGGTTTCGGTGGTAATGATTCTTAGTCAATTGTTTAATGTCTTTGTGGTCGTTATCGGCCTACTTATTTTTCGAGAACCATTAGTTTGGCTCCGCCTTTTAGGAGCAGGTTTGATTCTTGGAGCTAATGTCTATTTGTTTTATCAGCGAGGCCAATTCGATTTCAATCGTTATTTTGTTTTCGCTATTATTGCCAATTTAGCTTTGGCAATTGCTGTTTCGACTGATATCGGTCTTTCACGGTTATTTAATTTACCTCTCTATATTGCTGTCACTCTAATTTTTCCTCCCGTACTGATTAAATTGAGTGAGCGAATTCCCCTAAAGGATATCTGGCAAGAATATCAACGGGCTAATAAAAAGTGGCTCTGTTTTACCGCTGTTTCTTGGGGGTTGATGATTTTTTTCTTTCTTCGGGCTTTTCTTTTTGGACCAATCACCCTCTTAGTTCCACTTTGGTCGACTTCGGTTTTACTTAATGTTTTAGTGGCTTTTCTCTGGTTTCGAGAAAGAGACGAATTAAGAAAAAAGATTATAGCCGCATTGATGGTGATGGGAGGTATTTATTTAACGATTGCCTCTTAGGTTGAACTAACTTCTAAAAGTCGTGCTTTGTTTGGGAAAGTTTGTTTTTTATTTTGCCGTTCGCGAAAAGGCCGACGCTTCGGCCCTAAGCGAACAAAAAACAAGCTTTTCCGTCAGGAATACCCCGGCCTGCCGGGGTAGTTTATTAGTTTCGCAAATTACGATAAAAGTGAGATTCAAGACACCTAAAATGAATGATTGGATCTAATGATTCGAATCATTAGACTTTAATATATTAATATATTAAATCATTAAAGTGGATGAGAGTGGATTTTTTTAAAATTAAACTAGATTTTTAATTCAGCGGTGAGATTTTGCCAGTGCTTTAAGGAGATAATTTTGCCTTCGGGAGAAAAAATAATGGTAACGGCATCGATTCTTAGATTTTGATAGTCTGGTTGCTTTTTGACCAAATATACTTGGGCCATTCTTTTCACTTGAATAATTTTGCGCCGACTAATGGCCCATTCGGCTTGGCCAAAATCTTCTGACCCAATTCTGGCCTTGACTTCAATGAAAACAAGAACATTGTCTTTTTTAACAATCAAATCAATTTCCCCAAACCGAGTCCGAAAATTGCGCTCAATGATTTGATAACCATGTTTTTTTAAGTATTTGGCTGTGGTTTGCTCTCCTTCTTGACCAAGAGCTTTAGCCTGATTCATCCTAAAACAACTATAACACATGCTTTGGTTTTAAAATTGGGTAAATCAGCCTGATTGTATTAAAATTATTACGAGACCATTTGAAAAAATTGGGAGGAAGTGATGGTGAAGTTAAAACAAGTAACCAAAGTTTTACTTAAACCAACGATTCCTTTCAGCTTTGATGCTACTTTTCACAAACCAGATCATTTTACCTCTGGCGATAATGAGTGGCAACCAGGAGTTCGCTGGCAGACTTGGTATTGGCGAGGAAAACAGCTGGGGTTGAAATTTATCAATCGGGGCAAATTGGATCAACCGGAAATTGTTGTGGAAATATATTTTCATCGTCGCCTCAGCCAATCTTTTATTGATTCGCTGATCCAAGAGATTCGATATCGGTTTAATCTTGATTTGGATTTAACAGAATTTTACTCTCAATTCAGAGACGATCAGATTTTGGGCCCAATAATTGAGCGTTGGCGAGGAATGAGACCGGGTCATCCCAGTTCGCTCTATGAGTATTTAATCATTGGCATTGTTCTTCAGAATGCCACGGTGAGACGCTCGGTGCAAATGTTTCAGGCTTTGCTGGAAAATTATGGTCGCTTACTTGAATTTGATGACAAAAAACTTTGGTGTTTTTGGCCGCCTGGAGGGTTGGTCGGTATTTCTGAAGAGCAGTTGCGAGCTTTGAAATTGGGTTACCGGGCTAAATTTATTAAAAGAATTGATAATTATTTTGCCCAAGGAAAAATTGACGAGCTTAAATTGCGTCAAAAAGATTTTGATACCCAAAAAGAGGAGTTGCTTAAACTTTACGGTGTTGGCCCAGCTACAGTTTGGTATCTCCTTTTTGATGTTTTTCATCACTGGCATTTTTTTGACCACATTTCTCCCTGGGAGCAAAAGATTTACTCGAAATTGTTTTTCGATCAGGATCCAGAAAATCCGGTTCCGGTGGAGAAGATTTTAAAGTACTTCCAAAGATATGGTCGTTACCAACAATTGGCGGTTCACTATATTTGGGAAGATCTTTGGTGGCGGCGAAAGAACCAGTCAATTCCTTGGCTGGAAAAGCTAATTAGATTATAAGTGAATGCTCGGTTTAATCAATCGTTCTATTATTTTCTTGATAAATAATTTCACTTGACATGATATTATTATACTTCTAAAATAATATTAGAATGCAAAGCATTGTTTCCATTACTAGTCAGGGCCAGGTAACTATTCCTGTTAAAATCAGGCAGGCTTTTGGCATTAAGGGGTCAACGAAAGCAATTATTAAAAAGCAGGGTAACCAAATTGTGATTGAGCCAAAGAAAGATTTTTGGTCTCTGGCTGGCAGTCTAAAATCATCAGTCAAGCTGTCAGACCGACAATTAAAGAAAGCGCGAGAGGCTTTTGCTAAAAAATGGCCAAAAATTTAGTTGGAGAAATTGTTGATACCAACATCTTAATTCGCTATTTGGTTGGTGATGATCCCAAACAGCAATCTCAGGCACAACGCTGGTTCCGTGAAGCAGAAAGAGGAAAAAGAAAATTAGTGATTAAGCCAATAGTGGTCGCTGAAACCTGTTTTGTTCTAGAGTCATTTTACCAAAAGAAAAGAGGGGAAATTGCTGATGCCTTTGAGGTGATTTTGTCTCAGAAGTGGTTATTGGTGGAAGAGCGTAAGGTTTTGTTGAAATTATTTTTTTGGTATTGCCAGGGCCTCCATTTTGTTGATAGCTACTTGATTTCCTGGGCACAGGAAAATAAAGCCTCAGTTTTGTCATTTGATCAAAAAGTGAAGAAAAAGTTTAGAGCCCCGGGAATATTGAAGAACAAAATTACCATTGCTCCTGATTTTGATCAAGAAGATGAGTAAAAAAGTTTCTTTGATTGTTGTTGCCTGGAATAATCTTGCTTATACCAAGCTGTTTTTATGGTCGATCAGGAGCTGGACCCGCTGGCCCTACCAGCTGATTTTTGTTGACAACGGCTCGACTGATGGCACCAGAGAATATTTAAGTCAACAAGAGGATGTTAAATTAATCGTTAATAAAACTAATCGAGGTTATTCAGCGGCTGTTAATCAGGCAATCGAGCAAGTTAAGACTGATTACTTTTGTCTGTTGAATAATGATTTGGTGGTTTCTCCTTCTTGGCTAACCGATTTGATGGAATTTTTTCTTAAGCACCCCAAAATCGGTCAATTAACCTGTAATTCAAACGGTATTATTGATGCCAAAACACCGCTGGGTCATGTTAGTTTTGCCAGTTGGATGAATTTTAAAAAGGAACATTCTCGGTTTTCGGCCAAAAGACTTTGGCAGGATTATTACGGGAATTGGGAGGAATTTATTGCAACTAATAAGAAGAAAAACCGGAGAAATGTTGATTTTTTAAAAGCGCCACCTCAATTTTTAGGAGGGTGGTGCCTGTTAATGAGAAAGAGTATTTTGGAAAAAATTGGTCCTTGGCTTTATGATCCGCGCTTTAAAATTGCTTACTGGGAAGATGTTGATCTATCTTGGCGGGTGGGTTTGGCCGGTTACCAGCTGGCGGTTTTGCGCTCAGTTTTTATTCATCATTTTGTTAATACTTCGGCTGTTAATTTAAGCAAGAGATATCGTTGGATTGAATGGGAAAATAGAAATCGGTTTTTTGACAAATGGAACGATTATTTGACTTCTTATGTTAAAAAGAAAACAGGAGGAGACCAGAAAAAGATTCGCAATTTGATTTATGCTCAATATGTCATCAAAAGATTTCGCGACTATTTAGGCGAGAAGGCGATGGGGAATTTAGTAAAATAAGGTGAAATGAAGAAAATGAAACCAAATATTTTCATCATCCACGGCGCTTATGGCCATCCGGAAGAAAATTAGGCAAAACTGGCGCCGGTCATTTCAATGAAAAGGCTGGTTATACGAAATTTCCTCTGTTATTGGAAAAAATTCTAGCTGAACTGAAAGAATAGAGGCTTTTTGGAAAAATTACTAGGAAGTCTTTAGCTTCTTGTCAATTGATTCGATTGTTTTTTAAGATACTTGGCATTGGCTTAGAGGTGGTATAATTTTAAAGTGAAGATTATCTCTTGGAATGTTAATGGCCTGCGGGCGGTTTATCGGAGAGGGTTTTTAGGTTGGTTGAGAAAAGAAAGCCCCGATATTCTTTGTCTTCAAGAAGTTAAAGCCGACCAAAATCAGTTGCCTTGGGATTTAACTTTTGTTGCCGACTATCAGTTCTATCTTAACTCAGCGCAAAAAAGTGGTTACAGTGGAGTGGCGGTTTACAGCCGAATTAAGCCCAAGAAAATCGAGGGCAAAATCGGGTTAGGAAGATTCGACCAAGAGGGACGGGTTTTGATTCTTTATTTTGACCAATTTATTCTTTTTAATCTTTACTTACCTCACGGCGGTCGGCAAAAAGAGAATTTAGCTTACAAACTTGAGGCCTATTCTTTTCTATTGAAAAGGATAAGCAGTTTTAGTCAGCCGTTGATTTTAGCCGGCGATTTTAATGTGGCGCATCAAGAAATTGATTTGGTGCGGCCAAAAGAAAATCAAAACAACATTATGTTTACTCCAGAAGAGAGGGAGCAAATCGACCGATTAATAGATTTAGGATTGATTGATAGCTTTCGCCACCTTTATCCTGATAAAACTGGTGTTTATAGTTGGTGGCCTTATGGTTTTGATGCTCGAGAAAGAAATTTGGGTTGGCGGATTGATTATATTTTTATTTCTGGCAGCTTAAGTTCTAAACTAAGAGCTGCTTTTATTCAAAAAGAAGTTGATTTTTCTGATCACGCACCGATTGGCATCGAAATTAAGGGCATTTAAATAGTTTAGTAATTTTCTGATTTCAGCTGGTAGAAGGCACGAGGATGGTTGCAGGAGGGACATTTTTCTGGTGGTTCGGTGCCAAAATGAACATAACCACATTCGCGGCAGACCCACCAAACCGCCTTTTCTCGCTCGAACACTCGACCAGCTCTAATATTATCCAGTAGTTTTTGATAACGCTCCTCATGATGTTTTTCGGCGACGGCAATGGCCCGCAGTCTTTTGGCAATTTCAGGATAACCCTCTTTTTCGGCTACATCAGCGAATTTGGGATACATCTGAGTGTGTTCATGGTTTTCACCAGCGAGAGCAGCTTGAAGGTTTTCTTCAGTAGTGCCCAGGATCAGGGGGACGACTATTTCAACTTTAATTTCCTCCATTGGTTTACCACTTTCTTTCTTTAGTTCCTGAATATGCTCAAACAATCTTTTGGCGTGCTCTTTTTCTTGTTCGGCAGTGAGGGCGAAAATTTCAGCAATTTGCTCGTAACCCTCTTTTCGAGCTACTGAGGCATAAAAGGAATAGCGACTCCTTGCTTGACTCTCACCAATAAAAGCTTTAACTAAGTTCTGTAAAGTTTGTTTCATGGCTTCATTGTAGTTGATTAATCAGTATTTTGCAACAAGAAGTCTAGAACATAACAAATATAGTTGATACAGCTTGACAGTGATGTTTGTCGCTTGGTAAATTTTGAGCAGAATGGGTTTTAATGGAAGGCTCGCGCTCCAAAAGAAGGCAAGAAGGTTAAGAAAAGGAGGTCTTTCGTATCGAGAAATCCAAAAGTGGGTTCCGGTAGCTAAAAGCACTCTTAGTCGTTGGTGTAGAGATATTGTACTGAGTCCCACACAATTAGAGAGATTAAGGCAGAAAAAATTGAGTGGGGCTCAGCGTGGTAGAATTATCGGGGCAAGAAAACTTCAGATAAAAAGAATTTTGGAGACTAAGAAAATTATTGAGGAGGCAAAAGAAGAAGTTGGTTTTCTAAGTAAAAGAGACCGTTTTATTGCTGGAATTGCTTTATATCTTGGCGATGGACTAAAAGGTGATCGGGAAGTTGGATTTTCTAATTCTGATCCGAGAATAATAAAATTTATGATGAGTTGGTTTAGGGAGTTTTGTTTAATTCCTGAGGATAAGTTTCGTGGTCAAATTTGGATTCATGACAACCTTGATGAGCTAAAAGCAAGAGAATTTTGGTCAAAATTAACAGGTGTTCCTTTGAAACAGTTTAGAAAGAGTTATATTGCTAAAAATAAACTTAAAAGTCGTAAGATAAGAAAAAATATCCATGAACATGGAGTATTTGCTATCAAGGTTTCAAGCGTAAGGATTCAGAGAAGAATTATTGGTTGGATGAATGCTTTGTTGGAAGGAGCTATGTTATAATTTATGTGTACTTTTACACTCCCCGGTAGCTCAATGGTAGAGCGTCCGCCTGTCAATTAGGCAGCCTCCGATGGAAACATCGGAGAGTGAGCCCCGAATTATCGGGGGAGAAACTGGGTGAATTCAGGGAAGCCTAAGGGCCGAAGCTTCGGCCTATGGTAACCCTGAGCCAAGCCCCGAAGTTTCGGGGAAGGTGCAGAGACTATCCCGAGAGGGAGTAGGCCGATTATTCGGTCGAAGCGCCCAGCACCTAAGCCGTGAAGCATTTCTGAAGATCGCTTCGTGGTATGGTGAAGAGATAGTCCACCCCTCAACGAAAGTTGGGGATCGGTGTAAGCGGAGGGTTGCAGGTTCGAGTCCTGCCCGGGGAGCCAAGTTTGTCTTGCTCGAACCGAGTCATTCTAGGGAGAGGTTTTGCTTGATTGGATAAGTAGAGTTTGATCATCTTTACTTTCTTTTCTTATTTTGAGGTTTTTTCGATTTAATGCCCTCCTCTGATTGCTGATTAGCATGTGGTAGTAGAGTGTAATTGTTGTATATCTTGATGGCTACCTTATATGGCTTCGGGATTCTCTTTGCTTGGATTTGTAAAATTAGTTCTTCCGCTTCAGTCACATGCTCTGTTAAGAAGTTAATTAGGGTTATTCCCTCTTCTGTTAAAGTCATTCAGGCTAATAATGAATAGAGCTGAATTCTTAAGAAACTTTGATCAAACTATAGCTCAACAGGAAATTGCCTCTTTCTTTAGTTAAATAAATTCAGGAGTTCGAGATATTGTGGACGGATACAGATAATTGAAAAAGAGGAAGTTTTTTGCTAAAATACTAGCGTATCTGATTGAGAGATTTTTATAGCTGCTATTTTTAGACTAAAGGAGGTTATTTATGAGTGAGAGGCGAAGAACAAAGCCAATAACACCAATAACAGAAGAGGAGCTTGAGGCGATGGGCCTTACTAGAGAGGGTCGCAGATTTTTTACAGCGTCTGAAGGAGATGTTATAGAATTTTCGCGCCTCAATTTTAAACATGAAGTATTAGCAAGATACGCAACTGATGGATGGTTGCGGTTCTTACAAT
>Ga0256830_1001331_pt1 | contig 17626 bp, 15 predicted proteins | sample 128326metaG_FD_190537 | JGI IMG/M metagenome (GOLD analysis project Ga0256830, IMG submission 190537) | Hydrothermal vent microbial communities from Lau Basin, Pacific Ocean - 128-326 | ecosystem: Environmental > Aquatic > Marine > Hydrothermal vents | place: Pacific Ocean: Lau Basin | collected... | reverse complement strand
CGTTTCACGTCCCCTTTCTTGGCCAGCAAGAGGGCCAGAGCGATACAGAAGGGGCTCTTCTCGGGGATGCAGGGCTTGAGGCAGTGGTAGGGACAGGTGATGGGTCGCTTCTCCCCCCTCATCATGGCTTCCACGAAGGGGTTTTTCAGAGCCCTCCCGGGCATCCCCACGGGGCTCTTGATGATGACCACGTCCTCCTCCCGGGCCTTCACGTAGGCTTCTTTGAAAGCGGGGGCGGCATCGCACTCCTGGGTGGCCACGAACCTGGTGGCCATCTGGACCCCCTGGGCCCCAGCCTCCAGGGCCTGACGTATCTCCCAGCCGTAAAAGATGCCCCCTGCCACGATGAGGGGGATGGGTTCCCCCTCATCAAAGGGTTCCAGGGCCTCCCGGGTCTCCCTGAGGATCTCCAGAAGGGACTTGGCCCTGTGCTGCACCAGCTCTTCGTAGGTGAACCCCAGGTGTCCGCCGGCCTGGGCCCCCTCGATGACAAAGGCATCGGGACGGCGTCCGTACTTCTTCAGCCAGTTCCTGGTGATGATGGTTCCCGCCCGGGCGGAGGAGATGATGGGCACCAGTTTCGCCTTGGTCCCCCGGGCCAGGGCGGGAAGGCCCATGGGCAGGCCGGCTCCGGAGAAGATGACGTCGATGCCTTCTTCCAGGGCGATCTCCACCAGCCTTTTGTAGTCCGTCTGGGCCACCATGATGTTGACCCCCACGGGTTTCCCCTGGGCCAGATCCTTGGCCTTTCTTATCTCATACCTCAAGGCCCTCTCGTCGGCTTGGGGGAAGTTTTTGAAGGCGTCAGGCTCCTCCAAACCAATGGCTGCAGCGGCTATGATACCTATGCCTCCGGCCAGGCTCACGGCGGAGGCCAGGCCGTGGATGGAGATGCGGACCCCCATTCCTCCCTGGACTATAGGATGGGGGACCTCCAGGTCCCCCAGCTTCAGCGATGGCCAGGGCTTATTCATGATTATTTAGCATACCCCTCCGGTGCCCTTGTCCCGGTCCTTATGACCAGAACGGTTTTGAATGGCTGCTCCTCAATGGAGATCTGGCAGGTCTTGTCGGGGGCGGAGAAGTCTAAAAGGGCCTCCTTACCGTACTGGTAGGAGGAGACCATGCTCCATCCCTGGAGGGGCATCTCTCTCTGATAGAACTTCACCAGGTCTCCCACACGGCCCTTACCTTCAAATACCATCACCCCTGCCTTCACTCCGTTGGATTCGAAGAAGAAACTTTTGTCAGGAATGTATTTAAATTTGGGATAGAGAGGGATGTTGTTGGCCAGTTTTTGAATGGCTTCCATCTTCTTCTTTTGGGCCGTGGAAGGCCCTCCCTTGTTTCCCCTTAAGGAGGCACAACCAGTCAATGCCGTGATAAGGAGCAAGACCAGAAGACTTTTGCTTATCTTCATCTTCATCCCTCCGCTTCAGTTTTCTTCCACAACACTTTAAATTATGATGTGGACCATATCAAGGGAGGCGATGTATGTCTTCTCTCAAAGGTCTGGTGTTCCATGAAAATTATCTCCTCCACGAGACGGGGGGTCACCCTGAAAGGAAAGAGCGGCTCATGGCTGTCATAGACTATCTGAAGGAAAAGGGGCTCCTTGCGGAGATGGTTCCTTTGGAGGCCAGGGAGGCTGCCTTGGAAGAGGTGGCCCTCAACCACAGTCCCCGGTACATAGAGGAGGTCCGGGGCTTCTGTGAGGCGGGAGGGGGCCATCTGGATCCCGACACGGTGGTGTCCAGGGACTCCTACAGGGCGGCCCTTTGGGCCGTGGGAGGGGCCCTGGTGGCTGTGGATGCCGTCCTGGAGGGCAGGTGTTCCTCTGTCTTCTGCGCAGTGAGGCCTCCTGGGCACCACGCCCTCAAGTCTCGGGCCATGGGTTTCTGCATCTTCAACAACGTGGCCATAGCCGCCAGATACGCCCTGAAGAAGGGATTGGACAGGGTCCTCATTGTGGACTGGGACGCCCATCACGGCAATGGGACCCAGGAGGCTTTCTACACCAGTGCCCAGGTTCTCTACTTTTCGACCCACCAGTGGCCCCTCTACCCTGGCAGTGGCAGGGCAGAGGAGAGAGGGGCGGGCCCGGGCTACGGTTACACCATAAACTGCCCCCTGGACCCGGGATCGGGGGACGACGTGTTTATGGAAGTCTTCGACAGGGTTCTCCTTCCCCGGGCCCGGGAGTTTGCTCCCCAGCTCATCCTCTTGTCCGCCGGCTACGATGCCCACGCCCTGGATCCCCTGGCCTCCCTGGAGCTCTCCACCCGGGGTTTTGCCGCTCTCGGCCGAAGGATCACCCGGCTCTCACAGGAAGGGGGAGCTCCGGTGGTGGCTCTTCTGGAGGGCGGCTACAACCTGTCGGCCCTGGCCCAGTCTGTGGCTGCCACCATAGAGGTCCTGCCATGAGGGATGGCGACCTGTGGGAGGAGGGCGTCCTGGCCATCACCAGTCCCCATAACCCCAGGATCAAGGAGTTGAGACGCCTAAGGGAGCGCAGGCACAGGGAGAGGTTGGGTCTCTTTCTCGTAGAGGGCTTCAAAGAGATCTCCATGGCCCTGGAGGGGGGCGTGGGGTTGGTCTCTCTCTTCTTCTCCCGGGAGTTCTTCAGGGGAGGAGAAGAAGATCTCCTGACTTCCCTCAAGGCCCGGGGGGTGAGGCTCTTCTCCCTTCCCCGGAGCCTCTTCCAGAAGGTCTCCTATAGGGAACATCCCGACGGGCTTCTGGCCGTGGCCCGAAAATTTCCCCTGGACCTGGGAAGGTTGAAGCTGGATCCTGCCCCCCTGGTGGTGGTGGCCGAGGCCCTGGAGAAACCCGGGAACCTGGGTGCCATCCTCCGGTGCGCCGACGCTGTGGGGGCCGACGCCGTGGTGGTGTGTGATCCCGTAGTGGACCCCTTCAATCCCAACGTGGTGAGGGCCAGTAGGGGCACTCTCTTCACCGTCAAAGTGGCTCTGGCCTCTTCCCGGGAGACCCGGGAATGGCTGGAAAGGGAGGGGTTGGAGGTGGTCATCACCTCCCCCCATGCCTCTGAAGACTACACCCGGGTGGACTACACGGGCCCCACGGCGGTGGTGGTGGGCAGCGAGTCCAGGGGCCTCTCACCTCCCTGGCTGGAGGGTTCCTTCTCCAGGGTGGCCGTTCCCATGCTGGGTAAGGGAGACTCCCTCAACGTGGCCACCGCCACGGCGGTGGTCCTCTACGAAGCCCTGAGACAGAGAAGGGGGGAGGCCCGTCTTTAACCCCGTTTCTCTTTTTACGCCTTTCTTCCTGGTGGAGAGGGGCATATCTTATTAGCATTGCAAGGGAGGAGGTAGTTAGGTGACTAGGAGACAGGTTTTCAAGAAGATCCTTGTGGCTGTGGACGGCTCCACGGGTGCCCTGAACGCGGCCCAGCTGGCGGCCAAGCTGGCCAGGAACGAGGGAAGCGAACTCCTGGTCCTCCATGTCCTGGACAAGGCTGTGGTGGAGGAGATGGAGAGGTTCATGGGGGAAACCCCTGAGGCCCTGGAGAAGGAGATCGAAGAACAGGGATGGGCCCTGCTCCACTCCACGGAGATCATGCTCAAGAAGTACGAGGTTCCCGTTCGTCTCCTTCTCAAAGAGGGAACGCCGTACCAGGAGATCATCAATACCGCCGAGAAAGAAGGGGTGGGCCTTATCGTTCTCGGCAAGCTGGGCAAGAGAGGAGAGAGGAGAATCCTCATGGGAAGCTCCGTCTTCAGGGTCATGGAGTTTTCCACCATCCCTGTCATGGTGGTGGATTGAGACGAAGTCAGACACTCCAAAAGGAGGTGTTCCATGGTAGAAAAGACAGAGTACACGGGACTGGAGAGGCACGGGCTCAAGAACCTGGCCCGGATCTACTGGGACATGCCCACTCCGTCCCTTTACGAAGAGGCCATCAGGCGCAGGGAAGGGCTCCTGGCCCATCTGGGTCCCCTGGTGGTGAGGACGGGCCATCACACCGGTCGATCCCCCAGGGACAAGTTCCTGGTGAGGGAACCCACCAGCGAAGCCGAGATTTACTGGGGCGAGGAGAACCAGCCCATGGAGCCGGAGAAGTTCAATCTCCTCTACACCAGGCTCACAGCCTACCTCCAGTCCAAGGAGGTCTTTGTCCAGGAGTGCTATACGGGGGCCCACAAGGGCTATCGCAGGCCGGTTCGGGTCATCTCCGAGTATGCCTGGCACAGTCTCTTCGCCCGCAACATGTTCATCAGGGAGCTGGATCCCAGGGTCGTTGCCACCTTCCAGCCTGACTTCGCCGTCATAGTGACCCCCCGTTTCCATGCCATTCCCGAGCTGGACGGGACCAACTCCGAGACCTTCATCATCCTCAACCTCAAGGATAAGGTGGTCCTCATCGGTGGCACCTCCTATGCCGGGGAGATCAAGAAGGCTGTCTTCACCATGATGAACTACTACCTCCCCAAGGAGGGGGTGCTCTCCATGCACTGCTCGGCCAACGTGGGGGAGAAGGGGGACGTGGCCATCTTCTTTGGCCTGTCGGGTACGGGCAAGACCACCCTCTCCACGGACCCCGAGCGCTACCTCATCGGGGACGACGAGCACGGCTGGTGCGACGAGGGCATCTTCAATCTTGAGGGAGGCTGTTACGCCAAGGTGATTCGCCTCTCCCCCGAAGACGAGCCCGATATCTACCAGTGCACCAGGAAGTTCGGCACCATCCTGGAGAACGTGGCCATTGACGTGAGGAGCAGGCGGGTGGATCTGGACGACGACTCCCTCACGGAGAACACCCGGGCCTCCTTCCCCGTCTCCCATCTGCCCCGGATAGTCCGGGAGGGAGTGGCGGGCCATCCCCAGAACATCATCTTCCTCACTTACGACGCCTTCGGGGTACTGCCCCCGGTGGCCCGGCTCACCCCCCAGGAGGCCATGTACCACTTCATTTCGGGTTACACCTCCAAGGTGGCGGGCACGGAAGTGGGGGTGAAAGAGCCCCAGGCCGTCTTCTCCGCCTGCTTCGGCTCCCCCTTCATGGTCCATTCCCCCGTGGTCTATGCCCGGCTCCTGGGAGAGAGGATCCAGCGGTACAGCGTGAAGGTGTGGTTGGTGAACACGGGCCTCATCGGGGGGCCCTACGGGGTGGGCCACCGCATCTCCATCAAGTACACCAGGCGCATCATAAAGGCCATCCTGGAGGGGGAGCTGGACGGAGTGGAGTACCGGAAGGACGATACCTTCGGCTTCATGGTGCCCAAGGCCTGCCCCGACATTCCCCGGGAGATCCTGGATCCTGCCCAGACATGGGAGGACAAGGAGGCCCACAGGGCCAAGAAACTGGAGCTGGCCCGTCGTTTCCGGGAGAACTTTGACAAATACCAGGGCCAGGTGGACCCCCAGATCGTGGAGGGGGGACCCAGAGGCTAGGTTTAGCAGGAGGGGGCATCCCCCGGGGGGTGCCGCCTCTTTGGATCATTCATAAATAGAACAAGCGGAATATGTATCACTAAGCTCAATTTGTTATCTGGTATTACTTGAGTTACCGTCTCCTGGCTATCGCCAGGAAGGCGAAATGTACTCACCACAGATTGTCCTTGAACTAACGTCTTTTTGCTGTTATTCTAGGCCAAAACCCGGGTGATGCTAATCCCAAATAAGGAGATCCTTGTGAGAATTTGCTTGAAACTGGAATCTCCGGCAGGTTCCATCACAATGCCCGTCCACTACAACCACCTGGTCCAGGCCATGATCTATAGGAGCCTGGATGAGGCCCTGGCCCGCTGGCTCCACGAAGAGGGTTTCCATTACGGCAAGCGGCGCTTCAAGCTCTTCACCTTCTCCAGGCTTCTGTCCCGCCAAAGGCGCATGGATTTCAAGGGCAGAACCATCACCTTCACCGGACCGGTTCTCCTGAAAGTGGGGGCCATGGAGACGGATATCCTGGAGTCTCTGGCTGTTTACCTGGTGAGATTTGGGGAAGCGCAGCTCAACGGCCAGACCTGCCGTTTCACTTCCGTGGAGGTGGAGATGCCCGTGGAGGCTGAAGGGCCGGTGCTGGTGAGGGCCCTGTCGCCCATCACCATCTACAGCACCCTCTTTGATGCCGCTGGAAAGAAAAAGACCTACTACTACAACCCCTGGGAGGGGGAGTTTTCCCAGAAGATCCTGGAGAATCTCCACAGAAAGGCCCTGGCCTACTACGGGGAAGATGAAAAGCTCCCGCCTCTGGATGGTGCCTATATCAAACCCGTCAGGGTCTCCAAGAGGAACGAGGCCATCATCAACTTCAAAGGCTTCTGGATCAAAGGCTGGACGGGGCTCTACGAGCTCAACCTCCCCGAACCCTACTTCACCCTGGCCTACAACGCTGGCCTGGGTTCCAAAAACAGCCAGGGCTTCGGGATGGTAGAGGTGGTGAAAACTGGTAAGGCACCGGTTCAAAAGGGATGACTAGATGATCAAAGACCAGAAGTTGTGGAGCCGGTTTGAAAGCGAATTGCTCAAGAAAGAAGACCTTTCACTGGAGCAAAAGTACAGGATTCTGGATGCCATGCTCCAGGAGGCACGGGATCTTGGAGTTTGGCCACCTGAGGACCCCCTGGAGGGCATAGAGGTGGATGTAAATATTGCAAAGATTGTGAACAGACAGTTCGAAGACCCTCTTGAGAAGGTCAAAGAGCAGATCGAGAAGCAAGGCAATGAATAGCTTTTAAAGGGAGAACAAAGAATGGGTGAAACAGTGAAAGTTGATTTGAAACATCCAACGGGAAATTTCTGGATGGATAACGGAATCGTCGTATTGCATGGAATATTTGGAGAAGGGGAGTTTGAAATAGCAGAAGTTTTACAGTCTATATTGGATTGCTTAGTTCAGGAGACTGGTAACGAAGGGGAGTATTTTGATGCTGAAACTATGCAGATCAGGAAATACAATAAGAAAAACTGGACATATCCAGCTAATCTTTTTATTAAAGCCACTCCCCAGGCCAAGAAGGTAAAACTTGGAGAGAAAACTTACTTTACTCATCCTCCAATTTATAATCTAAAACTTTCATTTAAAGGACGAGATATTTGCGATGTTTGTGGTGTTATCAATCCCTTAACTGACGCTAAGATGTGGAATTTTCCGTTTATTGTAGATCCTTCAAAGTTCGGCAACTTTTACCCAGGTGTTAAAAGAGGCATGAAACTCTGTCCTCGTTGTGCTGTGGCTGGATTGGCTGCTTATTTAGGTTGGCTTTGGAGAGCTCAAGGGCGTGATACTTTACATATTTTTGTGTTCCACTCTGAATTGTGTGAGCTTGATAGGTTGAACAGAGAAGTTTTTGAGCCCATTCGCCTTGAGGCCGGCAGGGGAGGTAATGTAGAAATGGCCTTTTATGGGCCTTATATACACGAGACTTCTCTTGGTTTGCTGCTGGAACTTTTCTCTCATGTTCACAGCTCTGAACGACTGAGTGAGGAAGGTAGGAATCTCTTGGCAAGACTTCTGGGTGCGTTAGAAGAGTCTAACTCTGCACCTTTGAGACTCTATGCTGTTACTGGAGCACCTGGCAAGGCTTTCAATATGAACGTGCTTAAAGAGTTCGCCAGATTACATAGTTTCTATAGACTATATGAATCTTGGATAAAGATGCTTGAAGTAGACGATCCTTACCGGGTTCTAGTTAGTGTATTTCGCCAGTTTCAAACCAGACAGAGCAACCAATATGAGAGTATTTGGAGGGACAAGATTGCATGGGCTATTTTGGAATTTGGTGATCCTTTTCCCTTCATAGAGAGTTTTCTCTTCGACGTTAGAGCTAAAGAGAAAAACCCCGGTCCATTGGCTTGGGGAACAGAAGAGGTGTTTGAATATTATGGTAAGGAGGTTTTAAGTATGGATACAAGTTTACTGAAGGTTCTTAAGGGGTTTGGGCATGCTTTGGGAGGAGCGGCTCAAAATCAGAACGAGATGGGGCTTCTTTATTCTCTCCGGAATGCCAAAAATCCGGATGAGTTCTTCCGTGTGTTGAACGATGCCCAATTCCGCCTGAATCTCACAGTTCCTGAGGATCTTCTTCAGGTGGAGGCGGGAGAGAGGATTAAAGGGAGCCCCTGGATGAGGGTGAAAACGCTGCTTTCTATCTATGCCATGAATTCTTATCTGTGGGCAGGAAGCACCCAATCCAAAAAAGAGGAGGGATAAAACTATGAGTAAAGCCATAGCCATAGGTTATTTAATGAAGGTGTCAGCAGGGAATGTGAATGCTTCCCACACCGAAGGGAACGTCATGGTAACAAAAAAGGTCACCCTTCCTGACGGAAGCACATTACCCTACATTTCTGGTCAGGCCCTTCGCAGGATGCTTCGGGATAGGTTGGAGGACTTAGGTTGGAAATTGTCGGAACCGTTTTCAGAAGTTGATGGTCAGCAGGTCACTCCTCCAGTTCGTCCTTGGGAGTTCATTGATGAGGATCTATTTGGGTATCTTGATCCTTCTGGAGCTCGCCGCCGAACCTCTCCGGTTCGGGTCTCTGCTGCTGTAGGCCTTTTTCCGTTCCAGGGAGATAGGGATCTTGGGACTAGATCTTTTGAGAAGTTCGGGGAGACAATGGAGGCCGGTGGGAACATGTTTGAGACGGAGCTTTATGCTAATGTATTTAAAGGCAATTTGCTTTTAGAGTTGGATCGAGTGGGTGTTTTTAGAAGCCTGGAAATCGGAAAGCAGGAACTTCCGGACTCTGTGGCTAAGACTGGTGAGAATGGGCATTGGATAGCCACTTTAGATCATGATGATAGGAGGACTCGCATAGCGGCTATCCTGGATGCCTTGAACATTCTGTGGGGTGGTGGCCGGACGGCCAGGATGCTGGCGGATCTTTCACCTCGTTTCTTGGCCTATGCTCGTCTGAACGTGAAGCATCCTGTGTTCCTTGAGGCCCTGGATGTGGGTTTTGAGGACGGAAGAAGTTTTCTCCGGGTGGATACTCTAAAAAATGCACTGGATAAGTTTTCCGAGCGCACTGAGAAGGTGCTGTTCGGCTTGGAGCCAGGTTTTTTGGGGAATGAAGAAGAGTTGAAATCTGCCCTTTCCGATTATGGAGAGGTCTCTACGGTTCATGAGGCTATAAAAAAAGCCAAATCCGATGTGGAGTCGCTATGGAAGTCTTAGCTTTAACGGTTTCGGCTCCCGTGGTTTCTTTCAGAAGGCCCTTGGACCATAATTACCAAAGGACTTTGCCCTTGCCTCCTCCTACCACATTGCTGGGCTTGGCGGGAGCAGCCTTAGGATTATCCGATCGTGAGCTTTGGAGGGAGGTAGGCCCCCTTTCTGAATTGAAGGTCTCAGTCCTGCTACAAGAGTCTCCCAGGACAAAGGGAGAGCCCGGAAAAGCACGAGATATGTGGACAGTGATGAAAATTAAGGGAGGCCGAATTACGGATCGCTCTCCCTACTTCCGAGAGCTTCTTTTTTTCACCAAGGTTACTATTCTGTATGGCTCTTCTGAAAACGGGGGTATTTTGAGTGAACTCAGGGGGGCGTTTGAGGACCCTGTATATGCTCTTTCCCTGGGAAGGGAGGACGAGCTGATCTTCTTGGAAGAAGTTGGCCTGTTCGAAGTATCTTCTGGGAGTCAATGTTTTAGAGGGACGGCTGTTCCTGGAGACATAAGAAGCAAGGCCGAGAGGATATCAAATTTCGGTCCGGGCCTGCGCTTTGAGCCTCCTCAGTTGGAAACACTCCCCCTGTCATTTGTGGTAAATAAAAAAGGGGTCAGGGAGCCAAAAAGAAGAATTCCTCTTACCTTTATCCCCCTTGATTTAGAGCTGGAAGTGCCAGGAATAAGCCCTACCTTCTCTTTTAGGGGTAGAAATTTTACGTGGCTGAACTCTTAGCTAAACCGGATCGGGGACTTATAGAGCATCTTAAAGAAGTTGCTCGGCTTGGGGAGGATATCGCCCGGCGATTGAGAATTGATGGCGAGCTTTTCCAACGTGCGATCTTGGCTTGTTGGCTCCACGATGTGGGCAAGGCTACCCACTCATTTCAGGACTACATGAAAGCAGCTAGAACATTAGAAGAAGCTAAGAACGAGGGGGTTTCTGAAGAAGAGCTGGAAAAGCTTGAAAAGGAAGTGAAAAGAAGAAGGCGAACTTATCCTCATCCACTAGCAGCGCTAATCCCTTCTCTTGTTACAGAGCAAAAGGTTCTATCTTTTCCACTAATTGCTACTGGCGTGATTCTCACCCATCATTCTCCCTTTTCAGAGAGGCTGTATAAAGGCTTTGAAAAGCCTCCAAAATACGATAGTGGCTTTTCAAGTTTTTTTCAAAATCTTTTACAAATATTGAAAGAGCTGGGTTTTGAAGGAATACCCGGTTTTTCCGAATATTCTGGTTTACTGGAATTCCCCCCTGCCGGTGTTTTGGACAGTCCTATGTCTTTTGGCCGGTCACGCAAGAGCTTGAGAGGAATTTTGAAGGATGCTCCTCCTAGGGATTTTGCAGCGGTGAAAACTGTGCTTCACTTGGCCGACTGGATGGCTTCGGCCAAAAAACCGGATACAGGGTCACTGTTTCTAGAAAACGGGAAAGATCTCGTTAATGGATATGTTGATAAAAGAATCCTGAAACAAGGTGGATCTCTTAGAAGATTCCAGAGAGAGGTTCAAAATGCAGGGGAAAGAGTTTATCTCCAGGCTCCAACGGGCGCAGGGAAAACTGAAGCCCTTTTGCTTTGGGCTGGAGATGCAGAACGGATCCTGTACCTCCTCCCCACACAGGCCACTGTAAACGCCATGTGGAAGCGCCTACGACAGATCTATGGCGAGGACGCCGTGGGCATTGCCCATGGAAGAGCGAGTTACATTTTGCACAAAGAATATGAAGAAGATCCCCTTGATCACCGCCTTTTTTCCTCAGTATTTGCAAAACCCGTGGTGGTGGCTACCCTGGACCAGTATTTGATGGGCCATCTCCATGGACGTCACTGGGAAGAAAAGATCACTCTTTCACAGCGTTCCGCTGTCATCCTCGACGAGATCCATTCCTATGAACCTTACACCCTGGGGCTCCTGAAGGAAGCTTTGGCTCAAGATCCTCCCCAAAGACTTGCTTTAGCTAGTGCCACCCTTCCAGGGTTTATCATGGACCTTTTGGGGAAAGGTTCCTTGATTGAAGCTGAAGAAGAACTTTGGAAAAGAAAAAGGCACCAGTTGCACCTTGAGGATGTATCTATAAAAAAGGCCTTAGAAGAAATTATTGCCTTGGCCAGAGAGGGCCAGAAAGTTTTAGTGATTGTCAACACCGTTCCCAAAGCCCAGGCTTTTTACAAAGAGCTAACTGCGAGGGAAGAGCTGGCTGGAAGGCATCCTCAAACTTTCCTTCTGCACTCTCGCTTTGCCTTTCTAGATCGTCAGAAGAAGGAAGATTTGATAAGGAAGCCAGAGCCTGGCACTATATTGGTGTCTACTCAGGTAGTGGAGGTGAGCCTGGACATCTCTTACGATGCCCTTTTTACGGAGGTTGCTCCTTTGGATGCTTTAGTCCAGCGTATGGGAAGGGTGAATCGGAGGGGTGAGAACCCTCCAGCACCAGTAAAAATCTTCCTCGAATGGGATAGAGGATCAGAATTGGTGTACGGGAGAGAGTTGCTTGATTTAAGTTGCTTTTTGGTCAGATGCCTTCCAGAATGTCCCTCTGATGAAGATCTTAGAAATGCTACAAACAGACTTTACAGCGAAGTCGCAAGTAATGATGGATATAGGAAGGAGATTGAGGAGGGTGGGAATTCCCTAAAATATATCCAGAAGGTTCTCGGTTGTTATACCATTGATATGTCAGACGATGAGATGCGAAGCCGTTTTATTACCAGGCGTCGGGGTGTGCTTTCTGTGGAGGTCTTGCCGGAGTCATACCTGAAAGATGCATATCAAATGGCGGAAAGAGGGGAGAAGTGGCGGTTGGTGGAGCTGTTGGTGCCGGTACCAGCTTATTGGGTGTTTGGGTATCTAAAAGAATGGTTCTATATCTGTGAAGACCTGGGTGTTCACGTGTCCACTCTTCCTTACAGCCCTGATCTTGGTATAGAGTGTCCCGAGCCCGAAACCTCTTTAGAAACCTATTCCTTTGTGTAGGCAGGTTTCTCTCTTGCTTTCTCTAAATAACCCTGCTAAATTTTGGGTACTATGAAAAACAGCAGGGATAAAATTTATATTCCGAGGACTTTGGAAGGGAAGATCCAGAAACTCTTGGATGCCCCGGAGATCCTTGCCATCTTCGGGGCCCGACAGGTGGGAAAGACCACCCTGATGAGGCACGTCTTCGACAGTCTCGAAGAGCCCAAAATCTTTCTGGACTTTGAGGACCCGGAGCTGGTGAGCCTTTTTGATGAAGATGTAAAGACCTTTGCCCGGCTTTATGTGGAGGGCAAAAAGTACGTGTTCATAGACGAGTTTCAGCACAGCATCGTGGGAGGGAAGCATCTAAAATTTCTCTATGACCATTATTCCGCCAAGTTTCTCATCTCGGGTTCTTCGAGCCTTGAGCTTGCCGTTAAGGCGGCTTCGGCATTGGTGGGTAGAATCTTTATCTTGGAGCTTTACCCACTGAGCTTCCAGGAGTTGTTGTCTTACAGGGCACCCCAGCTCTTTTCGGTACTTCGGGAAAAGATTTCCAGGAATGAAGATTTGCCGCGGGTCCTTCATTCTCAGTTTATGGATTTACTGGAGGAGTTCACTTTATGGGGAGGATATCCGAGAATTGCTACAGCCCGAGACAGGGAAGAGAAGGTTCAAATATTAAAGGGCATTCTTTCCACGTATTTGCTGAGAGACATAAAGGGTTTTTTTCGTCTGGCCACAGAATCTGGCTTTCAAAAGTTACTCAAGGCTTTGGCCCTTCAAGTCGGCGGTCTGGTTCGATACGGGGAACTTTCCCGGGTTTCAGGGCTTTCCTATCCTGCCCTTAAAAAGCATCTATCCATCTTGGAAGAGACCTATATGATTTCTTTAGCCCGTCCCTTCTTCACAAATAGGCGTTTAGAGATTGTGAAGAACCCTAAAGTCTACTTCCAGGATCTGGGGATAAGGAACTACCTGTGCAGGGATTTTAGGAACTGGGAGGTGAGGACTGATAGGGGGGCTTTAATTGAGAACTTTGTGGCCTCTGAGCTTTTGAAAAAGGGGGTATCTTTGCGCTTCTGGAGAACAAAATCTGGAGGAGAAGTGGATTTCGTGATTCAGGGAAAGGGAGAGGTCACCCCTGTGGAAGTGAAGTCAGGAGTGGCTACTACTCCTGGAAAGTCCCTTGTGAGCTTTATAAGAAAATACAGACCTTCCAGGGCCTATGTGTTCCATTCTGGTGTTCTCTCTTCTTCTGAGACAAATGGCACCAAGGTCTGGTTCTGGCCTCTGTATGCCGTTTCCTGTTTGGAAGAAGGGGATGTACCGTGAAACCAGCTTTGGCCGGTAGAATCAACGCCACCATTTTTTATGCCTACCAGGTCTGTCCCCGGGAGGCGTGGTTTTACTTTCATCATATAAATCCGGCCCAGGATCATGAACTCCTGGATCTGGGGCGTATCAGTCACGAGTTTTCCTATAAAAGAGACATGAAAGAGATTTTTGTAGACAACCTTCTGAAGATAGACCTGATGAGGGGTGAGCTGGTGGCCGAGGTGAAGCGGACCTCCCGCTACATCAGGGCTGCCCGTTTACAACTGGCCTATTACCTTTACTATCTCAAACACGAGAAGGGCCTGGAGTTTGAGGGTATTTTGCTCTTCCCCCGGGAGCGCAAGACAGAGAAGGTGAGTCTGACACCTGAACTGGAGAGGGAAGTGGAGGCTCTTCTTGAGGAGATGACCCCGGTCTTGTTGACAGAAGAGCCCCCACTAGCCAGGAAGATTAAGTATTGTAAGTCCTGTTCTTTCAATGAATTGTGCTGGGGATAAGGGTGAGGAATCAATGAAGCGGGTCCTTTACATCTTTTCAGACGGAGAACTTAAAAGGGAAGGCAACACCCTTATCCTCGTTTCCGAAGAGGGCAAAAAGGTGATGCCCGTGGAGACGGTGGAGGGGTTGTGCGTTTTCTCGGAGGTCACTCTCAACAAGCGGTTTCTGGAGTTTATCACAAAGAAGCACGTGATTCTTCACTTCTTTAATCACTACGGCTACTACGTGGGAACCTACTATCCCCGGGGTTACATGAACTCAGGGCTCATTATTCTGAAGCAGGCCCAGCATTTCCTTAAAGACGAGTGGCGCATGGGCCTGGCCCGGGCCTTTGTTTATGGAGCCATAGCCAATATGCTCTTTGTGCTGCGGACCTATGCTTCCCGGGGGAAAGAAATCCGGGAGCAGATTGCCCTTCTGGAAGCCCAGATGGGTAAGATCCAGGGGGCCGATAATCCTGCCCAGCTCATGGCCGTGGAGGGACAGGCCCGGGAGATCTACTACACGGCCTTTGACGCCATCACCGAGAACCCCGATTTTTCCTTTGAGGTGCGCTCCAGAAGACCCCCGGCCAACAGGATGAATGCTCTTATTTCCTTCGGTAACTCTCTTCTTTACGTAACGACCCTGTCTGAGATTTATCGTACCCACCTGGATCCCCGGATCGGATACCTCCACGAGACCAACCAGAGGTCCTTTACTCTGAACCTGGATATAGCCGAGGTTTTTAAGCCCCTGGTTGTGGATAGGGTCATATTTGCCCTGGTGAACAGGGGGGAGATCAAGCCGGGGGATTTCTCCGACGACTTGGAAGGTGTTTATCTAAAAGAGAGGGGAAGGAAGAAATTCATCCAGGCTTTTGAGCAGCGCCTGGCGGAAACGGTGATGCACAAGGGGTTGGGGCGGAAGGTTTCCCACAGAAGGCTTATACGACTGGAATGCTACAAGCTTTATCGCCATTTCCTGGAAGGAGAGCCCTATGTGCCTTATGTGAGGACCCGCTGATGTTCGTGATTTTGGTGTACGATGCGGGGGAGAAGCGGGTGCATAAGTTCCACAGGATCTGCCGTCGTTATCTCACCTGGGTGCAGCTCTCGGTCTTTGAGGGAGAGCTCACCAATGCCCAGTTGGAGAGGCTCAAGGCCGAGCTTCGGCAGGTCATGGAATCCGAGGAGGACTCGGTTATCTTCTATGCCTTCAGGACTCAGAGGTATTTCTCCAGGGAAGTGATGGGGAAAGAGAAGGGTGATCCTGGAGAGATATTCCTTTGAAGGGGTACCGCCGGGTCCCCGGGTATTCTTGCGATAATGGGGGTTCGGCGGGAAATTGGCTCCTTTATGGGTCATTGACATCTGTGTGATCCCCTGATAAAAGCCAAAGTAGAGCCCAGACCTCGTATTGGTGTTTAGAGCCTAACTAAAAGGAATGGAAACAGGCTTTTAAGGAAGGCCTCTCCGCCTGGCACATGGCGTTTAGAGCCTAACTAAAAGGAATGGAAACCTTTCATCTGCCATGCTTGGCCTCCATGATCTTCTTCGTTTAGAGCCTAACTAAAAGGAATGGAAACGAGACTATGTAGGACTTGTGCGTCGCCTGCTTCTGAGTTTAGAGCCTAACTAAAAGGAATGGAAACCACCTTCGGCCTGGGACGTGGAACCTGAAACGGTGCTGGTTTAGAGCCTAACTAAAAGGAATGGAAACGTGATATTTCACATAAAGCCAGTAAAGAGAGTTTCGGGTTTAGAGCCTAACTAAAAGGAATGGAAACTGTTCACTATCCTCCCCAACCAATCCTTCTCACCTTGTTTAGAGCCTAACTAAAAGGAATGGAAACAGCATAGTCTGTAGAATCATTAAACATCCCTACATTGTTTAGAGCCTAACTAAAAGGAATGGAAACACTTCATAGTGAACCAAATTGGGGATAAGTTATTCTTGTTTAGAGCCTAACTAAAAGGAATGGAAACGCAAACTGAGGGACTTCTCTGGTTATGGAAATCACGGGTTTAGAGCCTAACTAAAAGGAATGGAAACCGGAGAAGTCGGAGCCGTCCATCTGGGCATAGCCCAGTTTAGAGCCTAACTAAAAGGAATGGAAACCTGACTTCGGTGCCAGCGGTCTGGGCAGTGCTGCACCGTTTAGAGCCTAACTAAAAGGAATGGAAACATTACAGGAACTTTATAGTCAAGGTAAGTTAAAACCCGTTTAGAGCCTAACTAAAAGGAATGGAAACAGTATAATGTTTAATACTCATATAAATGAATGGAGAGTTTAGAGCCTAACTAAAAGGAATGGAAACTACTTTTTCTGGTTTATAGTTTATTGACGCTCTTATGGTTTAGAGCCTAACTAAAAGGAATGGAAACTGAATTGTTTTCTTCTGTTTCCTGGATTGAATCTTTTCGTTTAGAGCCTAACTAAAAGGAATGGAAACTTAATGGTTTTTGGTAAGTTAAAAAATAAGGGGGTTGTTTAGAGCCTAACTAAAAGGAATGGAAACGATAAAGTTGGACAATGCTACTGCCCGATATCTCTACCCGGTTTAGAGCCTAACTAAAAGGAATGGAAACGGTATGGTGCAACACTTGTGGTGTGTGGCATACTGTGGTTTAGAGCCTAACTAAAAGGAATGGAAACTCAGCTGGATTGAATCTTTTCAATCTCATGCCCAGGTTTAGAGCCTAACTAAAAGGAATGGAAACATATTTGCACCTTCACATCCACGTTCTTTAGCAAAAGCGTTTAGAGCCTAACTAAAAGGAATGGAAACCAAATTGGAGAGATAGAGAAGTATTTAGTAAGTTTAGTTTAGAGCCTAACTAAAAGGAATGGAAACCTGTGCCGCTGGAGAGCTTGCGATGCTGCAGCTTCAGTTTAGAGCCTAACTAAAAGGAATGGAAACATATCATAGACTTTCGAACTTCGTCTACTACTAAACCGTTTAGAGCCTAACTAAAAGGAATGGAAACTTCAGCACCTCACGGGCCTTTTCGAGGAGTTGATAGGTTTAGAGCCTAACTAAAAGGAATGGAAACTGATGTCCCGGCTCCCCACAGCGTTGATGAGCCAGGTGTTTAGAGCCTAACTAAAAGGAATGGAAACGACTACGGAGTGCATAAAGAGGCCAGAGAAGCTATCGTTTAGAGCCTAACTAAAAGGAATGGAAACAACTGCTCGGCGACTCTCCACTCAGGATAAAGATTGGTTTAGAGCCTAACTAAAAGGAATGGAAACCGATCCCAACCAGATCGTCGCCAAACCTGTCAGGGCCGTTTAGAGCCTAACTAAAAGGAATGGAAACAATTCATTTTAGAGTTAATAGACCAGGGGCGGTTATAGTTTAGAGCCTAACTAAAAGGAATGGAAACTGCTCTGTACGTGGATGTGGTCTTTTTCTACTAGATGTTTAGAGCCTAACTAAAAGGAATGGAAACCTGTTCTATCCATCCGCCTATTGTGGACCACATCTGTGTTTAGAGCCTAACTAAAAGGAATGGAAACGACAAAGGGACATCTCCAGAGGATAGGGCACAAAAAGTTTAGAGCCTAACTAAAAGGAATGGAAACCTTAACCGTTGCCCCTGGCCATTCTATATATTCCCAGTTTAGAGCCTAACTAAAAGGAATGGAAACTGGTGACAAGGGCCAATCCCATCCCGGTTATTCCGATGTTTAGAGCCTAACTAAAAGGAATGGAAACTT
>Ga0256830_1001330_pt1 | contig 17626 bp, 19 predicted proteins | sample 128326metaG_FD_190537 | JGI IMG/M metagenome (GOLD analysis project Ga0256830, IMG submission 190537) | Hydrothermal vent microbial communities from Lau Basin, Pacific Ocean - 128-326 | ecosystem: Environmental > Aquatic > Marine > Hydrothermal vents | place: Pacific Ocean: Lau Basin | collected... | reverse complement strand
CCGGTTCGTCGGCACGCGCCAGCAGATCGCGCATGTCGCTGCTGATGCCGGAGACGCCGAGAAGGCCGCTGCGGTGGTAGAGGAGATCCTCGAGCGCGGCGGCGTCCATGCCGTGGGCGGTCAGCAGATGGAGGAGCACGCCGGGATCGAGACTGCCGGGCCGGGTGCCCATCACCAGCCCGTCCAGGGGCGTGAAGCCCATGGTGGTGTCCAGCGGCCGGCCGTCGCGGATGGCGCAGAGGCTGGCGCCGTTGCCGAGATGGGCGACGAGCAGCCGACCGCCGGCGAGGGCGGGATCGCGTTCGGCGAGAGTCGTCAGGATGGATTCGTAGGAGAGCCCGTGAAAGCCGTAGCGGCGCACGCCGGCCGCGAACAGCTCCCCGGGCAGCGCGAAGCGGTCGGCTACCGGCGGCCGCGCGCGGTGGAAGGCGGTATCGAAACAGGCCACCTGCGGGAGAGCCGGCCGCAGCCGCAGGAGCGCCCGGATGCCGGCCAGATTGTGGGGCTGGTGCAGCGGCGCCAGCGGGCAGAGGGCCTCGAGGCGGGATAGCACCTCGCGGTCGATGCGCACCGGGGCCGCGAAATCCGGACCGCCGTGGACCACCCGATGGCCGGCGGCCAGGAGCCGCGCATCGGCACGCCGCTCCTCGAGCCAGCGAAGGACGGTATCGATCGCCCGTTCGTGGTCGAAGGAGGCATCCGCCGGCCAGCGCCTTTCGACGAGCGGCGCCCCCGCGCCGTCCCGGGCGAGGAAGCGCGGCGCCGTGCCGATGCCTTCCACCTGGCCGCGCGCGCGGAGCTCGAGCCCGTCCGGCTCGCGGGCCTCGAACAGCGAGAACTTGACGCTCGAGGAACCGGCGTTGAGGACCAGAATGGTGCCGTGCATGCGCCCCTCCCCCCGGCGGCGCGCATATCACGCGTGCGGCGGCGAAGGAAGCCGCGGCCCCGTGGACACGCCGTCCGCGGCCGGCGCCCCGTTCGGGACCCGCTCCCGCGCGCGGACGGCGCCCGTCAGGTGCCGGGCTGCGGGCTCGGCCGGATGCCGCCGCCCTCGCCACCGAGCGGCCGCTTGGTGGGCGGCACCGAGCTGCGCTTGCCCGAGGCGCTGGGCGCGGCGGCGCTCGGCGTGTCGTCGCCGCCTTCGCTGCGCACCACCGGCTCGCCGCGCATGATGCGGTCGATGTCCTCGCCGGTCAGGGTCTCGTATTCGAGGAGCGCCTTGGCGAGCTCGTGCAGGAGATCGATCTTCTCCTCGAGGATGCGGCGCGCCTCCTGGTAGCCCTCCTCGACGATGCGGCGGATCTCCTCGTCGATCTTCTGGGCGGTGGCCTCGGAGATCATCTTGGTCTGGGTGATGGCGTGGCCGAGGAACACCTCCTGGCTGTTCTCGGCATAGCCCACCGGACCGAGGGCGTCCGACATGCCCCACTGGGTGACCATGTGGCGGGCGATCTTGGTCGCCTGCTCGATGTCCGAGGCGGCGCCGGCGGTCACCTTCTCGCGCCCGAAGATGAGCTCCTCGGCGACCCGGCCGCCCATGGCCACCGCCAGATCCCCCTCGAGCTTCTCGCGGCTGACCGAGATACGGTCGCCCTCCGGCAGCCGCATGACCATGCCCAGGGCGCGGCCGCGGGGGATGATGGTGGCCTTGTGGATGGGATCCGAGCTCGGCGTGAAATAGGCCACCAGCGCGTGGCCGGCCTCGTGGTAGGCGGTGAGCCGCTTCTCCTCGTCGGTCATCACCATCGAGCGGCGCTCGACGCCCATCATGATCTTGTCCTTGGCCGCCTCGAACTCGGCCATGGTCACCATCCGCTTGCCGCGGCGGGCGGCGAGCAGCGCCGCCTCGTTGACGATGTTGGCGAGATCGGCGCCCGAGAAGCCGGGCGTGCCGCGGGCGATCACCCGGGTGTCGACGTCGGGACCGACGCGGATCTTCTTGATGTGGACGTTGAGGATCTTCTCGCGGCCGACGACGTCGGGGTTGGAGACCACCACCTGGCGATCGAAGCGCCCCGGCCGCAGCAGCGCCGGATCGAGCACGTCGGGCCGGTTGGTGGCGGCGATCAGGATCACCCCCTCGTTGGCCTCGAAGCCGTCCATCTCCACGAGCAGCTGGTTCAGCGTCTGCTCGCGCTCGTCGTTGCCGCCGCCCAGCCCGGCGCCGCGATGGCGGCCCACGGCGTCGATCTCGTCGATGAAGACGAGGCAGGGCGCGTGCTTCTTGGCCTGGTCGAACATGTCGCGCACCCGCGAGGCGCCGACGCCCACGAACATCTCCACGAAATCGGAACCGGAGATGGTGAAGAAGGGCACGTTGGCCTCGCCGGCGATGGCCCGGGCGAGCAGGGTCTTGCCGGTGCCGGGCGGCCCCACCAGGAGGCAGCCCTTGGGGATCCGCCCGCCGAGCTGCTGGAACTTCTGCGGGTTCTTGAGGAACTCGACGATCTCCTCGAGCTCCTCCTTGGCCTCGTCGATGCCGGCCACGTCGGCGAAGGTCACCCGGCCGTGCTTCTCGGTCAGCAGGCGCGCCCGCGACTTGCCGAAGCCCATCGCCTTGCCGCCGCCCGACTGCATCTGCCGCATGAAAAAGATCCACACCCCGATGAGCAGCAGCATCGGGAACCAGGAGACCAGCACGCCGAGGAGCGAGGGCATGTTCTCGTCCACCGGCATCACGTTGATGCGGACGCCCGCCCCGGTCAGCCGGTCGATGAGCTTGGGATCCTGGGGCGCGAAGGTCTGGAAGGGGCGTCCGTCGGTGTAGCGACCGGAGATGGCGTCTCCCTGGATCGCCACCTCGCTCACGCGCCCGGCCTCGACGTCGGCGAGGAAGTCGGAATAGGCGAGGCTCGTCTGCGGCGCGCGCGGCTGCGAGCCCTGGAAGAGATTGACGAGGGCGATGAGCAGCAGGCCGATGATCACCCAGAGGGCGAGATTCTTGCTGAAATTGTTCACCGGAGAAACCTCTTCTACTGATCGTCGGCCCGGTCGCTGCCATCACCCGTGGGCGGCGGTGCGATCCGACCGTCGAGACCCTATAATAGTTATGCTAACAGAACGTTGAAACAAGAATCCCCTCGACCGGGGGCTCGGTCATCCGCCGGCGGGGGGCGTAGACGAGGCGCAGCGCCGGCCCCCGGCGAGGACCGGCGGCCAGCGGCCAGAGCACGGGCCGTCCGTCGCGGACCACCACCGGCAGGCCGGCCGCGAACCAGCGCGGCAGCCCGCAGGCTCGGGCGCGGGCGAACAGCCGGCGACGCAACGCCGCATCCTCGATCGCGGCGAGGGCGCCGATGGTGACGGGCGGACAGCCGAGGCCCGTCTCGAGCCGCCAGCGCCGGTCCCAGAGCACGGTCCCTTCGCCCCCCGAGGCGAGCGGCGGGGCGATCCTTCCCGGTTCGCGGCCGATCCGCAGCCGGCGGCCCCCCGGGACGATCTCGAAGATGCAGCCGGCCAGCGTACGCCGTCCCTCCCCCAGGTGCCGGAGGGTCGCGGCGAGGGCGGCGAGCTTCCGCCGCCGCGGCGGATAGGGGCTGCCGGCGGCCACCATCGCCGCCCGCTCGAGGAACAGTTCGGCGGGCTCCGGGGACAGCGCCCGCCAGGCCGTCGCGGAGACCTCCAGCAGGCCGGTCGGGTGGGGCCGCAGATGGCGGGCGCAGAAGCTCGCGAGGGCCGCCTCGAGCCCGGCCCGCCGGCGGGCCGCCGCCACCGCCTCGTCGAAGAGAGCCGCCACCGGCAGCGGTGGCCCGTGACGCAGTCGTCCGCGGGCGAAACGCGGATCGAGATTGCTCGGATCCTCGAGCCGGGGCAGGCCGCGCGCGCGCAGGGTCGCCTCGAGCCGTGCCCGCGGGATCGCGAGCAGAGGGCGCAGGAGCCGCAGCTCCTCGAAGAACCGTTCGGCGAACATGCCGGCCAGACCCCGCGCACCGCTTCCCCGCATCCTGCGGAGGGCCACCGTCTCGGCGAGATCGTCGCGGTGATGGGCGGTCGCCAGGTGCAGGACACCGGCCCGCCGGCAGGCGTCTCGAAGCAGCCGGTAGCGCGCTTCCCGCGCCCGCTCCTGGATGCGGGAGACCGGTTTCGGCCCCTCCCAGCGCAGGATCTCCGCCCGGGCGCCGAGGGCCCGCGCCCAGGCCGCCACCCGCGTCGCCTCGCGATCCGAGCCGGGGCGCAGCCCGTGATCGACGATCAGGGCCAGGAGATCCCCTTCCCGTTCGCGCAGCCAGTCGCGGGCGAGGGCCAGGAGCGCCATGCTGTCGGCGCCGCCGGAGAGGGCGACGGCGAGGCGCGGCCGCGGTTCGAAGGGCGAGAAGCGGGCCATCAGCCCGGCGAATTCCTCCGGGCCGAGGGGGACCGTGTCAGCTGCAGCCGACCGCCGTCCGCTCACGTTCGAGGGCCTGGCGGACGGGTGCCGGTGCCCTCGGATAGCGTCGCTCCAGCTCGGCGAAGGTCTGGCAGGCGCGTTCGCGATCGCCGATGGCGGCCAGCGCCATGCCCAGCTTGAGGAGCGTGTCGGGGGCACGCGGCGCCTCCGGGCCGTAGGTGCGGTAGTTGCGGGCGTAGACCGAGGCGGCGGTGGCGTAGTCCTGGCGGAAGAAGAAGGTCTCGCCCAGCCAGAAGGCGGCGCTCGCGGCCTTCGGGTGGTCGGGGAAATCCTCGAGAAAGCGTGAAAACGCCTTCTCGGCGGCGTCGAAATCGCCGCTCTCGAGGAGGGCCAGCGCCGCCTCGTAGCGTTCCTCGGGCGAGGCGCCGGCGGGAGCGGTCGCGGCCGCCGCGCCTTCGGCCGGAGAGGCGGGCGGCTCGCGCAAGGCGTCCGCCGGCAGGGTACCCAGCACGTAGCCCCTCCTGGCCGCCGCATCGGGCTCGGGAAGCGGGGCCGCCGGTCCCTCGCCGCGACCGGGTGCGGCGAGGGGTTCCGCGACCGCCCGCGGGGCGGGGGACGCATCGCCGGCAACGCCTGCTCGCCCCTCAGCCTCGCCCGCCCCGGCGGTGGGTGGCGTCGAGGGGGCGGCGGTCAACGCCCGCTCGAGCCGGCGCTGGCGGTATTCGAGCTCCTCGAGCCTGCCGGTGAGGCGCCGCAGCTCCTCCTCCAGCCGCTGCAGCCGCGCCTCGAAGCCGGCAAGACGGTCGCTGCCGCCGGGGGTCGCCTGGGCGAAGCGCAGCAGATCCCTCGCCCCGTCGATCTCCCGCTGCAGCGACGCCGGATCCGGCATCGCCGCCGGCGCCGCCGGCGAAACGGGCGCGGCGACCGTCAGCAGGAGTCCGGCCGCCAGCGGAACGAGACGCATCGGTAGGCTCCTCGCGACGGCCTCAGTTGACGACGTTGACCACCGTCACGGCCCGGCGGTTGAGCGCCCAGGCCGCCTCGTTGTGGGCCGGATCGACGGGCCGCTCCTCGCCGTAGGAAATGGTGAGGATGCGGTCGGGATCGATGCCCTTGGCCACCAGATAGTTCTTGACCGCGGCGGCGCGGCGCTCGCCCAGCGCCAGATTGTACTCGGCGGTGCCCCGCTCGTCGGCATGGCCCTCGACGGTGACGGTGAGATCGGGGAACTGCATGAGCCAGGCCGCCTGGCGGTCGAGGGTCTCCTGGGCGGCCTCGTCGAGGGCGGCGCTGTCGAAGGCGAAGAACACCCGGTCGCCGACGTTGATCTCGAGATCCTCCTGGCTGCCGGGCATCGGCGCCCCCTCGAGCTCGCTCTGGGCGATGTCGCCGTCGGCCAGACCTTCGGCGCCGATGCCGTCGGCGGCCTCGGCGGCGGTGCCTCCCGCGGCGCCACTGCTCGCCCGGTCGGGAGTGGCGCTGCAGGCGGCGAGGACGAAGGCGAGGAGGACGAAGGGCAGGATGCGACGCAGCATGGGAGGCCTCTCGGGTTGCGGTGACGAGGAGTGGGGCGGGGAAGGTGCCGATGCGGGTCCGTCGGGCATCGCATACAGGATCCGGGGTCAGGGGATCAAGTTCGACCAGTCACCGTCGGAGGCATCGGTGGGGGTCGGAATCTCCTTCAGATCATAGCCGGTGAGATCGATGCGCATCAGCCGCGTACGGTCGGTGGCCGGATCCTGGCGCGTGAACATGATGATCCGGCCATTGGGCGACCAGACCGGCGCCTCGTCGAAGAAGCTGCGGGTGATCAGCCGCTCGTCGCTGCCGTCGGGGCGCATCACGCCGATATGGAAGTAGCCGCCCTTGATCTTGGTGAAGGCGATGAAGTCGCCGCGGGGCGACCAGACGGGACTGCCGTAGCGGCCGGCACCGAAGCTGATGCGCCGCGGGTTGCCGCCGTCGCGGGCCATGACGTAGAGCTGGGGGCTGCCGCCGCGATCCGAGTTGAAGACGATCTCGCGACCGTCCGGCGAGAAACTCGGCGAGGTGTCGATGGCCGGATGGTCGGTGAGGCGCACGAGACGGCGGCTCGAGAGATCGAAGGCGAAGATGTCGGAGTTGCCCTCGCGGGCGATGGTCATCAGCATCACCCGCCCGTCCGGCGAGAAGCGGGGGCTGAAGTTCATGCCGGCGAAGCTGCCGATGCGGCGGTCGCGACCGCTCGCCAGATCGCGCAGGAAGATGCCGGGGGTGCGGCCGCGGTAGGCGAGATAGGCGACCCGCCGCGCGTCCGGGGTGAAGCGGGGGGTGAGCACCAGTTCGCGGCCCCGGGTGAGGAAGCGGTGGTTGGCCCCGTCCTGGTCCATGATGGCGATGCGCTTGACGCGGTCGGTGGCCGGCCCGGTCTGGCTGACGTAGACGATGCGGGTGTCGAAATAGCCCTTCTCGCCGGTCATCCGCTCGTAGACCGCATCGGCGATCTTGTGCGCCACCCGCCGCCACAGCCGCCGCGCGAGGGTATACCGGAAGCCGGTCATCTGGGTGCCGGCGAAGACGTCCCACAGCCGGAACTCCACCGTGAGCCCCTCGGCGCCGCCGGTGCGCACCACCCCCGTCACCAGCGCCTGGGCGTTGATCTGCCGCCAGTCGGCGAAGCGCGGCAGATCGCGCAGTTCCTCCGGGCCCTGGATGTAGGCGCGCGGGTCGATGGTGCGGAACAGGCCGGAACCGTCGAGATCGGCGGCGATCACCTCGGCCGTCCGACGCCCGAGCTCGGCCGCCCCCGCACCGTCGCCGGCGAAGGGGCTGACGGCGATCGGCAGCGGCTCCACCTGGCCGCGGGTGATGTCGACGCGGAGCTGACCACGCGCGGCGAAGGGCACCCCGCCCAGGGCGAGGGCGCTACCGGCCATGAGCAGCCGGCGTCGGGTGAGACCTCGTTCCGTCATCCGTTCAACGCCCGTTCCAGATCGAAGTTCATCTCGATGTCGCGCCACTGGGCATAGCTTTCCCGCGGCAGCCGCAGCGGGGAGCATTGCCGCACCGCGCGCATCGCGCTCTCGGCGACGATGCGGAAGACGGGATCGCGGGCGAACCGCTCTCCGTCCACCACCCGCGGCCGCCGCACCGAGCCGTCGGGATCGACGGAAAAGCGCACCACGACCTGCATCTTTCCCACCCCCTTGGCGCCCACCGGAACGATCCAGCAGCGGTAGATCTGTTTCTCGACCATCGTCTGGAGGGCCGCAAGGGAGACCAGGTTCTCGCTCTCTCCCGACCGCTTCGCCGGCTGCCGGCCGGCCGCCTCCACGCGACCGCGCCCCTCCCGCTTGCGCTCGGCCCGCACCCGCTTGTCGAGCCGTTCGACGCTGCGCAGCAGGGTGTCGAAGGGCTCGTCCTTCTTGGCATCGGTGACATCGGCACGCCGTTCGGGCCGCTCCGGCCGCAGTCTCGGCTTCGGCGCCTTGGCGGCCAGCTTCACCTCCCGCTTCGGCGCCGGCGGTTGCGGCTTCGGCCGGGGCGGGCGCACGATGCGGGCGACCGCCCGTTCGGGCTCCTTCTCCACCGCCGGCGGCGGGGGCGGCGGTGCGGGTTCGACCGGGGCGGGCGGGGCCGGCGCCGGCTCGGGCACCTGCTCGGCCAGCTTCACCTCCGGTGCCGGGGGCTCCGGCGGCGCGGGCGGCGGGACGGGCGGCTCGGGTTCCGGTTGCGGGGCAGGCGGCTCGGGTTCCGGTTGCGGCTCGGGTTCCGGCTCCGGTTCCGGTTCCGGAGCGGGTGGCGGCTCGGGTTCCGGCGGCGGGCTCGCGGCGCTGCGTTCGGGCAGCGGTGCGGCGGCCACCGGCTCCGGTTCGGGCGGGGTCGTCTCCGCCTCCTCGCTGGGCGGCAGCTCGGCCACGATCTCCACCGTCACCGCCTCCTCCACCGGCAGGCGCCGTCCCGGCAGCAGCCCGCCCAGCCAGACGACGCCGACCACCGTCAGATGCAGGAGGAAGGACAGCAGCAGCGCCCGTCGCACGGTCTCCGCCTCAGCGTTCGGGGCCCGCGGTCGGGCGCCCGGCATCGGCCCGCATGCGGTTCGCGGGCGGCGCCGCGGCGGCGCCCGCGGGCGCCTCGGTGACGAGGGCGACACGGGTGAAGCCGGCGCGGTTGATGGCCGACACCACCGCCATCACCCGCCCGTAGTCGATGCTGCGGTCGCCGCGCACGAAGATCCGCGTCTCCCGGTTCTCGCCGGTGATGGCGGCGAGGCGCGGCGCCAGACCCTCGAGCGGCACGGCGCTGTCCTGGAGATAGATGGTGCCGTCGGCGGCGAGGGTCACCGCCAGCGGCTCGTCCTGGCCCGGCAGCGGCGAGCTCTCCGCCCGCGGCAGATCGACGTTGACGCCGGTGGTCAGCAGCGGCGCCGTGATCATGAACACGATCAGCAGCACCAGCATGACGTCGACGAAGGGGGTGACGTTGATCTCCGCCATGTGGTGGCGGTCGCGACCGCGTCGCGACCGCCGCCGCACCCGGCGCAACGGCGTTCCGGCCACCGCTCAGGCGACCCTGCGCGTGTCGAGCTCGCGCCCGAGCACGACCCCGAACTCGTCGCTGAAGCTGCCGAGCCGCTCGGCGTAGGCATCGAGCATCTCCGACAGCTTGTTGTAGGCCACCACCGCCGGGATCGCGGCCAGGAGACCCATCGCGGTGGCGAACAGGGCCTCGGCGATGCCCGGCGCCACCACCGCGAGGGTGGTGTTCTTGGTGAGGGCGATGGACTGGAAGCTGTTCATGATGCCCCAGACGGTGCCGAACAGGCCGACGAAGGGGGCGGTGGCGCCGATGGTGGCGAGCGACGGCAGGCTGCGCTCGAGGGCCACCATCTCGCGCTGCAGGGTGAGCTCCATTACCCGCGTCACCCGCTCGATCAGGTTGCGCTGGCCCTCGGGATCGAGGTTGCGCGGCGCCTCCTTCCATTCTGCCATGGCGTTGGTGAAGATGAGGGCCATGGGGTGATCGGGGCGCTTGGCGAGCCGCCGGTAGAGCTCGTCCAGCGAGGCGCCGGACCAGAACAGCCGCTCGAAGAGATTGGCCTTGCGGCGCAGCCGGCCCAGCCGCACCGTCTTGTCGATGATCACCGCCCAGCACCAGATGGAGGCCAGCAGCAGCAGCAGCATGACGAGCTTGACGACCGGATCGGCGTCGAGCACGAGCTCGAGGAGGCTGGTGCCCGCCGTCGCATCGCCGAGACCGGCGCCGGTGATCACGTCGCTATCCATGTCGCGTCGTTTCCTGCGTTGCGAGAAGGCTGCCGGGGGTCCCGGCAACACCACCGGAGATAGTGCGCGGCTCCGGACGGGTCACGCGTCGATCGTGGATACCGAGGTATCAGTTTCGTCCGAAAGGCTGTCAAGCGGGAACCTCAGCCCTCCGAACGGCCGCCGGCGGACGGCCCCGTGGGCAGGATGCGGTCGACGCGCACCGGCCGCATCCGCAGATCGACCAGCGCCAGGGTGACGGCGATCTCGGCCACCGGACCCCGCTCGCCGCGGATGCGCTGCAGGAGCTCGAGCCGGGCACCGCGCATCTCCAGGACCTCGGTCTCCACCGTCAGCATCTCGTCGAGCCGGGCCGGGCCGAGGAACTCGATGCGGCAGCGGCGGACGGTGAACTGGACACCGTGGCGGTCCCGCAGGCCGGGATGGTCGAACCCCCACTCCCGCAGCATCTCGGTGCGGGCGCGCTCGGCGAAGCGCAGATGGTTGGCATGGTAGACGATCCCTCCCGCGTCGGTGTCCTCGTAATAGACGCGGAAGCGGGCGCGATGCTTCCCGCCGACCCTCAATCCGCCTTCCCGTCGAACAGCTCGGGCTGGTCGAGCAGGCGCGCCGGCATCTCGAGCCCCAGATGCCGCCAGGCGAGGCGGGTCAGCACCCGGCCGCGCGGGGTGCGCTGCAGGAGGCCCTGCTGGAGCAGGAAGGGCTCCACCGTTTCCTCGAGAGTGTCGCGCTGCTCGGAGAGCGCCGCCGCCAGAGTGTCGATGCCCACCGGCCCGCCGCCGTAGTTGTGGGCGATGGCCCCGAGATAGCGGCGGTCGAGGGCGTCGAGGCCGAGATGGTCCACCTCGAGCCGGGTCAGCGCCTCGTCGGCCAGCGCCGCGTCCACCGGCCCGTCGCCCCGGACGGTGGCGAAATCGCGCACCCGGCGCAGCAGGCGGGTGGCGATGCGGGGCGTGCCGCGGGCGCGGCGGGCGATCTCCCGCGCCCCCTCGGGCGCCAGTTCGAGCCCGAGCAGGGCGGCGCCACGGGCGACGATCGCCTCGAGCTCCTCGACCGCATAGAAGTCGAGGCGGGCGAGGATGCCGAAGCGGTCGCGCAGCGGCGTCGTCAGGAGACCGGTGCGGGTGGTGGCGCCGATCAGCGTGAAGGGCGGCAGATCGATGCGCACCGACCGGGCCGCCGGCCCCTCGCCGATCATGAGGTCGAGCTTGAAGTCCTCCATCGCCGGATAGAGGATCTCCTCCACCGCCGGGGCGAGGCGGTGGATCTCGTCGATGAACAGCACGTCGCGCGGCTGGAGGTTGGTCAGCAGCGCCGCGAGATCGCCGGCGCGGACGATGATCGGCCCCGAGGTCATGCGGAAGCCGACCCCGAGCTCGGCGGCCACGATCTGCGCCAGGGTGGTCTTGCCGAGGCCGGGCGGGCCGGCGAACAGCACATGGTCGAGGGGCTCGCTGCGGCCGCGGGCGGCGTCGATGAACACCCGCAGATTGGCGCGCTGGCGCTCCTGGCCGATGAAGGCGTCGAGGCGGCGCGGGCGCAGCCCCTGGTCGAGGTCCTCCGCGAGTTCCTCGCGGGTGGTCAGCCGGTCGGTCACGGGGCGAGCTCCTTGAGGGCCTCGCGGATGAGCCGGTCGACCCCGGCCGCCGGCCCGAGCCGGTCGCGCGCCAGGGTGGCCGCCCGATGGGCCTCGCTGCGGCCGTAGCCCAGATGCAGGAGCGCCGACACCGCGTCACCGAGGGCGTCGTCGCCGGTGACGGCGGCGGAGCCGGCGGCCATCGCCGGCGGCAGGCTGCCCAGCCGCTCCTCGAGCTCGGCGATGATGCGGCCGGCGAGGCGCGGGCCGACGCCGTTCGCCCGGGCGAGGGCGCTGCGGTCCTGGGCGGCGATGGCGGCGGCGAGCTCCTCGGGGGTGAGCGCGGAGAGCAGCGCCAGGGCGAGACGCGCCCCCACCCCCTGGATGTTCTGCAGCAGGCGGAACCAGTGCTGGCCCGCCCGGTCGCGGAAGCCGAAGAGCTGGATCGCCCCCTCGCGCATGTGGGTCTCGATCAGGAGTTCCACCGCCTCGCCCGCGGGCGGCAGGGCGGCCAGGGTGCGGGCGTCGCAGAACACCCGGTAGCCCACCCCGCCGACGTCGATCACCACCGCCTCCTCCTCGGACACGGCGACCCGGCCGCGCAGGAGCGCGATCATGGCGGGACCGCCGCCAGCAGCGCCCGGCCGGCCCGGTGGTGGAGATGGCAGATGGCGACCGCGAGGGCGTCGGCGGCATCGGTGCCGGGGTTGCCGCAGCCGGGCAGCAGCATGCGCACCATGCTCGCCACCTGCCGCTTGTCGGCGCTGCCGGTGCCGGTCACCGCCCGCTTCACCGTCTTGGCGCCGTACTCGTGCACCGCGAGGCCGCCGTGGGCGGCGGCCAGCAGCACCACCCCGCGGGCATGGCCGAGCTTCAGCGAGGAGCCGGCGTTGCGGTTGACCACCGTCTCCTCCACCGCCGCCTCGCGGGGGCGGAACTCGCGGATGGTGGCGGCCAGCGCATCGTAGAGCCGTTGCAGCCGGAGCGCGAGGTCGCCCTCGGCGGCGACCTCGACGGTGCCGCAGGCCCGGTACCGGAGACTGTTGCCGTCCGCCTCGACGATGCCCCAGCCAGTGCGCCGCAGGCCCGGATCGAGACCGAGGACGCGGATCACGCGAGCCGTGCCAGGACCTCCTCGGAAACTTCGAAGTTGGCCACCACGCGCTGGACGTCGTCGCTCTCGTCGAGCGCTTCCAGGAGTTTGAAGAGGGTCTGAGCCTTGTCCTCGGCCACCGGCACGGTGACCTGCGGCTGCCAGGTGAGGACCGCCTCCTCGGGCGGGCCGAAGCGCGCCTCGAGGGCGTCCCGCACGGCCGCCAGCTCCTCCGGCGCACAGCGGATCTCGTGCCCTTCCTCGCCGCTCTGGCAGTCCTCGGCGCCGGCCTCGATGGCCGCCTCGAGCATGCTGTCGGCGTCCGCCGCCTCGGCCGGATAGCGCACGATCCCCACGCGTTCGAACTGGAAGGCGACGCTGCCGCTCTCGCCGAGGCTGCCGCCGTGCTTGCTGAAGGCGGCGCGGATCTCGGCCGCGGTGCGGTTGCGGTTGTCGGTCAGGGCCTCGACGATGATCGCCACCCCGCCCGGGCCGTAGCCCTCGTAGCGCACCTCCTCGTAGGCCTCGCCCTCGCCGCCCTGGCCCTTCCTGATCGCGCGCTCGATGTTCTCCTTGGGCACGTTGGCCGCCTTGGCGGCCTGGATGGCGCTCCTGAGACGGGGGTTGTGGGCGGGATCGGGCAGCCCGGAGCGGGCCGCCACCTGGATCTCGCGCACCAGCCGCGTGAACCGCCGTGCCCGGGCGGCGTCCTGGCGGTTCTTGCGGTACATGATGTTCTTGAACTGGGAGTGTCCGGCCATCGTTCCTCGAAAAGCCGCTGTCGTCCTTCCGGGCGGGAAACTGGCGGCTCTATACCAGAGGACAAGGCCCCACCGCCAGAGCGGTCGTTAACCGGCCCTTAACCCGGCGCCGCTATACCGGATGGCCGGCCGCCACCCGCTTCCGCGACAGCCCTCCGGCGGCCGAGCGAGGAGCGAAGCCGCATGCGCAGCCCCCATCCGCCCGTGGACGCGCAGGACGATCCGATCGAGGACCGCCGGCTGTATCGCCGCTATGCGGTGACCCTGCCGGTCAGGGTGGTGCGGGAGGGGGAGACCCTGGAGGCGGGCCTCCTCGACATCTCCCTGGGCGGCGCCGCGGTGCTGCCCGGGCGCCCCGACTGGCAGGGGCGGCGGGTGCGGCTCGAATGCGGCTGCTTCGGCGTCCCCGGGGGGCTGGCGGCGCGGGTGCTGCGGGCCGGTGCGGAACGCATGCATCTGGCCTTCGAGCTCGACCCGGAGACGGAGGATGCGCTGACGATGTTCCTGATGCTGAGCGCGCCGCCGACATGAATGTCGCGATTCCATCAAGTCCGATCTGAGAATTTTCACCTAACATTTTGTGCTAGCGTTCGTTTTCGAAGTTTGATATGAACCGGTGCCGGGGATCCGCGCGATCCGTGAGGGGATCGGCGCCGGGACGGCGCTTGAAGTGATGCTTGATGTGACTTTGCCGGCCAACTCCTTGAAAACGCGTGAATTTCCGGTTCTGGTCTTGGGTGCGTCGAAAATGGATAAACTTGTCGCAAAATTTTCCGCAAGAGTCGACAAGGCTTTGCGGTGAAGTCATTGATGTTTTTAAGTACAGGCGATGCATTTCTTGTTGACGTGGATTTCGGTTAAGGCTATGTTCGGCGCGTCAAGTCAGACGGTGCCTCCCTCCCTCACTGCGCCCCCGCCGAGCAGCCGCTTGCGGGGGCTCTTTTTTGGAGGACCTGCGTGTTTGCGCCAACTGCATCGAGGGAAGCGAGAATGAAGGCTCTGGCAGCGATTCTCGACTACGAACAGAAGAGCGGGGAGATCCCGCCCCGGGCGGCGGAGCCGCGGGACGAGCGCAGCGAGGCGGTGATCAGCGCCGCCCTGCTCGTGAGCACCGCCTTCCGCATGCGGGACGAATCCTCGCTCGTCTTCGCCCTGCGCCGCCTCGCCGACGCGGTGGCGTCGTTCGAGAAAGCGCGCCTTCCCGCCTGAGCCGACGGGCCGCCTGCGGTCGCCCGATCGCAGGCGGCGGCGCGCGGCGACGCTTGCCGCCCGCAACCGGATCCGCTAACCGGAGGGGCGTCGGCGGCCCGGGCGAAGGGGCGAAGCGATATGTACGCGCTCTGCAGACTGATCGACACGGTCGTCTCGATCTACATCTGGCTCCTCATCGCCTCGGTCGTGCTGAGCTGGCTGGTCGCCTTCAACGTCCTCAACACCCACAACCGCTTCGTCTGGCAGGTGGGGGAATTCCTCCACCGGATCACCGAGCCGCTGCTGGCCCCGATCCGCAATTTCCTGCCCAGCTTCGGCGGCCTCGACATCTCGCCGATCGTCCTCATCCTCGCCCTCTACTTCGTCCGCGATCTCGCCTTCGAGCTGCTGTGCTTCTGAGCGGGAACCGGCGGTGGCGGTACCCTGGCGGACGACCGGTGCGGGTCTCGAGCTCGCGGTCCGGGTGACGCCGCGGGGCGGCGAGGACCGGATCACCGGGATCGTCGAGGACGCGGCGGGCGGCGCCTGGCTGGCCGTCCGGGTGGCGGTGCCGGCGGAAGGCGGGCGCGCCAATCTCGCGGTGCGCCGGCTGCTCGCCCGCGCGCTCGGGGTGCCCGTTTCGGCGGTCGAGCTGCGGAGCGGCGCCGCCTCGCGCCGCAAGCGCGTGCTGCTGCGCGGCCCGCCCGTCGCCCTGCGGGAACGCGCGGTCGCGCTGACGGCGGAGGCGGGGGCCCGCGGCGGGCAGGCTCGCCGGCGTTAGGAAGGGCGCGCAGAAACGGAGGGAGAGCGGCGACATGGCGGAGATCATCGACGGTCGGGCCCGGGCGGCGGCGCTGCGGGCACGGGTGGCCGAGGAGGTGGCGGCGCTGCGACGGCGGCACGGCGTCGTGCCGCGCCTCGTGGTGCTGCTGGTGGGCGAGAACCCGGCGAGCCAGGTCTACGTGCGCACCAAGGCGAAGATGGCGGCGGAGGTGGGGATCGCGGGCGAGGTCGAGCGGCTGCCGGCCGACATCGGCCAGGAGGCCCTCCTCGCCCGCCTCGCCGCCCTCAACGCCGACCCATCGGTGCACGGCATCCTGGTGCAGCTCCCCCTGCCCGCCGGCATCGACGGCCGGGTGGTGCTGGAGGCGATCGATCCGGCCAAGGACGTGGACGGTTTCCACCCCGTGAACGTCGGCCGCATGTGGGCCGCCGCGCGGCCGCGCGAGGCCGGCCTGCTGCTGCCCTGCACGCCGCTCGGTTGCATGATGCTGCTCGAATCAGTGCTCGGCCGCGAGGGGCTGCGCGGGCGTCGGGCGCTGGTGCTGGGGCGTTCCAACATCGTCGGCAAGCCGATGGCGGCGCTGCTGCTGGGCGCCGATGCCACCGTCACCCTGGCCCATTCGCGCACCCGCGATCTCGCCGACCGCTGCCGCGAGGCGGAGATCCTGGTGGCCGCCGTCGGCCGGCCGGAAATGGTGCGCGGCGACTGGGTCCGCGAGGGGGCGGTGGTGATCGACGTGGGCATCAATCGCATCGAGGACGACGGCGGGAGCCGTCTGGTCGGCGACGTGGCCTTCGCCGAAGCGGCGGAGCGGGCCGCCGCCATCACCCCGGTGCCGGGCGGCGTGGGGCCGATGACGGTGGCCTGTCTGCTCTACAACACGCTGCTCGCCGCCCGCCGCCGCCTCGAGCCCTGAGGCGCCCGCCCGTCAGCCGCTCTTGCGCAGATCGACGATGCGCTTCGCCTTGCCCATCGAGCGCTCGATGCTTCCGGGCTCGGTCACCCGTACCGCGGCGCTGACGCCGATGCGGCTCTTGATGTGGTGCCGGAGGTCGGCCTCCGCCGCCTCGCGGGCCGCCGCCTCCGCCGCCTCCGGCCGCGCCTCGACCAGCACCGTGAGCTGATCGAGGGGACCGTCCCGCCGCACCTCGAGCACGTAGTGGAGGGTGAGGCGGGGATCCGCCTCGAGGAGCTCCTCGATCTGGGAGGGGAACAGATTGACGCCGCGGATGATCAGCATGTCGTCGCTGCGGCCGGTGATCTTCTCCATCCGCCGCATGCTGCGGGCGGTGCCCGGCAGCAGCCGGGTGAGGTCCCGGGTGCGGTAGCGGATCACCGGAAAGGCCTCCTTGGAAAGGGAGGTGAAGACGAGCTCGCCCATCTCGCCGTCGGGCAGCACCTCGCCGGTGGCCGGATCGATCACCTCGGGCAGGAAATGGTCCTCCCATACGTGCAGCCCGTCCTTGGTCTCGATACACTCCATCGCCACCCCCGGGCCGATCACCTCGGACAGCCCGTAGATGTCGACCGCGTCCATGGCGAAGCGCTCCTCGATCTCGCGGCGCATGGCTTCGGTCCAGGGCTCGGCCCCGAACACCCCCACCTCGAGCGAGCTCTCGCGGGGGTCGAGCCCCTGACGCTCGAACTCGTCGGCGATGGCCAGCATGTAGGAGGGGGTGACGGCGATCACCTGCGGCCGGAAATCGGCGATCAGCTGGACCTGGCGCTCGGTCATGCCGCCCGACATGGGCACCACCGTCATCCCCATGCGCTCGGCCCCGTAGTGGAGGCCGAGCCCGCCGGTGAACAGGCCGTAGCCGTACACCACGTGGATGATCTCGCCGGGCCGGGCGCCGGCCGCGCGCAGGGAGCGGGCCACCACCTCCGACCAAGTCTCGAGATCGTTGCGCGTGTAGCCGACCACCGTCGGCTTGCCGGTGGTGCCGGAGGAGGCGTGGATGCGCACCACCTGCTCGCGCGGCACGGCGAACATGCCGAAGGGGTAGTAGCGCCGCAGATCCTGCTTGGTGACGAAGGGAAACCGCCGCAGGTCCTCGAGCGCGTGCACGTCCTCGGGATGCACCCCCTTCTCGTCCCACAGCTCGCGGTAGAAGGGAACGTTGTCGTAGGCATGCCGCAGCGACCATTTGAGACGGTCGAGCTGCAGCGCCTCGATCTCGTCCCGGCTCGCCACCTCGATCGGATCGAGTTCCTCCTTCCTGGGCGCACGCGCATGCCGCATGGCAACCTCCCTCCCGGCGGTCCCTCGTGAAGCGGCCCCAAGATCACGGGCGGCCACGAAATTTGCAAGCCGTGGCACCGGTCGTCGAGCCTCGAAGGAGGTCTCACACCATGGTATGCTCGCCGGGGACGACGGGGTGGCCCCGGCCTGCCGGAATGCGTATCCGTGGCGAGCGTGGGCGCGGCTTCTCGCCCGGTGGTGGCCTCGCGGCGAGGCGTGGGCACGGTCGGATCGAATGGGATCGGAGCATGAGCGAGACCGGGACGCGGCCGTCGCCGCGGATCGCCGCGGCGACGGGGATTCTGTCCGCGACCTCCATCACCGCCTTCGCGGAGAGGGACTGGGACCGGCTGGCGCCCGGGATGATGGCGCGCCACGCCTGGCTCTG
>Ga0256830_1001329_pt1 | contig 17627 bp, 8 predicted proteins | sample 128326metaG_FD_190537 | JGI IMG/M metagenome (GOLD analysis project Ga0256830, IMG submission 190537) | Hydrothermal vent microbial communities from Lau Basin, Pacific Ocean - 128-326 | ecosystem: Environmental > Aquatic > Marine > Hydrothermal vents | place: Pacific Ocean: Lau Basin | collected... | reverse complement strand
CAGGCATTGATAGCAGGGGGGCTGAAATTTTACAGTTGCATAAACAAGAGTTTTCCGATAAAGGGTGTTCAGGCCAGGTGTGACAGGGCTGAGTTGATAAAGGGAGCAGTGAATATCCAAAAAATCACACATCATCCAAAAACTCACACAGCCGAAGTGTGATTTTTATATGGAAAAGACTTGAAATATGAAAAAGAAATTTGATAAAAATAAAAAACCTCTTAAAGCAGGAGGGAAGTGAGGAACGAGAGGGGAAAACATCCATCCAATCAGGTATTTGCACACCAGAGTATTCAAATAAACCTTTGGAGGAATAAGATGAAGAGGACAATTGTATTCATAGCAATGTTAGTTTTTATTGGAGGATTAATTTTATCCTGTCAGAAGGCGGAGGGGCCGAGGGAGAAGGCAGGGCAGACACGGAAGGTTCAGACAAAGCAGGAGGCGGAAGGGGAGGAAGCAAAGGAGGGGCAGAAACAATCTACAAACACAACCCTTCAGACAGAACAGAAATCAGAAATCCAGAAGGAAAGGAAGGCAGAAGGGGTGCAGGGGGAAAAGGCAGGGGTTGAGAGAAACACAAAAGAGGATGCGACTGAAGGGACAACTAAGGAGGGGGCTGTAAAGGCAGAGATGGGAGAGAAGGCAGGGGATGTAGGGGTTGAATTTAAGGAGCCAGTGCTTTTGTGGGAGAGGGAGTTTTCACCGCCGTTGATAGACATAAGCGAGCAGAACAGCAGGGGAGAGTACATAGCGGTGCAGGGTGGAAGTAAGTATTTGAGGCCGACGAAGGTGTTGTTTCTTGACGGCAGGGGCAGGACATTGAGGGAGGTGGATTTGAGGGGGATTCAGAAAAGGAGGATACCAGCGGAGGAGGTATGGCTGACCTATTATGGGGAACAATACAGGGCAGAAGATTTCAGGAGGAGGTTTAAGGAGGGGAAGGAGATAGAGGTTAAGGCATGGAGGGCGTATGTATCAGGCAATGGGGAGAGGTATGCGGTGGTGTGGGTGGACAGGGCGGGGTTGTGTGAGGAGCAGGAGGGATGTCCATCAGCGTGGTATGAGTTCAGGTATTATGACAGTAGAGGGAGGTTATTGTGGAGGCATGTGCCTGATGTGAACTATGGGTTTAGCAGGGCGTATGTATCGTATGATGGGAGCAGGGTGGTGATAGTAGATGAGGCGGAACTGGATTACTTTGGGCAGAAGTGGTATTTGTATGATGGAGAGGGCAGGTTATTGAGGTCAGAGGACCACTGGTTGAGGATGGATGGGACACAGGAGGAAAGAGAAGAAGAGGAAGATCAGTGGATAAGAGAGATAAAAATTTCCACAGATACAAAGTATGTATGCCTTGTTAATGAAAATCGTTCTTTTATTAAGATAATAAATAGAGAAGGCAAAGTAGAATGGATTAAATCGTTCCATAAAGAAATTGTCTATTCTGTGGAAATAACAGATAAAGGTTCTATTAGTGTAAGAAGTTCAAAGTATTACTATTTAATAAATAAGAGAGGAAAAACTTTGTGGAAAGTACCATTTACTTCACAAAGGATTCGAATTTCTAAAAAAGAAGACCTTTTTTTAACCGAGGACAGCTATTCATTTTCTTTGTTTAACTCTGAGGGGAAATTTTTATATCGTGAATCTATAAAGGACATATTCGGCAATTCTAATATAAAATGGATTATAGATATCCATGTGGAAGATCCTTTCCTTTTTATTTCCTTCAGTTATTCAGATAGGAGAAGAAGCTCCTTTGGTATTTTTGACATAGTTAATAGAAGAAAAATATGGAGAAGTAATAAAGTGTGGGAATCAACTAACTATCCGAATCTTCTATATATAAAATTTTTTAAAGACTCAAAAAACTTCATGCTGATATTTCCTGAGTACGCCAGAATTACGATAGTTTCTGTATATCAATATACAGGAGGGAAGCGATGAAAATCAAATCCTTTGCTTTTACCTTGGTTATAATTTTTACACTTTTTATTTTATTAGGTGGTAGGATGACATATGCTGCAGTGTGGCCCATTAGCAACTCCACCACACCCGACCAGATCACCTCTGATTATGGGCCGAGGGTAACCAGTAGCCCAGGGTTTCACTATGGAATAGACATAAGGGCACAAAGTCCTATGCCTGTGCATGCGATAAAAGGGGGGACGATAACGGTAATAAAAATTGGTTCAGGCAGGGCTGGAAATTATGTGGTTGTAGGCGGTATTAGGTATTTACATCTTTCAAAAAAATACAATAATATTGAACTTGTAAATAATCCAAAATATTCTGGCAAATATGCAATTCTTATTAAGGATAGCCAAGGAAATCCTTTGAAATATTTTAGTACCGAATCGGATAATGATTATTTTGGAGTTCCGAATTATAACACCCTCTCTGAAGGCGAGGTATTTGCCTATTCGGGTTCATCAGGGACAAGTGTAGCCCATCTTCACATAGACAGGGGATACAGAGTGGATGAAAATCCCTTAAGGGATTTACCTTATACAGGTCTTGCCTCTCAGATAGATTTTCTTGAGACAGACCCACCAGGGCCTAAGGTTTATGGAAAGGTGAAGATAATAACAGGGATTAAGAGTTGCAATGTTCAGGGTAATGCATGTTCAGGGGATTCTATTCCTGACCTGAATGAGGTGAAGATATCTGTAGATGGAAATAGTATTTACAATCCAAGATTTGATCCATGTAATGGCGATGCATGTAGAAGGAAAAATGGAAGATATGTTTATATCAAATCGCCTGGGTCACCATTAAGCAAAGGAATATATCCCATCCGCCTGGGATACGAAGTTTTTATTGGTGAGAAAAACTTTAGCGGAAATAGAAGATGTGGTGGGGAGACAGGCTATAAGACCATCACAGTAACTGCCAAGGACCTTACAGGAGATACCACAGCCAAGAGTAAGAAAGTAGAAGTTGTTCCTGACCCTGATCAGCCTCCCTGTGACCCACCTGATGAAAACTACAGTCCTTCTATCTTTAGTTATCTTAGTTCCATATACTCAGAGCCTGTGGTATATCCACCACCTGATGGGGGAGATGTATTGAATGAACTTACCAGAAGAACGCCTGTTGCTATTCTCAAAAGAGGCCATTACATTGACTTTGAAGATATAATCAGGAGGTTTGATGAGGAGTATGTAGAGATAGGAGTAGACTTTGATCCGGCAATGGTGGAGAAGTATCCTGTTTTTGTGATCCCATCTACAGGCTTATATGGCATGGACAACTCTGAGAGTTTTCGTGACAGGCTATCTGAGTATGTCAGAAGAGGCGGCACATTGCTGGTTCTCAGTCAGCAACACGGGTATGAGTATTCTCTACTTCCTGTGCCTGAGGGAGAGAGGACTCTTACAGGATACGGGCATACAGAGGATGAGGGCTGTCAGTTTGCCTCAAGTTACATAGACACATGGCACCAGATGATGGCTGCTATAAATAAGTCTACTCCGAGTATCAATGTGGATGGATACTTTATAGATTATCCAAGCAGTGCAACCGTGTTGCTGAGAAGGATGAAGAATGCTCAACCCTCTGCTATTATGTATTCCTATGGCAGTGGCAGGGTGATCGCTACCACACTTTATACTGATTTTGCATTGGGAACGGGTCAGGCTTTTGAGGAGGAGGTTGCTTTAATAAGAGATATAATTTCCTGGGCCAAATCACCGGCAGACTTACCAGAGGTAAGACCAGGAGAGACTGTCAGTCTGTCAGTGTTAATCCATAATCCTACAAATACAGATTCAGAATCTATAAAACTCATTCTACTTGATTCAAACCGAAATCCTGTTTCTATTACACAGTTAGACCAGCCTCTGGATGCAGGACAAACCATAGAGGTGCCCTTTACAACCAGTATCCCATCAACAGGTCCTTTAGGTATATGGACAATGGAGTATGAATTGCTGGACAGTTCAGGAGAAAAGATATTTTACGATTTTTACTGCAAATGGGAGGCTTCCTCTGGAAGGTTTGTTGTCAGCAGTCCACCATCAAATCCTGCTCAGGTGGCTCAAGTTTCTCTTTCTATACAGTCTGATGCAGAGAAGTATGTTGAAGGCTCTACAGCAACATTTACTGTAATCGTCTTTAATAATTCAGAGAATGATAGAACAATCACTGCTAAAGGTGAATTTGGTAGTATCACTTTGTCTGTACCAGCCAAAGGGTCAAAGAGTTTTGCTTACTCCAAAACAGTGGTATTTTCAAGGCGGACGCAGCGATTCGTGGTTTCCATTTACGATGAAGAAGGTAATTTTATTTCTTCAAGTTCTAAGAGTTACTGGGTTTATCGTGTATCAGCATGGATTACACCCACAACTGATAAGACCTTTTATGCCAGAGGAGAGACTGTGTTTATTTCTACTTCTATTAGAAGTCTCATTCCTGTAGGATGGCAGGCAGAAGAGAGAATAATAATTACAGACCCTTCAGGTTCGGTGGTCTTTGAAGATACAAAGACGGTGGACCTTGCGGCCAATGGCACTGCTGCGGTGCAGAGCAGTTATGCCCTTCCTGTGGATTCACCGATAGGCACTTATACTGTAAAAACAGAGGTATACAGTGGAAGCAGACTTATAACCTGGGGATACAGATGGTTTAAACTTCCTGAAAGACAGATAAAGGTAACCCCAACTCTGCCTGCATCCTTCAGGGCAGGCACGAACACCGTCTCCTTCAGTCTTGAAAACACAGGTCCGATAGATGTGAACTCAGGGCTTCTGCAGGTAACATTCAAGGACCCCGAGGGGGTGGTTCTTTACGAAGGAAGCCAGGGTTTTTCACTTGCAGTTGGGCAGAGCACGACCATAGATGTGCCCATAACCATTCCATCTCTCAAATTTGGGAAATACACCCTTACCTACAGCCAGTCAGATGAGACAAGGGCAGGGAAGGAGACAGCCAGGGTAGTAGAAAATAATGTAAGCCTTAAATTCAGCCTTGACAGGGCAATCTACAAGGTAAGAGAGACCGCCAACCTTACCGTTGACATAACAAACACAGGGGTGTTTGACATAGGGGATGCGACCCTGACGGTCTCTGTGCCTGATGCTGGCTATACTGACACAAGGGACATCTCTATACAGAAGGGCCAGGCAACTGAACTTACATTTGCAATTCCCATTGCAGAGACCCTCACAGCAGGCTCGCATGATGTAGATATAACCATGGCTCTGCCATCGGGAAGCAGAATTGGTTACAGGACAGGATTTTGGGTTCCTGGTTCTCGTCTGGTGATAAGATACACAGGCTCTGATAGGCTCAATCCCGGCGATACAGTAACCGTGGAGGTAGAAAACACAGGTGGCGTGGATGCGAGGGCCTTATGTAATTTAGCGCTTTTGAAAGAGGGGAGGATTGTGTTATGGCAGGATTTTGAAGACAGGATAATGACAGGGCAGAGGAGGCTTTATAGCCTTCAGATACCGGAGCAGATCGTGAGCGGGCAGTATGAGATGAGGGTATATGCAGAAGATACCCTTACAGGTAAAGACTGGACTGTAATAAGACAACTCAGCATATCAGGACTCAATGCAGTCCTTAGTGTAAGGACTGACAGGGATGTCTACTTCACCAGAGAGGCCATAACAGCCCTGAGCAGCATTGTCAATGGGACATATCCCATAGATGGTGGGCTTTTGCATCTACAGATTGTGAACAAATGTGCAAGGGTATGGATTCCAGCATCCTATCATATCTCCACATGGGATGGCACGGAGTGGGTGGAGCGTGGAGTACTTCACTACCCCGATAGTTTTGAGACACAGGTTCTTGACCTCAGTGATTATCTGCCCGATGCATCTGGGCAGTACAGGATAAGGATAAGGCATCAGGGCACTGACAATGCAGAGATAGACTATCTTGCTCTCATGGTTGATGGCACGGTGTATGAACCAGCCTCAGCCACGAATCTTGATACTGGAGAGGACATACTCTACTACCTGAAGGCAGGAGATAGCCTGGCAGCCAATGTACTCAACAACGAGATAGAGGTTAGCTGGACAGGGCTTCCGTCAGATGCGACGAATAAAGTGCTTTTGCTGAGTGCACGGGAGGGTACAGTGGAGGACACAGCCTGTCAGGAGCGGATATACTGGCAGACAGACATTCCCATAAACCAGGCAGCAAACACCACGGAGCAACTGAGCACGGCAGCAGGCAGCATATCCGAGACAGGGCAGTTTTATCTGCAGGGCAGGCTGCTATCAAAGACAGGGCAGGTGATAGGTACTTCTGAGTATCCCTTCAATGTGGTGGATGGGGACATAGCCCTCGGGCTTCACACAGACAGGGATGTTTACAGACCTGGTGAGACAGTGACAGTAACAGGGAATGTTATAAACCTGGGTCCGCTTGACAGGACTTCGCTGACAGTGCAGGTACGGGATGAGAACTTCAATACTCTTTACAGCGAGACCTTTGACCTGCCTGCCAGCGGGACCCATCAATTCAGCTTCACTGTGCCAGTTGCATCGGAAGCAGCTGAAGGTATCCATCAGCTTTATGGAGAGGTATATCAATCCGAGGGGCTTCTTACATCCTCAAAGACCATCTTTGAAGTATATCAACCATCCCTCACGGCTTCAGTGGATGCCCCTGAGGTGGTGGGACATGAGCCTTTTGAGATAAACCTCAGGATAGACAACCCTGGCAGGGTAGCAGCCACAGTGGAGATATCTGCCGCAGGCGGTTCCCTATCAGATAATAGGAGCATAACACTGGAGCCAGGCCAGAGCAGACTTATCCAGTACAGTGACACCATCAACACAGATACCACCTACACCATAACCATAACCGGTGACCTGAACCAGACCTTCACCCTGCCAGTCACCTACGGAGAGGGGGTAAGGATAGAGCCTTCAGTGGAGCAGGTATACCCTGAGGGGCAGACAAGGTTGCCTGTAAGGATTACAAACACAGGGCAGATGGATGAGACTGTAGAGGTGAGATATCAACTCATGGAGGGTAACACCCTGCTGCAAGAGCAGACAAAGACATATGCACTGGCGGCAGGGGCAACCACAGAGGACACACTCCTCTTTGACCTGAAACAGGGCAGTTACAGTCTCACTGCCCAGAGCAGTCTGCCTGAGGCCACGGCTGAGGCATCCTTTGAGGTAAGGAAGAAGGACGATGTGGTTATGGCAGTGGCGGCTGGTACACAGACAGAGGGGCTTATACCAGTAACCGTAGAACTTACAAACAGGGGATACAACGGGATTTCAGGCAGTATTCATCTTACAGTTTTAGACGGCCAGGGCTCTGATGTATGGGCCGGGGTTCAGGATATTACACTGCCCTTCAGTCTCACACCAGCTGCAGAGACTGTGCAGTTCAGCTTCAACCCGTCAGCAGTAAAGCCGGGTGATTACACCCTGAAGGCAGAGCTTCTTGATGATGCTAACAGGGTGATAGCCACCGAAAGCCAGCCACTGAGCATTCAGGGAGCAGCCTTTGAGATAGTGCAACTGCCGGGTTATCAGAGCTTCCAGGCAGGCGGAGAGGCAGAACTTACCTTTGTGGTCAAGAACACAGGCAACCAGGAGGGGCAGGTAAGCCTCACGCTTAAGAGTTATGACTTTGTGGAGCAGACAGAGACCCTGTATCTCGGACCTCAGGAGCAGAGGGCAGTTACATTCAGGTTTGTCCTTCCCGAGGATATAGAGACAAAGGACTACTATGCAGACTACCGTCTGCAGTCAGGAGTCAGGAGTCAAAAGTCAGGAGTGATTGAGGAGGGCACGGTGAGGTATCATGTGGAGGGTGTAAGCATTACAGTTAATGCCACGCTTGATAAAGCCTATTACAGTGAGGGAGACACGGCACAGCTTACCATAGAAGTCACAAGTCAGGCCCCAGGAGTCAGGAGTCTTCTGGCGAGGGTGCATTATGGAGACTATGAACAGGAGCAGGCATTTGAACTCTCGGGCACCCAGACACTTACCTTTGACATCCCACTTCCAGAGATAACAGGGGAGAAGCTCTTCTATGGTATCTACCACGAAACAGGCCGTTCCATTTACCTGAACTCCCTCTACATCTACAGGGCAGGGGATCTGATAACCGTAACCACTGACAAACAGGTGTATGCCCCCGGTGAGACGGTCACAGTGCAAATCAGTGCTCAGGACTCAGGCCTCACTGGACAGATGACCCTCAGAGGCCCTGGCGGATATACCGAGACATTCCTCTTCAGTGGTAGAGTAACCAGGAGTTTCACCCTGCCTGCTGAGATGACCGCAGGCACATACACTATAAGTGCGGAACTTCAGAGCCAGGATGGCCAAAGCATCACAGAGACCCATCCCATTGATGTGGCAGGCATAGAGGTGAAGATAAAGGAGGCTACACTTGACAGGGCCTCATACAATCCCACTGATACCATGCAGTTGAGCCTGAGGATAGAGAGTAACACCGCCATGGCAGCCACAGTAAAGGCATGGGTGGTTGACCCAGAGAATGTAATAAAAGAGTCGGGCACAGAGGCGGTGATGCTCAGTGCCGAAGGGCCTGTGCTCTTTAAGGGGGTATTCCCTCTTGAGAGCACTGTGGCAGGCATTCACAGGCTCCTTTATGGCATCTACGATGGGGAGAAACTCCTTGTCTCTGGCTCAGAGGCCTTTGATGTGGGCCGTGGGGTCGTACTCGGCCTCAGCACAGACAGGCATGACTACCCTGAAGGCACAGAGCCGGTGAAGGCAAGGGTAAGCCTCTGGGGGCACGGAGAGTTTGTGCTTGAGTTGCTTCTGGATGGGACGGTGATTCAGAGCAGCACCGTAGCACTTGATGGGTTTAAGGACATTGAGATAGACCTTGGCACACAGAGCCCGGGGGTGCATAAACTCCTGGCAGTGCTTAAGGATGGCTCCCTTACAAGCAGAAGGGAGACATCATTCAGTTATGGCACCTCGCTACCCGACCTCATGGGAACGATAGATGTAAGGGTGGGAGGAATCAGGAATGACACCCTGCCTGTCAGGGTAGTGGTAAAGAACTATGGCAGGACAGAATCCACACCTTCAGAGGTAGCTCTCTATGTGGCAGGCCAACTGGTAGCAACACAGCCCATAGCCCCCATAAAACCAGGAGAGGTACAGGAGGTGGAGTTTACCTATGACCTCAAAGGCTACTCAGGCCCACTCAGCCTTAAGGCGGTCATTGACCCTGAGGATGCAGTAAAGGAGTTCAATGAAGAAAACAACGAGGCCACAACCACAGTGGACATACCAGAGGAAAGGCCTGACTTTACTGTGAGTGTTGACAACAATTACCAATCTGTAAAACAGGCAGAGACAGCCCGGTACAGACTTCAGATAGGAGCCATAAGCGGTTATGATTCAGAGGTAGCCCTTGACATAGACGAAGTGCCAGAGGGTACAACAGTAACATTCAGCCCTGCCACACTTATACCACCTGGAGAGGCTGTAACCATGTTCATAACCACAGAAGCCACAGAGCCAGCCACCTATGAAATGACAATCAATGCCACCTCTGACGGTATAGTCCATACTGCTGAGATAACACTTGATGTCAGAGGCTTCAGCCTTGAGGCAGAACCATCGGAGATAACACTGAAGCAGGGAGAGCAAACAGAGGCAACAATAACGCTCAAGGCAGAAAACGGCTATACAGGCACGGTACAACTGAGCGTGGAAAGCCCCGTGGACGGCCTTGAGGCAATCATAGGTGATACGAACCTGAATGTCCCCTCTGATACAGGCCTCACAATAAAGGCATCAGAGGATCTACCACCAGGTGAGTATGAGATAGAAATAAAGGCCACGGACGGACTTGTCACAAAATCCGAAGAGATACATGTAACTGTACAGGAGGCGGTCTCCTACAAACCTGTGTATCTGGTGACACCAGGGCCTGGGGTGAAGAACAGGGCGATTGTAAGGCTCATAGACACTGACCTCAACCTCTTACTTGAACTTGAGGCATTCCCCTACCGCTACGGAGCAAATGCAGCAATGGCAGACATAGACGGAGACGGCACCGGGGAGATAGTGGTCACCCCGGGGCCAGACCCGAAGGCAAAAGGCATCGTAAGGGTCTTTGACCAGCAGGGCAGGCTGATTCATGAACAGGAGATATTCAGTACAAAACGCGGTATGGGTATCGCTGCGGGAGACTTTGACGGAGACGGCACAGAGGAGGTGGTCTTTGTGGAAGGCTCAGGCCTGACGGGACACCCGACAATAGCTGTCATGAAATACACACCTGTGGGCTTTGTCTCCACAGGTCTTGAATTTTCATATCACCGGGAAGACAGATACAGACAGCACGGCCGCAGCCACTGCAGAGATGACAAAGGACACGATGAGCACGGACATTATGGAAAGAGAGTCGTGGTGGCCACAGCAGATACAGATGGTGACGGCAGTGTGGAACTCCTGGTCTTGAGCCCTGCGGGACACCAGAGGCAGAAAATAACAGTTTACAGAATCAATACAGACACCCAGGGCCAGTGGTATGTGGAAGAAGAGATACTTGAGATGAAACTCCACAGATACAATGCCTCCTCAGTGGCAGGCTGTGATATTGATGGAGACGGTGCAGAGGAGGTCGTGGTTGGAGGCAGAGAGATAGGCATATTTGAGGCTGATGGTTCAACAGTGTCCCTCTTTGAACCCTTCAACAGACAGAACAAAGGGGTATATACAGGCTGTCTGGACACAGACGGAGATACCAGGGAGGAGATAATAGCAGGAAAGGGGCCTGAGCCGAAAAACAGGGCTGATATCAGGGTATTCAGGCCAGAGGGCACCCTGATAAAGGAGTTCAGGGCACTGCCTGACCGGTTCAGATGGGGAGTAAAGGTAGGTGGAGGGATGATTGTAGAGAGAAAGTAGAGAAAACCCTTAAAAGGATGGCCTCCACCTGTTTTTCCCAGGTGGAGGCCATGTTGAGATGGTCTTTGGAGATGGCTTCGGGATTGGTAGATAGTCCAGGGCATTGAAAGGGCTTGAAAGAATTTTCATGCTATGGCATAATTATCTCATGTCCAGGGCAAGGGCACATCTGTACATTGAGGGAATTGTCCAGGGGGTCTTCTACAGGGCCTTCACGAGGGATGTGGCCACAAGGTTTGGTCTGCATGGCTGGGTGAAGAACCTTCCTGATGGAAGGGTTGAGGCTGTGTTTGAAGGTGAGAAGGCTGATATTGAGAAGGCCATTGCAGAGTGTTATAAAGGTCCGCCTGCTGCGCATGTTACCAATATAGATATATCATGGGAACCCTATCAGGGTGAATTTAATGGATTTGAGATAAGATACTATTAAGATATTTACAATCATACTGTCCAATCCGGTAATCTGTCAGCTTTTTTCTGTCATCCACCTCTCTCTACTCCGAAAAATCGCAGATTTTTCGGAGGGCCTTTCTTACTGCTAACCCATCTACCCATTCACTCATCTACTCATCCACCATCAACTGCTCATCGCTCACTGCTTACTGTTTACTGTTAACTCTTGACTCCTGACTTCTGACTGTTGACTGTATTTATTGCACCCTGCCTTGTTATAGATAAAGTAAAATTATTTTGGACACTACTGATATGATATAATTATTCTATGGAAAAGGAGAAATCATTTGAAAAAAAATCCGGTAGCTATTGTAGCACAAAGGAGAAAGGGATTGAAGATAAAGACAGGGCATCTCTTCAGAGGGATGTATGTCCCTATTGTGGTCTGAGGATTGAAGAGCCCATGGAGTTCCTCAGACATGTGTTTCTTTTTCACAGCACCTGAGGCTCATAGTGCCGGCGGTCAGCCGGGCAATTGTTATTCCTGTAGCAGTTATTCAGGAAATAAGATTCTCCGGGAAACAGGAAGATGTCTTTTAGCGGGAGAATAAAAGATAAGATAATAAATGGCCAGGGTATTGAATATGAAGAGGCAGAGTACCTTGTAAACAATCTGCCCCTGCATTCACTTTTTGATGTGGCAAGCACTGTGAGGGAGCATTACAGGGGTAAGAAGGTTGACCTCTGTTCAATAGTGAATGCGAAATCCGGTGGATGTCCTGAGGATTGTTTTTATTGCGCCCAGTCAGCAAGATACCAGACCGATGCAGAAACATACCCTCTTATTTCAAAGGAGACCATGGTTGAAAGGGCAAGAGAGGCCCTGGTTTGGGGTGCACGGAGATTCTGCATTGTAACAAGCGGAAAAAAGGTGAACCCGAAAGAACTGGGGATTATTGCCAGTGCCATAAGCGAGATAAGGGCGCTTGGGTTTCTTCCCTGTGCTACCCTTGGTATCTTGGAGAGAGAGGAACTTCAGGTTCTTAAGGATGCAGGTCTTTATCGGTATCATCATAACATTGAGACATCGCGAAGGTTCTTCCCCCGTGTCTGTACCACCCATTCCTTTAATGACAAGGTGAGCACCATAAGGGCAGCCCAGGAGGTTGGGCTTTCAATCTGTTCAGGCGGCATATTCGGTATCGGCGAGACCTGGAGGGACCGCATAGATATGGCCTTTACCCTGAAGGAGATCGGCGTTGATTCCGTGCCGATTAATTTCCTGATCCCCATAAAGGGAACACCCATGGGTAACAGGCCTTTCCTTGATCCCGTGGAGGCCCTGAAGATTGTCAGTCTCTTCAGGCTTGTAATGCCTGAGAAGGAGATTCGTATATGTGGGGGCAGGGGGCAGACTTTGCAGGGCTTCCAGAGTATGGCATTCCTTGCTGGTGCTGACGGGTTACTTGTAGGTGACTATCTCACCCGGAAGGGCTCCCCTGTTGAGGATGACCTCTTTACCATTGATGCCCTTGGCCTGGAGATTGCCCGCAACGGATGAAACCCACCTTTCATCACTTTCCTGTCAATGGAATATTTGAAGACCCTGTGGTTTATTTGAGATTCCTCAGACAGAGAAGGGCCTTTCTCTTTGATGCAGGTGATGTGAGTGCCCTCTCTTCAAGGGATATTAATAAAATCACCGATATCTTCGTTACCCATACACACATTGATCATTTTATCGGTTTTGACATGATACTGAGGCAACTCCTGAGAAGAGATACACCTTTAAGGGTCTATGGACCAGAGGGGATAATCAGCGCCATAAAGGGGAAGCTCCAGGGTTATGCATGGAATGTTATCTCCGAGTACCCCCTGCAGATCATGGTTCATGAGGTAAGGGAGGATATCATCCTGAAAGTGGGGTTCTCGGCTTTCAACCGTTTTGTGCCTGAGGCTGAAAATGAGACCACCTTCAGAGGGGTGATACTTGAAGAGGATGATATAAAGGTGAAGGCAGCGGTGGTGGAACATGACATACCCGTTCTTGCCTTTTCAATTGAGGAAGACAGGCATATAAATATTGACAAGGCAAGGCTTACGGAGAGGGGGCTTTCTGTAGGCCCATGGCTGTCGGATTTCAAGGATGCCCTGAGAAAGGGCCACCGGGACAGGGAATTCCGTTTGAATAACAGGCTTTACAGGACTGTTGATCTGATGGACATAGCCATTATCACAGAGGGGCAGAAGGTATCCTATGTCATGGATGTTTCACCTGTGGAAGACAATATTGAAAGGATAGTAGAACTTGTCAAAGGCTCTCATACCCTTTATATTGAAAGCTACTTCCTGCAGGAGGATTTTCCACGAGCACTTGAACGACGGCATCTGACAGCAGAGATTGCAGGTCGTATCGCCAGGGATGCCTCTGTTAAGGAGATCGTTCCCCTTCACATCTCACCCAAGTACAGGGCCTTCCCTGAAAGGGTTCTTGAAGAGGCACAGCAGGCATTCAGACGTTAAACCTGAAGTTTATTATATCACCATCCTGGACGATATAGTCCTTTCCCTCAAGCCTGAGCAGTCCCCTCTCCCTTGCCTCTGCCATTGAGCCAGCCTTTATGAAGTCTTCATAGGATATGACCTCTGCCCTGATAAAACCACGCTGTATGTCGGAGTGGATCTTGCCTGCAGCCATATGAGCTGTGGTGCCTTTCCTGATTGTCCAGGCGCGCACCTCGTCGCTGCCCACGGTGAGGAAGGAGATCAGCCCGAGGTGTTCATAACAGAGACGTATAAGGCGGTGCATTGCAGGCTCCTGAAGTCCATATCCCTTCAGGAATTCCTCAGCCTCAGTGGCATCAAGCTGGGCAATCTCCATCTCTATCCTGCCTGAAAGGGCGATTACAGGCAGATTGAACCTCTCCCTGAAGGTTCTTATCAGCTCGCCATGCTGCTCTTCAGCAAGGTCATCCTCATGAAGGTTCAGTACGACCACCTCGGGTTTTATGGAGATAAGCTGGAGATGTCTGAGTGCAAGGGTCTCTCCCTCTGTGAAAGTGATCTCTCTCAGGGGTTTTTCCTCCTCCAGGGCCTTCTTGCATTTCAGCAGTGCTGCCTTTTCTGCTTCATCAGGCCTTTTCCCCCTCTTTCTGGCCTCCTCCATGCGTGCAAGCCTTTTCTCCACAAGATCAAGATCGGAAAGGACCAGTTCCAGTTCCAGGGTTTCTGCATCCCTCAGGGGGTCAACATTACCCAGGGGATGAACCACTGACTCATCCTCAAAGGCCCTTACCACATGCAGTATAGCATCCACGTCCTTTATCATATCAAGCACCTTCCGGTTCTGCTCCATATCGCCCCTTGTAATGCCCAGATAATCAAGATACTCTACAGTGGCAAAGGTGGTCTTGCGGGGCCTGTATATCTCCGCAAGCCTCTCCACCCGCTCATCCGGAACCTTTACAATGCCCAGATGGGGCTCTGCCTCTGTGGTGTAATAGATCGTGGTGGGCATGTTTTGTCCTGTAAGGGCGTTGAAGATGGTTGTTTTCCCTGAGTTTGCAAGACCAACGATCCCTATTTTCATATCTTCCAGTCTCCTTTCAGCCCCTGAAAAACTCACATATATTGCTACCGGAGTCTCATGGGTTCTGGTCAACAGGCTCTTCTGTTTCTACAATAGATTGAGAGAAGCATTAAATTATACCATACATCTGCAATGTAAAAATAATACAAAGCGGGACAGTTGCACCCCTGTTGTGGGCCTTATTTTTTGGTTTGCCAACTAAGTTAGAATAGCCCCTTCTGGACAGGTCTTTTTCTTGCGGGTTCTTTTATCACCCTCTCTTCCTTTAATTCTTTCTCAAAAGACAGAAAGGGTGAAGCCCTCCGGGTCTGTACTGTGCCGTGGAGGAATCTTTGCCTTGCATGGGTTATAATGAGTTCCTCCTTTGCCCTGGTCATGGCAACATAGAAGAGCCGCCTTTCTTCTTCAATATCCGCATCCCTGAAGGGAATAATCCCTTCTTCTGCACCAGCAATGAAGACCACGGGAAACTCAAGCCCCTTTGAGGCATGGATGGTAAGTATAGGTACAAAGTTTGCTCCCCTGTCAATGAGGTCAAATTCATATTCACAGAATATCTCCTCTTTAAATCTCCTGAAGGCTTCGGAGATGGGGGCGTGATCATGGGCATTGGACAGTGAGAGCATATGCTCTAAAAGGGGCCTTTCTTTTGAAAAATACCCAAGGAGGTTAAACTTTTCCGCTGTCTCTCTACATAACCATGAAAAGGGTTTGTTCCTGCTTTGGGAAAGTAGATTAAAGTTATCCATGAATTCCCTGATCTGTTTCTTTCTTGCAAAGAATCTTTCAAGCACCTCAAGTATGCCCAGATTTTTCTCAACGGAGATGGATTTTATCTCCGAGATTGTTTTAGGGCCGATCCCCCTATGTGGTGTATTAATGATTCTCATTAATGCATCCTCATCTGCGTTAATTATTGCCTCAAGGTAGTCCAGGAATGTCTTTGTGGAGGGAAATTCAGAGAGCCTCTTCTCTGCTACCACCTTTACAGGGATTCCCCTCTGCTCCAGTGCCCTCCGGATGGATGGGGCAAGAGTGTGTGTCCTGACAAGGATTGCAAATTCTGAAAAGAGACAGGCCTGCTCGCCTTCAGGATTTTTAAAGAGTTCACCATGATAGGTGGCGCCCGTTCGTTCCTTTATCTCTCTTGCTATGTATTCTGCCTCTTCCCTGTCATCATGAAGGGAGAGGATGCGTACCCTTTTCCCCTCTGCCCTGTCAGGAATGAGAGTGATGGGGATCCTCTTTCTATTATGCCCTATCACAGAGCTGGCAGCCCCGAGGATCGTGGCAGTTGAACGGTAGCTTCTTGAAAGCCTTACAACCCTTGAGGAAGGGAAGTCCTCCCGGAAGGTAAGGAAAAACCTGCTGTCCGAGCCCCTGAAGGAGTATATGCACTGGTCAGCATCACCCACAGCAAAGATATTTTTATCATCTCCGAGCAGTGCCCTCAGTAGCCTGTATTGTAACAGGTTGATGTCCTGGTATTCGTCAACAATGAGATGCTCAAAACAGGGCCTGTCATGCCCTGAAGGCCCCTCTGCATCCAGGAGCCTTACCGTGTGTAGCAGTATGTCATCTATATCTATCAGCCCCCTCTCTGAGAGTGCCTTCTCGTAGGCCTTGTATTGCTCCTTGAGTTCAGACCCTAAAGGTGTGAGGGTATTCTTGTGGTAGGAGATGCTATGCCTGAGCCTTGAGGCCTTTTCTTTACCAGCTATCGCTGTTAATATCTCAAGCAGTTCCCCCTCTGTGGCTATCACAGGAGCAAGGTTGTAATGTTCCCTGAGTATAAAAAGCCCGAGTCTGTGGAAGGTGCCGATAAAGACAGCCTCAGAGGCAGTGCCACAATAGTTGTGCACCCGCTGCCTGATCTCCTCTGCTGCCTTATTTGTGAATGTTATGGCTACAATCCTCTCGGGTCTTACGCCCTGCTCCAGTAGATGTACTATCCTTGCCACTATTGTAAGGGTCTTGCCTGTTCCAGGACCCGCTATGACAAGGAGGGGGCCTTTGGAGTGGTTTACAGCGCTCAGTTGTTCTTCGTTCAGGTTGAAAGGGGTTTTCATTATGTATTTATTATGATCAAGAGGGTGGTGGTCCTTCAAGCCGTGTTTTTATATTCTTGTAGAACTCAATCAACATGTCTTTTTGCTGCTCTTTAGATAGATTTGAGGTGTCATATATAGAGATTATCCTGAGAAATTCCTCATCAATCCCCTTTTTTACCTCTTCCGTAAAGCTGTGGTACCGTTCAATATCTTCAATAAGATGATTCACCTCATCAATAAAAGACCGGATATATATATCATCCTTTTTCCTCAGGTTGAGTCGCTGACCGTAATTACCCCTCCTTATAAGCCTGAGTTCCAGCTTTAATCTTTCAAAGGGTCCTATGAGTCTGTGTGAGAATATCATGGTCAGAAAAAAGCATATGATCCCATAACCACCAAGCACTATAATGAAGGCAGGCAGTTTGTTCTCATTGTCAATCCCGATCTCCTTTGTAAAAAGCATCAACAGTCCCACGGCAAGGAATGACCACAGGATCATGAGGGCTATGGAGAATCTCAACTCCTTTGATATGTAGTAACGCTGACGTACCTGTTTGTTTTTCATACTTAATCTCCTTAAGGATAATTTTGAGTTTAACATAATTGTGGTTGTGGTGCAAGGATTCAAATCACAAAATTGAACCTTTTCTGATTTTCCAAAACCGCTCAAAGCCAATACCTGCCCGTCTTTTATCTGTTTTGATA
>Ga0256830_1001328_pt1 | contig 17636 bp, 18 predicted proteins | sample 128326metaG_FD_190537 | JGI IMG/M metagenome (GOLD analysis project Ga0256830, IMG submission 190537) | Hydrothermal vent microbial communities from Lau Basin, Pacific Ocean - 128-326 | ecosystem: Environmental > Aquatic > Marine > Hydrothermal vents | place: Pacific Ocean: Lau Basin | collected... | reverse complement strand
CCTGTTATCGCGAACATACCACATCCTTTAGAGCTTCGATGAATGCTTCATTCTCTTCTCTTTTACCGACACTAACCCTGAATGCATTCTTTCTGGCCCCCTCAAATCCAGACAGTGCTCTGACAATAATTCCCTTTTTCTCAAGCTCCCCAACAACTATTTTCCCATCCATTTCCGTTTCAACATACAGAAAGTTTGCCTCAGATTTGAACGGTCTTGCAACATTCTTTAACTTTCTGAAAAGCCATTCTCTGTCTTTTTTTATCATATCCACCGTCTCTTTCATCCATTTTGAATCTTCAAGAGCAGCAATACCGGCTTTAACGGCCAAGGATGATACGGGGAAAGGGGTGTTGACTTTCATGAAAGCCTTTCTCATGTCAGGATGCATTATGGCATAACCCAGTCTGAGATTTGCAAGACCGAAGGCCTTGGAAAATGTTCTGCCAACTATGACATTCTCATATTCCACAAGCTCTGAAAGGTTCTTTTCAGCAAATTCCGCATAGGCTTCATCGATGAAAACATATCCTTTTACATTCTCCACCATCTCTCTCACAAAATCTTGACTTTCCAGATTTCCGGTTGGATTGTTTGGTGAACAGACAACCGTGAGCTTAGCTTTCTCCGAGTAATCTGTCATTCTGAATTTTTTATCTCTTTTTATCCTGTTTTCCCTCGCTCTGTAAATTTTTGAAAGAATGGAATAGTAGGGGAAAGTTGGCAGGGCGAAGCAAACCTCATCTGTTGGTTCTACAATGAGTTTAAATGCACACTCAAGCACACCATCCAGTCCGGATGAGATGAAGATCATATCATCATCAAATCCCACGTACTCTGCAATCATTTCCCTCAATTCCACAGGGTCTCTGGAGGGATAGGAATTCAGTGAGTCGAAGTTTTTCAGGACTTCAATTGCCTTTGGAGAACAGCCGTAGGGATTTTCGTTGGATGACAGCTTGACAACTCTCTCAAGCCCGTATTTCCTCTTTACATCCTCTTCAGTTTTGCCGGGAACATAATCCGGAATCGATGACAGGTCTGATCTCATTCCTGATCTCTCTCGATAACAATCTCGAGCTTTTTCCAGTCCTCTGGAATGCCCTTCAGGGTTGAAACCATGGCAAGAATCACCTTCTCAAAAATATCCACCACATATCTGTTCATCGGAATGTCCTTTCCGTCTATTTTCATTTTTATCACAAAATCACCCCCTGTAAAAAGGTTCTCTCAGACTTAAAGCTTTCACTATTGCTTTTTTTAAATCTTCCCCATTCAATCCCCTTACGTCTACAAGATTGTCGTTCCTCATCAGGCATGGCTTTATCTTTCCATCTGCAGTGACCCTTATCCTGTTACAGGCCATGCAGAATTCTGAGTTGTCAACAGGCTTCACAAACTCAACCGCATAGTCATCAAAAACAAACTGCTTTCTCTTCTGCATGCTCCTTGTCCTTACCTCCTTTGCCCCCTTCTCAAATCTGTTAATGAGAGAATAAACATCGAAATATCCCTCTCCATTGTAATTCAGGTTAACAAGCTCGATGAATTGAACAATAACATCACCCTCAAACTGTCTGGCAAATTCAACCATTCTGTCAATCTCATCAAGATTGAAACCGTCTATAAGTACCATGTTGAGCTTTACCGGCGTTAATTTCGCATCGACAGCAGCCTCAATTCCTGAAATAACTCTGTCAATTCTGCCACCTCTTGTTGCATGGGAATACTTTCTCTCATCGAGAGTGTCGAGGCTTATATTAACCCTGTCCAGTCCGGCTTTTTTCAGGTCGTGTGCAAATTCAGAAAGCCTGATTCCATTGGTTGTCATGGATATCTCCCTGAATTCCGGAAGTTTTTCTATTATCTCTACAATGTCCTGCCTTACGAGTGGTTCGCCACCGGTAATCTTAAGCTTCTCAACCCCAAGATCCCTGAATACCCTTGCAATCTCAGCAATCTCATCCGGAGTCAGCTCATTTGAAGCATCGTATCCTTCCCGATGACAGTAAAAGCAGTTGAGATTGCATCTTGATGTTACAGATATTCTGAGATTTGTTATTTTTCTATCATACCTGTCGACAAGCATATTTCCTCAGCCCTTTCAAGATCTTCAGGTGTGTTTATGTTGAAGAAAGACACCAGTTTCTTATCAAATTTTCTCAGACATTCAACATCAAACAAAACCACATCCTCTGACTTGAAAACGGGAGTCAGTATTTTTTTCTCCTCCATTTCAAGACTTTTTTCAATGAGGGAGACTATTTTCGGAGAGTAAACCGAAAGGAGCGGTTCAAGTTTTCCATTTTTCCAGCAAGGGATTAAAGCCGCGACATCATGTTTCACAGCAGTCCTGTAAAGCTCCTCAACAACCTCAACCTTCACAAAGGGCATGTCTGTGGCAATAACAGCTACAAAATCATTGAAGTGTCTCAGTGCTGCATGAATCCCTCCAAGAGGTCCGGAATTTTTGAACTCATCAAAAATACAGCGGTAACCTTCAAAAATCACCTTCTGACTCTCATCTCTGCAGACAATAATCGTGTTGAAGGATGAGAATCTTTCCATGAGCATATCAATTATCTTTTTCCCGCAAATCACTATCTGCGATTTCTCGGCTCCACCAAATCTCTTCCCCATTCCACCTGCAAGAATGGCAACATTCACAATCACTGAAGGTAGATTAGTTATTTAAATAGATTGATCCATTGCCGGCCATGGACATCATCAGGGAGCTGATGAATTACAGGGAGAGAGACATACCCTATTCAAGGGTTCTGAGTTCCATGTGCACAGTCCCGCATCCTGTCGCCCTGAAAGCTCATGAGATATTTATCGAAACAAATCTGGGTGACCCGGGAATTTTTGTTGGAACAGTTGACCTTGAAAAAAGAACCATTGAGATGCTTGGAGATATTCTCCACAATAAAAACGCTTCTGGCTATATATGTTCAGGCGGAACGGAGGCAAATATCCAGGGAATCAGGGCTGCAAGAAATCTGAAAAGGGTGAGAGATCCAAACATAGTCATTCCAAAATCAGCTCACTTCTCATTTGAAAAAATAGGAGACATTCTGGGTGTCGAGATAAGGAGAGCCGGGCTTAAGGAGGATTACACTGTAAGCATTTCGGATGTCGACAGACTTGTTGATGAGAGTACCGTTGCACTTGTGGGAATCGCAGGAACAACAGAACTCGGACAGGTTGATGACATAGCAGAACTGGGCAGGATTGCTAAGGATAAAGACATCTTTCTGCACGTGGATGCTGCTTTCGGTGGACTTGTTCTGCCATTCATTGACAGAAACATCCCATTTGATTTCGTGATCGATGGTGTTAGCTCAATAACTGTGGATCCCCACAAAATGGGGATGGCAACAATACCTGCAGGTGGAATCCTCTTCAGAGATGAAAGGTTTTTGAGAGCTCTTGAAGTCGAAACACCCTATCTAACCTCAAAGTACCAGTACACCCTGACTGGCACACGCCCCGGAACAGGTGTTGCTTCAACCTACGCTGTCCTTAAACACCTCGGCCATAAGGGGATGAGGGAAATTGTGGAAAGATGCATAAGAAACACCAGGATTCTTGTGGAAGAAATGGAAAATGCCGGGTTTGAGCCCGTAGTTGACCCAGTTATGAACGTTGTTTCTTTCCACGCCAAGGATCCGGAAAGGATAAAAGACGAGCTTTACAGAAAAAGATGGGTGATCTCCACAATAAGAAACCCAAGGGCAATCAGAATGGTGATCATGCCCCACGTGAGTGAGGAGGTAATCGAAAGTTTCATGTCAGATTTTAAAAAGGTAATTTGAGAAAAGATGAATGCCAATACTTTTAAAGTATGAGGGTTAGTGATTCCCATGACAACGGTTCTCGTCTGTCCAGTGTGCAAATCAACAGACGTTGAGCTTGACACAGGAGGAGTTTCAGGCAAATACTACTGCAAGAAATGTGGATATGTGGGGAGCCTTGTTCTTGAAATGACCGAAGGCGAATATGAGGAGATGCTGAAAATGGAGAAGGAAAGTATGGAACATGACGAAAATAAATGAGAAATTTCTCAAAAATTATAAACAGTCCTGCAAGTGAGGTGATATGGTCGCACTGATCCATAACGGAAAAAGAGCAGTAATCGCTTATCCCGCTGAGAAAGCAGATCAGGAGAGAGTAAACCTCCTGATGAAGAACTGTGACAGAATAATTCTTGCAATGCCCTGGAAATCAATAGTTGCTCTTGGCCTTAACAGATTTAAATTCATGAATGGCAGATACATACCAGTTGATCATCCTGACAATGGTGGTGCTGGCAGGAAGGCGGAGTTTATAAGAAAGCTCGTGAAAGGAGAGATAAAAAACGGTGAAATAACATATCCGGGAAGCATTTTTGTTGAGGAGGTAAAGGATGGTGGAGTTCTTGAAAGACCCTCATTCGGAGAGGCAAGCCTCGATTTTGCAAGATTGAATGGCTATTCTGGATTTGCTGTTTACGGTTTTCTCCTGAATCAGGAGGGAGAGTATGCTTCTCTCGAATGTGCAAGAAAATTCGCAGAAAAAGAAAAAATGGAGATTATATCAATTCAGACAATAATATCAAGAAGGCTGAGAGAGGAAAAGCTCGTGAGAAGGGCTGTTTCTGCCATTTTGCCCACAAAATTCTACGGAACGTTCAGAGCTGTTGGATATTCTACGCCTCTTGGAGAGATTGTTGCACTGGTCAGAGGGGATGATCTGAAGGATGTGCCTGTGAGAATACACTCGGAATGTCTCACAGGAGACATATTTCACTCTCTCAGATGTGATTGCGGAGAACAGCTTGAGAAGGCTCTGAAAAAGATCGACAGGGAAAACAGAGGAGTTCTGATTTACATGAAGGGTCATGAGGGTAGAGGGATCGGACTGTTAAACAAGCTGATGGCATACAAATTGCAGGAAGATGGAAAGGATACTGTTGAGGCAAATCTTGAGCTTGGATTTCCGTCTGACATGAGAAGCTACGGTATTGCTGCCCAGATTCTGCTTGATCTTGGAGTCAAGAGGGTGAGACTTATGACGAACAATCCCGAGAAAATTGAGGAGCTAAAAGCTTACGGCTTTGATGTTATCAGAGAACCAATTGAGGTTGAGCCCCACAACGAGAATCTTGAGTATCTGAAGACAAAGAAGGAGAAGCTGGGGCACATGCTCTGCATAAATGACTAAGCAGTCTTTTCCTGTTTTTTCTTTTCCTTCCACTCCAGATATCCGCAGTATGGACAGAATGTCCAGGATTTCCCCTTGCTCGGTCTGAGTCTGAGAATTGAGAAATCATGCTCTTTGCATTTTCTGGCAGTTACCTCTATTCTGCCTTTCTGAGGGAGAGGTATGGAAAATCTACAATCAGGAAATCCAGAACATCCAATAAACCTGCCCTTGACCTTTCTGATTACCAAGTCCTCCCCGCATTCAGGACATTTCCCAACAACGCTGTCCTTCTTTATACCCTCAATTATCTTTCTTCCAAGTTCGTCTCTGTTTGCGGTTTCAAGAACTTTCTCCAGAAACAGTTTGCTTTCCTCAACAACACTTTCCTGTTTTAGCTTCCCCTCTTCTATCCTGTCCATCTCCTCTTCAAGCTTTGCAGTCATGTCAGGAAGCGTTATTACCTCAGCCTCGCTTTTCAAAGCATCAATCACAGCGAAAGCAACCTCTGTGGGCTTCAATGGATTGCCCCTGACATAACCCCTCGTGTAGAGCTTTTTGAGGATCTCATGTCTGGTTGACTTCGTTCCCAGATTGTACCTTTCCATCAGCTTGATGATGGAGCTCATTGTGTAGCGTGATGGTGGCTTTGTTTCCTTTTCCTCAAGCTTCTTTGAAAGAACTCTGAGGATCTGACCGTCCTTCAGTTCAGGAAGATAAATTTCATCAGTTCTGACATAGATGTAGATTTCCCTCCATCCCGCTTCAATCAGTTTCTTTCCGCTTGCCCTGAAGATTTCTCCGTTTGCATCAATTTCAGCATTTCTGACCGCCCACTTAGCCTCAGGAGCCAGAGTAGCAAGAAATCTCCTGACTACAAGCTCGTAAATCTTCCACTCGTCTTTTGAAAGTTCATTTTTCCCTGCAACACCAACAGGATGAATGGGAGGGTGATCCTTTGTTTCCCTTCTACCTCTGGATGGTTTTAAGTAGCTTAGAGCTATTTCAGCCTCTTTCCTGAAATCACTCTCAAGAAATTTTTTTACTATCCCTTTCAGACTGATGGAAGAGGGATAAACAGTGTTGTCAGTCCTTGGATATGAAATCAATCCGGCCATGTACAGGTTCTCTGCAATGCTCATGGCTCTGTCCGGAGGCATGAACTTTCCCGCCTCTCTCAGAAACTCAGTAGTGTTGAATGGTACCGGTCTTGCTTCTTTTACGTTCTTTTCAGTAAATTTTCTTACAACAGCCTCATCACCAATTCTGGCAAATGATTTTTCAGCCTCCTCCTTTTTCAGAAATCTCTTTTCGTGCTTTGCAGTGAACTTTTCAGAGTTGCTGAAGACAGCATATATCTCCCAGTAGGGGGTTGGCACGAATTCTCTGATTTCCTTTTCTCTGTCAACAACAAATCTCAGAGTCGGGGACTGAACCCTCCCCACACTTAAAAAATTTTTCCCCATTCTTCCCGAAGACAGAGATATGAGTCTCGTCAGCACTGCACCCCACATAAGATCCACAATCTGTCTTGTTTCTGCTGCCTTTGCAAGATTGTAGTTCAGCTCTGTTCTGCTGCTGAAGGCTTTTTTTATCTCCTCAGGAGTTATGGCAGAGTACTTTGCCCTATCAACCCTGATATCCTGCCTGATCTCCTTTATAATCTCCAGAGCCTCATAACCAATTAATTCACCCTCTCTGTCATAGTCTGTAGCAATTGTAACAAGTTCTGCCTCTTTTGCAAGCTTTCTGATGGCCTCTGCAATTTTTTTCTCCTTTACCTTCTTGACGAAATTGGCCTTTAAAAGACTCTCGATTGGAATTTTTGTCCAGTTGTTGTACTCTGAGGGATAATCTATCTCAACAATGTGTCCTTTCAGCCCTATTACAGCCTTCTCTCTGTCTGGAGAGAAGTAAACATTTATCCCATTTATTTTTTCAATTATGTACTTTCTGAACAGAATTCCAGCAATCCTCCTTGCCGTGTTATCCTTTTCAGTTACTATCAGCCACATCCAGTATCATCTCGAGATACGATTTTCTTATACTCTCCCCCCTCTCAAGTCCCAGGCTTTCTGCGTATTCAAATATTTTTTTCTTTGCCCATTCGATGTCCTCACTCTCAACTTCAAGTTCAACAAAGGTTCCAAGTTCATCAAGCCAGTCAACGCATATAATCACTTCATCACTTCTGTAAATTCTCCTTCTCTTCACAACTTTTCCTGCAACTCTGAATCCAAGCCTTGTGAGAATTTCCTTCATTTTCTCGAAATCCTCAACCCTGAGCTTTATCTCATCCCTTGTCTTTGTTTCAGGATCGATCTTGGATCCCTTGTATGTAAGCGTAAATCCATCCGAATCCCTTCTGATCCTGAGAGCTTCGTCGGTCTCTGCAAAATCTCTGCAGGGATGATTGAAGTAAATGTCCTCCTCGATTTTTTCCACAACAAATTCTGCAAAAGCCGAAATTTTCCTTTCAACCGCCTCAGCATCCGTGATCCTGAATTTTACCTCAACTTCCATAGCATTTTTCTGCGAGAGATTATAAAGCTTTTAAGCATACATTTTTAAATCCTGAAAAAATCTTTGAGCGAGGTGATAACGATGATCAGGAAAGGTGATTTTGTCAGGATAAGTTACACTGCAAAGCTTGAGGATGGAAGCGTAATTGATTCCACAGAGGAGAGCGTTGCAAAGGAATATGGAGTTTATGAGGAGGGAGCAAGATATGGAGATATAGTTGTGGTGGTTGGAGAGGGGCACGTGCTAAAAGGTCTTGATGAGGATCTGGAAGGCAGGGAAGTGGGCTACAAGGGAAGTGTCGAGGTTCCACCTGAAAAAGCCTTTGGAGAGTATGATGAGAACAACAAAGAGGTCATTTCAATAACTAAATTCAACGAAAAGCCAGTGCCCGGGCAGAGAGTGAAGGTTGGAGATAAAACAGGGATTGTGGAAAAGGTCATAGGTAGAAGAGCTGTAATTGACTTCAATCACCCACTTGCAGGAAAAAAGATAATCTTTGATTACGAAATAAAGGAGCTAATTGAGGATCCCAAGGAGAAGATCAAGTACCTGTTTCTGATATATACAGGACGAGAACTCACCCCAAAGATCAGAGCAGGAAAGGTTACAGTTGAGGTTCCAAGAGATGCAGGCTTCAATCAGTTCTTTTTGCTGGGGAAGTACACGGTTGTGGACCAGATATTCAAGCACATGGATGATGTGAGGGAGGTAGTATTTACCGAGAAATTTGAGAGACCTGAAGAGGATAAAGAGAAGGCTGATGAGTCCGAAAAGGAGGACAGAGAAGAAAAAGATGATGAAGCTGAGGTGACTGGAAATAACACGAAGACCTGATTTAATCCAAATTATTTATGCAGACGTGGTGTTTCTCTTCCCCTGTCATCAAATCCGGATTTGGCATGAAGGTCTGATTGCCCATAGAAAAGTTTTTTATAAATGAAAAATCAGAAAACCTGCCGAACCCGATAAGCAGGGGAATTAAGACATCTTCACCAATTTCAAACCTCCATATATTTTCAAAAAAGATGAAATGCAGGAATCAGATGAAAAGCAAATACTATTTTTCGTTAAATTCATATTCAACCTAAGCAACATCACCAAGGTGAGAGTGACATGAACCCCACTACAGATCAAACGGCTTTCAGAGACCTCACACTCCTGAAGATCCTGAACAGAGCCAGAGACTTCTTCGGAAAAAAGGAAATAGTCTCAAAAGAAGAGGACGGAACTATATTCAGGTACAGCTACTCCGATTTTTACAGAAGAGTCTGTCAGCTCGCAAATGCTCTTGAAGAACTCGGGATACAGAAGGGAGATAGAGTTGGAACCCTTGCATGGAACACCCACAGGCATCTCGAGCTCTACTTCGCACCCCCATGCATGAACGCTGCATATCACACTGTAAACCTCAGGCTGTCACCGGAGCAGATAGTGTACGTTATAAACCATGCTGAGGATAGGGTGCTTTTCCTTGACAGCGACCAGATTCCTGTTGTGGAGAGCATAGCAGAAAGGCTGAAAGTGGAGCATTTTGTGGTTATGGGCAGACAAAAGAGCTACGACACATCCTTTGAGTCAGTTGCCTATGAAGATCTGATTTCAGGTAAGCCAAAAAGATATGACTGGCCTGAAATAGACGAAGCAAGCGTTGCAGGAATGGCATACACCTCAGGTACAACAGGTATGCCAAAGGGTGTTTGTTACACCCACAGAAACCTTGTTCTGCACAGTCTTGTCACTTCACTGCCTGACGCTTTAAATCTGAGCGAGAGGAGATGCGTTCTGCACATTGTCCCGATGTTTCACGTTAACTCATGGGGAATTCCGTTTTCGGCGACGATGGTCGGAGCCAAGCAGGTTTTTCCGGGACAGCATCCGAAACCAGAGGATTACGTAGAGCTCATTCAGAAGGAGAAGGTTGACTTCACTGCCTGCGTTCCGACAGTGTGGATGATGATCTACGAGTTTCTGAAAGAAAATCCGGATTACGACATAAGCAGCCTGAAGGAAGCATTTACTGGAGGCAGTGCTCCTCCAGCATCACTCCTGAAGGCATTCAGGGAGAATTTTGGGGTTACGATCATCCACACCTACGGATTAACCGAGACCACTCCTGTTCTGACCGTGAACAGGCCTAAAAGCTACATGAAGCTTGATGAAGCCGAGATTTACGAGCACTCAAGGAAGCAGGGACTGCTTTTACCGCTTCTGGATATGAGAGTGGTCCAGGAAGGAGAAAAAGGGAAAAGGGATGTGGAATGGAACGGAACAGACATCGGAGAGCTGTATGTGAGAGGGCCGTGGATAACGTCCGGATACTACAGGGACCCTGAGAAGACCGATGAGAAGTTTGTTGATGGCTGGTTCAGAACGGAGGATGTTGTGGTGGTGGATGAGGAGGGGTACATAAAGATAGTTGACAGAGCCAAGGACCTGATAAAGAGCGGTGGAGAGTGGATATCGAGTCAGGACCTTGAAGGTCACTTAATGCTTCACCCATCTGTCAGAGAGGCCGTTGTTGTGGGAGTCGAACACCCAAAGTGGCAGGAGAGACCGATTGCGTTTGTGGTTCTGGATGGAGATGCGGGGGAGCATATAAAGGAAGAGCTGAGGAACCATCTGAGGGAAAAATTTCCAAGGTGGTGGCTCCCAGACGAGATCTTCTTTGTGGATGAGATTCCAAAGACCAGCGTTGGCAAGTTTGACAAGAAGGTGCTGAAAGAGAGATTCAGAGATTACTTTCAGAGGATATGAAACATCTGCCTATGCCATGTCAGGAACTGACCAGCCAATATGGTTTTCTTCTCCCCTCCGATTTTCTTTTTCTCACAGCATGGCACCACCATCTCTCACAGCAAGCTGAACCCAATGACGTATTGTGAAATGTGTATACGTTCAGGAAAATTTTCGGAAAGAAAACGTATTTAACAAGATCGTTGATGGTACAGTTATGAGAGCCGTCCTCATACTCAGTGGAGGCATAGACAGCTCAACCCTGCTTTACTACCTGATCGATAAGGGTTATGATGTCCATGCTCTCACGTTCAACTACGGACAGAAGCATTCAAAGGAAATTGAACATTCAAAAATGGTTGCTGAGGAGGCAAAAAGCAGGGGGAGAGTTGAGCACAAAGTTGTGGATATATCCTCCATTCATGAGCTGATCTCTTCAGGAGCCCTTACATCAGAAGAGAGCGTTCCAAAGGCATTTTACAGCGAAGAGGTTCAGAAGAGGACAATAGTGCCAAACAGAAACATGATAATGCTCTCCATCGCTGCTGCCTATGCCGTGAAAATTGGGGCCGAGGAAGTTCACTATGCAGCCCACAAAAGCGATTACAGCATATATCCTGACTGCAGAAAAGAGTTCGTGAAGACATTTGATGCAGCGGTCTATCTTGCAAACCTCTGGACTCCTGTTGAGATAAGAGCACCGTTCGTTGACATGACAAAGGACAAAATCGTGAGAATCGGACTGGGTCTTGGAGTGCCTTACGAACTTACATGGAGCTGCTATGAAGGTGGCGAAAGGCCCTGCCTCTCTTGCGGAACCTGCCTCGAAAGAACTGAGGCCTTTCTGCTCAATAACGCCAAGGATCCGCTGCTGGATGATGAGGAGTGGGAGAAAGCTGTTGAGATATACGGGAAAATGAAGGATGAGTATGAGAGCGCCGGTGAGTGAGATATTCTACTCGGTTCAGGGGGAAGGGATATTCTGCGGTGTCAGGCAGCTCTTCATAAGATTTTCAGGATGCAATCTGGAATGCTGGTACTGCGACACAACCTACAACGATAAGTGCGTGGATTATGTCAGCAACAGAGAAGTGGAGAATCCCGTTGATCTCGGCTATATACAGGGCATCATCGATTCTTCGCAGAGAATTCATTCCATTTCATTAACCGGAGGAGAACCGCTCATCCATGCAGAGTTCATCTCGGAGCTCGAAAAAACAAGAATGTTTTACCTGGAATCCAACATGACGCTCCCGAAAAAAGCCAGAATGCTGAAGCATCTCGACATTGTGGCGGGAGACCTCAAGGTGAGGGAGGCGGTTAAGGGGGACTACGAGGAGATATATGAAAGAACAGTAAGGACGTACAGAATACTCAGAGACTCAAAAAGGAGAACAACCTTCTCAAAAATCGTTCTTCCCAGCAGGTTTGATGTTGAAGACATCCTCACAAGAGCACAGGACATAAAAGATTATGTGAGGTGCTTCGTCCTCCAGCCTGTTTTTGGTTCAGACGTGCAAAACATTTTAAAACTGCAGGAAAAGATGCTTGAATTCAAAGACACGAGGGTGATTCCTCAAACACATAAATACATGGGGGTGAGGTGATGAGAATAGGTGTGAGCGAGAAATTCAGCGCAGCCCACTCAATTCCCGGACATGAGAAGTGCGGAAGGGTTCACGGACACAACTTCAGGGTTGAGATCGAGATAGAGGGAGATGTCAGAGAGAACGGGATGGTTATGGACTTCTTTCATCTCAAAAAGCATCTGAAAGAAGTTCTGGTGGAATTTGATCACAGACTCCTCAATGAGATAATCGACATCCCGACCTCGGAAAACCTCTGTCTCGAAATCATGAGAAGGCTTAAAGAGAGAGGAATAGATGTTGTCAGAGTTAGAGTTTATGAGAACGACGACAAATGGGCAGAAATAAGAAAATAAAAAATAAACATTTTTCAATCACTTTCTACCCTTTCTCAGGATGTACATCGCAGCCACTGCCCCTGCAATTCCTGCCAGCACTCCGAACCCCGGACTCCTTTCTGCTTCTTTCTTTTCAGCTTCAGGAGTTTTCTTCACTGCAGATGGGGTCTGTTCTTCCTTGGCCTCCATTGATTTTTCCTGTTTGAGCCTCTCGGCCTCGTACTTAATATTTATGAGCGAGGATTTTAGCGGTGCCCATCCGTACCAGAAGCTGTAGTCGGGATTCATGTGGAACGCTCCCTGAAAAGTTCTCATCCTGTATTCGAGAAACATCAGGTAGAGTTCTTCTTCTATAGGTGTCTGAACCTCATAGAACTGGAGCAGATCGGGAGCGTACTTCCATCCCTCAGGCTTATCAAGAATTCCGAGATCGTAGAGCTCTTTCACAGTTCTTATTGCCTCTGCAAAGACCCTGTCTGCCTCCCTTATCATTCTGTCTCCAGCTTCAAGCTGCTCTCTCGCAAAATTTTCAGAATGACACTCACTGCAGATTTCAATCATTTTCTCCCTTTCAGCCTGCCACTCTTCCTTGGTGAGCCTTGCAACCTTTCCTGCCTTGACCACATCAAACCTCTCTGTCGGGTTACCGTTCTCATCAAGCACTCCAAGGGCCTGCAGAATCGTGACCCTGTCTTTCCACCACTCCTCATCGTCTTCAGGAACCCTCAAAGCCAGGAATCCCCATGATGTCATCACCCTGTGGTTTCCATCCGGCATGTGACATGTCTGGCACTTTGGAGCCCTTCCGGTGTCTCCTTCAATTCTGTAAATAACACCGTGCTTTGATGTGCTCCACATCTCATACTGGGGATGGTCGAAACCCATGTGGCACGGAAGACATGCTTCCGGCTTTTTCGCCTCTTCCTTGCTGAACCTGTGTCTTGTATGACATGAATCACATGAAGCAGCTCCGTATCTGTACTGCTCTTCTCCCTGAATTACCCCTATCTTGTGACATCCACTGCATCCCTTGAACCCCTCAAGGTTTTTTTGCGGGTTTGGCACGTGCTGAAGCGCGGGCATTGCCTTCATCGCTATCCATGCATAGTAGTGCTTCCCCTCCGCATACTGCTCGTACTGCCTCGAGTGGCATCCCCTGCATGTATCCGGAGTCGGCATTTTTGCCTTCTGCCAGTCATCATATCCTGTATGCTCGGTTCCGTGGCACGTTCCACAGCTGAAGTATTTGCTCATGTTTCCTGAAAGCCACTGATCCACTATGCCCGGGGTTGTTTGCCTGTGGCAGTCTATGCACTGGTCTGCTGAAGCGATGTTCACCGTGGCAAAAAAGGTCAAAACCAGAATCAAAAGCCATCTCATGCTTTCTCACCAAAATAAACTTCTGATGAATAAATTAAAATAATTTACCCGAATTTCTTAGGGATGCTGAAGTCGGAGCTTTAACAATATCTTTTCATTTAATGAAAAATAAGTTTAAGAGATGTCCGCTGCCACAGTTATTCAGCGATCTCTCCGGTTCGAATCCTCACAGCCCTCTCTACCGGAATTATGAATATCTTCCCATCACCGATTCTGCCTGTTCTTGCTGAATTGATTATCGCATTAACCAGTCTCTCCACCTCACTGTCATCAACAACAACCTCAATCTTGACCTTGTCAAGAAGGTCAACCTCCATCGTTCGCCCTCTGAACTGGAGCTTTATCCCTTTCTGCTCTCCTCTTCCCTTAACCTCTGTCGCCGTCAGTGCAATGAATCCTTCCTTTTCAAGCTCCTCCAGAACTCTCTCGAATCTTTCAGGTCTTATTATCGCCACAACCATTTTCATGCTATCACCTCAGGCATACGCCTTCTCTCCATGCTGTGAGATGTCCAGTCCAACATACTCCTCTTCTTCACTGACCCTGAGTCCCAAGACCATGTCAACAGCCTTGGCGAGAACCAGAGTTACTGCAAACGCGTAGATCAAAGCTGAACCTGCTGCAACTATCTGTGCGATGAACTGCTGAACATTTCCATAGAGAAGGCCGCTGTAACCTCCAACAGCCTCATTTGCAAATATACCTGTTGCTATAGCACCCCACATTCCGCCAATTCCGTGAACAGCCCAGGCATCAAGGCTCTCATCCCATCCTCTCCTTATCCTGAAAAGCATTGCTGAATAGCAGACAACTCCCGCAATCGCCCCTATTGCAATCGAGGCAAGAGGGTCAACGAACCCTGCAGCAGGAGTTATGGCCACAAGCCCCGCTACTGCCCCACTCACCATCCCAAGGCTGCTGGGCTTTCCGTGGAACCAGCTTGCAAAGAGCCATGCAAGGGCACCTGAGGCTGCTGCAGTATTTGTGACAATCAGAGCGTTAGCTGCAAGTCCATTGGCAGAAAGAGCACTTCCAGCGTTGAATCCAAACCATCCAAACCATAGCAGTCCCGCTCCAAGAAGTGTCATGGGTATGTTGTGTGGCTCCATGGAATGCTCTCCGTATCCTGCCCTTCTCCCAAGCAAAAATGTCAGGGCCAGGGCTGAGAATCCAGAGCTTATGTGAACCACAGTTCCACCTGCAAAGTCCAAGGCTCCAAGTTCTGCAAGCCATCCTCCACCCCAGACCCAGTGGGCGAGTGGGTCGTACACCAGAGTCGTCCACAGTAGACCAAAGACGATGAACGAACTCAGCTTTATTCTCTCTGCAACACCGCTCACAAGTATTGCCAGTGTTATGGCAGCAAATGTAAGCTGAAACGCCACAAAGGCCAGATGTGGAATGGCATCAAGTCCTTCCAGACCTATTCCCGAAAGTCCCAGATAATCTGGTCCACCTATTACACCTGCAATATCGGAGCCAAAAGACAGCGAATACCCCAGTAGAACCCACTGAACACTCACAATAGCCAGTGCAAGGAACGTGAGAGATATTGTCGAGATTGCATTTTTCCTTCTAACCATTCCTCCATAAAACAGTCCTACTCCCGGTGTCATCAGCAAAACCAGGGCTGTTGCTGCCAGTATCCATGCTGTATCTCCACTATCTGCCACCATTTCTGATCACCGTGCACTTACAGTACAGGATGATATTTAAAAGTATTTAATCAGGATGGCGAATTGCTAATAATTCTTCATACTTTTTAGGAAGTAATTAAAGTAACTTTAATTAATACAGCATATCGCTAAAAATAATTAATCAAATAAGTACGGTAAAAATTTAAACTCTGCCAGACAATTAGCAGAAGCCAATGATGAATGATGGGCGATCTGATGCATGATGAGAGGGGAGAGGCTGAGGCTGGCATTCCCAAACCAACATAATTTTTTGATAAGCTGCATCAGCTGGAGGAAATTTGTCTGTGCTAATGGATGAGTGAAAAAGCCAGAAGATGTTTCGCAGGTATTCACTGTGCTGTTCCCTGAAAGCCTTTTCTCCCATTCAGCATTGTCTCTTCCTGGGATTATTATGCGGAGAAGCTCTCAAAAAGAAAAGCCATGCCGGATATGCAGGCAGTCTGATGGACTATCTCATCTCCTTACTCCAGAAAACATGATTTCCCTGGTGATCATTGTCTTTTTCAGCAGCTCTAACCGTCTCAATATGGCATCGGAACCTTTCATAAAAATCAACCAGTTGAGGAGTTTCTGAAATGTTTCAATGTCTGTAATCACAAAGATTTTTATGAACTCCTCCCGAACTTTTTCATGATGCTTCCGGATGTTCAGCTTTCAAAACCTGACGTTGAAATTGGACTGAGCAGAGTTGGAGCAAGGGGAATTAGAAAGCTTGTTCAGGTCAAGCGTGGTGAAAAAAGACCCATAATTCTTATTGCCACCTTTGACGTTTATGTTGATCTCCCATCAACAAGAAAAGGGGTAAACCTGAGCAGAAACTTTGAGGCTGTTGATGAGGTGATCGAAAATCTTGTTAGAGATCCGATAGAAAACATGGAGGACCTCAATGTGAGGATAGTTGATGAGCTCCTTGAAAGGCATGAATATGCAACAAAGGCTGAGGTTGTGATGGAGGCAGAGTACATTCTGAGAAAGAGAACACCTTCTTCAAACCAGAGAACACAGGAAGTTATCAGGATTTTCAGTGAGGCGGAGAAGTGGAGGGATGGAGAACGGAAGGTTTACATTGGAGCGGAGGTTCATGGAATTACAGCATGTCCCTGTGCTCAGGAGCTCATCAAAGCCTACTCAGCCAGAAAACTTGAGGAAATCGGTATTGAAACAGAAAAAATCTCAGAGATAATGAAGATAATCCCGTTTGCAACACACAATCAGAGAGGCAGGAGCTTTGTTAAGGTTGAGGTGAGAGATGACTTCATACCGAGAATTGAGGATATTATCGAAATAGCAAAATCAGGAATGAGCTATGAGATCTACGAGATCCTGAAAAGAGAGGATGAGCTTGAGGTTGTCAGAGGAGCTCACATGAATCCAAGATTTGTGGAGGATGCGGTGAGACTGATGGCAAAAAGAGCTGTGGAGACATTTGCCTCAGCTCCGGATGATACGAGAATCTACTTCAGGCAGGTCAATGAAGAGAGCATACATCAGCATGATGTGATAGCAGAAAGGGTGGCAACACTGGGAGAGCTCAGAAATGAGCTTTCCTGAAAGAATTTTTACAGCAATTCTGATTTCATCATTTCTCTTATTTACAGCAGAAGCCTGCCAGATACTGGAGGTCCTTCCCAACCCCTACGGTGACGATTCAAGAGAATACGTGAAGGTTTACTGTGATCAGCAATGCATACTGACAGATTACGAGAGTCAGTTCAATCTTTCAGAGGGAGTCAGCTACGTAACCAACAATGCCACCGCATTTTACAACCACTACGGCTTCAAGCCCGATTTTGATGGAATAAGGCTGAGCAACAGAGGAGAAGAGATCACTCTGCTGTGCGGTGAAAAAAATGTAACATTCACATGGGAAAAGATGTTCAGAGACAGTGGACTTATCTACTTCAGATCGGAGAACGGCTGGGATTTCAGATACGAGGACTGGAGCAGATTTAAGCCAGTGAGAGAGTACGTTGAAGGAAGAATCACGGTAACTCCGGCAAGCTACAGGATCACCGGGAATGGATATGTTGCCTCTTACACAGTAACGGTTGATGTATTTCAGGGCAACCTAACCTTCTCAGTAGATGCCAGTCCTGCTGGAGGAATTCCTGCTGAGGAAATGCTTCTGAGCAAAAAATACAGGTTCAACTTTCTTAAGGGATCATACAGAAATTTTCACTACAAGTACGCTGTTCTTG
>Ga0256830_1001327_pt1 | contig 17637 bp, 15 predicted proteins | sample 128326metaG_FD_190537 | JGI IMG/M metagenome (GOLD analysis project Ga0256830, IMG submission 190537) | Hydrothermal vent microbial communities from Lau Basin, Pacific Ocean - 128-326 | ecosystem: Environmental > Aquatic > Marine > Hydrothermal vents | place: Pacific Ocean: Lau Basin | collected... | reverse complement strand
TCTTTTTTTCTCTTTCAAATTTAAACAATTCCTTATTCCATTTCTCATTGCTTTTGTTCATTGCGGACGAACTCTCCAAACCCAAAGAGGGGAAGAAGGACCTGAACTTCTTGAAGATTTTCTTTTTTTCTTTTTTTTCCTGGGAACTTTTGATTTTGGCCTCCAAGGCGACGGCGGCCGCGGGAGCACCGAAAATTCTTTGGAACCATTTTCCGGCAAACACACCGCCCGCCAAAGACCATCCGACAACTCCGCCGATATAACCCGCTCCCAAGCCGCCGGTGAATAACGCCGCTGATAACATATATTTGTACTTCGCCGGTATCTTTCTGTAACGGTCAATCGCCCTTTTGGACGCCCTGAGAATCTTTTCCGCGCGGTTTTTCCCGTTAAACTGCAGGCTCATTTCAGTCTTAAGGTCGTTAAGTTTGATTGCCTCGTCCACAACCGTTTTTGCTAAAATTTCCTCACCCTTTTTCCTTAATTCCTCTTCTCTTGCCCCATTCAAGTCGGCGGATTTCATTTCTTCAATGTTTTTATTCCACAAATAACGCCTGTAAGCGTTCAGGGCATCCCTGTATTCTTTTTCAATGACTGCCACTCTTTTCGCTTTCTCTTCGTCCTCTATTTTTTCGCTCCCGAAAATCCCCCATTTTTTTTCTTTCAATTCCGAGTATTCTCTGGCAAGCGCGCGACGGCTGTCGGCCACCTTTTTTTCAAGCCTTTTTTCTTTTTTTTCTTCATCCATCGCGTATTTTTCCCACAATTCTTTGATTTGTGCTTTTCGTTTTTCTTTTTTTTCTCGGGCAACTCTAAATTTTTCGCTTGCTTCCAGTTTTTGCGCCTCTTCCAAAAGCTCATCAGCTGATTTTTTGAAGTCCTCAACTTCTTTAGCAATTTCCTCCACCAACTCCTCGTCTCCCGCTCTTTTGGCGGCATCCAGTTGTCGCTCAAGCTCCTCCAGTTTGCTCAATTTGATTTCTTTCCCATTCTCCTTTTTCTCGTTTTCGGAACCAGGATCACTTTCAATATTTCGCTCCGTTTTTTCTGATTTTATTTTCGGCCCCTTTTCTTCGTTTTTCGCCGGAGGTTTTTCCTTTTTCTTTATTCTGTCTCTTGCCGCCTTGGCATCTTCAAGCTGCCGGCGGAAGTAGTCCGTTTTTTTCCTGTATTCGGCCGCGCGTTTTTTATCGCCTTGTTTTTCGTAAAACTCAGCTTTTTTTCGATTCTTTACCAATTCTTCCCCCAGGCGATTTATTTCTTTGCGCACATGGGCGGAAAAAGACGCGGAAGACCGCTCGCTGTTTGGTTTTTTCTGCGCGCGTTTCTTGGTCTTTCGGGGTGGCCGTTCTTTTTTTTCTTCCCTCTCTTTTTCACCTTCATCTTCCCTGTTCCCGACTTTCTCAATTTCAGGCTCCTCACTTTTTTTATGGGTGGCTTCCGCCGCTTTGAATTTCTCCTTGAAGTTCCCCAATTCACTGAAACTTCCTATTGTGTGTTCAAACTTAGATTTTGCCATGTTGTTGAAGAAGCTCCCTAAGGCCGTTAATTGACTCTTTGATGTTGTTTTTGAATTCTTTAATCGTGTTTTCCACTATTTCATCATAGTTGCTGATTTTCGATCTCAGAAAAGAATCTATTTCTTCCGGCGATTTTTTTTCGCTTATTTCTTCAAATTTTTTCATATCATCATCCGAGAGTTCTTTCAGGAGATTTGTTGTTATTGTTTTTAACGCTGATTCGGCCATTCTCGCCAAAACACCCTCCCTTTCCTTCTCGGGAAGTTCTTCTAATCCCAATTCTTCAATTACACTCCTTTTTGCACCGGTCATGTTTTAAGCTAAGCGCCTGAGATTTGACTCCTCCTTAATAATTATATCTTTTATTTATTTCTTCTTCAATCTCTTCGCGCGGTCGCCCGTATTTAAGCGAAGAGAACTGGCTGATGTATTCTCCGACCGAAGGATTCCCCTTTTCAAAAGGTATTGTGGTTATGTTAAACGGTCTTGAAACCTGCCCCTCAATTAAAAGTTTAAGGTAGGCGTTGTAGTTGTCTATGTTCATCAGGTCGTATGAGTTAAATATCGGTTCAAATTGCTTTTCTAAAAATTCAGCGTCTTCCGCGCCCACTCGAAAACTGGCCATTGAGCCCACATTCCCGAAGACCGCTTTTTTAACCCCCTCTTCAAGTTGCGCGGTGAATTGATGAGCAATTGTCAAATTAAGCCTGTATTTTCGCGCTTCGGAAAGAATGGTTGAAATGGAATCAGTGGTTACATTTTGAAACTCGTCTATATATAAATAGAAATCCTTGCGTTGTTCTTCCGGCATATCAACACGGGAAAGAGATGCCATTAAGAGTTTTCCCACTATAATCAGTCCAAGAAGGTTGGAATTCAAATCCCCGAGGCGCCCCTTGGAAAGGTTGATCATAAGAATTTTTTCTTCATCCATAACTTTTCGGAAATTGAAAGACGAATTTTTCTGGCCTATAATCGGGCGCATTATGTCGTTGCCAAGAAAGTTATCAAACTTGCTTGTGATATAAGGAACCATGTTCGCCAAAGACGCCTCTCCGCCGGCTTTTTCAGCCACTTCCGTCCAAAATGTTCTTACAATCGGATTGCGTGATCGGGAAAGTTTGTAATCACGGAACTCTTTGTCGCTCAAAACCCTGCTCACCTCAAAAAGGGTGTTCCCCGATTCCGGATCATCCATAACCAGCATAACGGAATTCCTGAAGTACTGCTCAAACATCGGTCCTCCGGCTGTTTTCATGTCAAAAAGCTTGTCAAATATTCCAAGAAGTTCATTGACTATAAATGTTTTTTGCTCAGGATATCGCGGATCGTATTCAAGCATGTTTAATCCCATTGGCCGGGCAATATTTCCCGGGTCAAAATAAATAACATCGTCAGCGCGCCCTTTTGGAATTCTGGCAAGTATGTCTTGGAGATCTGAACCATGCGGATCTATGAAGCATACTCCTTTCCCCGCCTCAATGTCTTGAATAATCATGTTTTTGAGCAAAACCGACTTACCCGTTCCGGTTTGTCCGATTACGTAAAAATGCCTTCTCCTGTCTTCATCTCTTATGTACACTTTCTTTTTTTCTCCTCGATAGATGTTTTCCCCCAGCAAGAGGCCCGATTCCGGCAGGTTAAGCGGAGGCGCCGATTCTTTTGTTTTGGCGTATTTAAGTTGAGGCGCGGAAGTTATTGAAATTCCGGCCGGAAAATGGAATATCGTCGCCAGTTCCGCCAAGTTGAGAAAAATTGCATTTTTTTTCTCTGGCATCCTGTAGGAGAAAAGATGAAACAGTTTTTTCAGTTTTCGCCCCCTGGGCCTTACAAAATAAAGAGCGTTTCCCTGGGCCTCTTCAAACTGCAAGAACGCGCTCTCCATTTCAGACAGAATTGCTTCCGCTCTTTCTTCATTTTCCGATGATGAAACAAACAGCCTAATATTAACCGCCAACGCCTGACGAGACGCCTTTTCTTCCAAAAGCTTTACCGTTTCTTCGTTTATCGGTTTCGGCTTGTTTTCCTCATTTTTTGGGGGCGCTCCGAATATGGCTTCCCAAAGCGTCCCCATGAATTCCATAAACAGGCCTTTTTCCGGTTCAATAGCCTCAGAAAAAGATTTCCCTTCGCGCATTTTGAGGGCCACTTTTTTGGCTTTTCCGGCTATGTTGTTTTTTGCGGGAGAAACCACAATCTGGAAGGCGGCCCCCTCCCCTTTTTTCTTCAGTTTTGAAAATGTGTTTATCAATACTTGGATGGGATCGGATTCAAATTTTTCGTATGTTTTGATCGGTAAAACTACGTTCCTTTTCAGCTTCGCGACCGAACCGAGAGAAAAGCCTTCCGGTTTAAAGATGTTGTAATCGTCCCTCTTGATCGCAATTTTGGCTTCAGGAAAAAGCCCGTTAACCTGTTTTTCAAAAATTTGGGCCTTATTCGCGGGAACAGCGCAATAAAAAATCACTTCATCTTCAGCGCAAGGAAGGCCCACTTCCATGACAAAATACGACTCGATGGCGACCATCCCGCTGTAAAACTGCTCCATCACGGCAATCATTTCTTTAGGTTGTTTTTTCTCTCCCTCTCTCGGTTTTTCCTGCGGAAGAGTTATTTCATAAAGACTGAAATTCAGGGCGTTTTTTATTTTTCCGCTTCCTCTTTTTTCTGCTATCTCCGGATGGCCGGCCAAATATCTCGCCAACATATCGTGAAAATCATCTTCAAGATGGGGATCATTTATTTTCCTTGATATTGAAATGGCATTGAGGACTCCTTTGTCTCGGGCAATTTGTATCAGTTCCATTATTTGCTCTTTATGTTCTTCTTCCGTGTCTATTTCGGAGATTCGTTTTGCGTGTTCTTCAATTTCTTTTTCGGGCAAACGATACCCTCTCCCCAGCACATCTTCCGGATTTGCCTCGGCATGCTCTTTAACCGCCTTGCGCGCGGCATTCTCACTCGCTTCTCTTCCGGACGAGGAAAAAGATGTTTCAAGCTCAACAATCCTTTGTTTCAGTTTTTCAATTTCTTCATGGGGGGAACCAATCTTCTTTTCATAATTCATGGTTTTATTATACTATCTTTACCCCATGTTTTGCCAGCCTTTTGGCGACCTGGACGGCCTCGGAGAACTATATGAGATTAAACAATTTCCCTATAAAAAACATGTAAATAACAAGATACATTGCCCCTTCGTAAACATGTATTCTTTTGGAGATTCCGGAAATCACAAAAAGAACGGTGGCGATGAGCATCATTGGCAAACCGATTTTGAAGGTTTGTTCATCGAGTCTTAACACGCCAAAAAGGCCCGGCAAACCGACGGCAACGAGGATATTGAAAACATTTGAACCGAATATGTTTCCAAGGGCTATTTCTGGTTTGTTTTGCCGCGCCGCTTTGACGGAAACAAAAAGTTCCGGCAAGGATGTGCCAAACGCAACCGCGGCGAGAGAAATGACCCCGGTTCCGATTGCTAAAATTTCGGACAATTTTATTACAGAATCCACGAGGTATTTTGCTCCGGCAATTAAGGCGAACCCCCCGACAAGGAGAAGCAAAATGTCTTTAAAGGAAACTTTAGAGCGCCGCTTGACGTTATTTTCCTCTTCTCCTCTTTTTTCGTCTTTGTAAAAAATCGTGTAGGCGAAATAAACAGCAAAAAGAGCGAGCAAAAGAACGGATTCACCAAATGTTATTTGTTTGTCCCACGCTATATCCAGAAAGAGCGCGGTTGAAATCGCCAAAAGAGGTAAATCAAGATCAATGAGATTTTTTGTCACCGCCAGGCTTCCGCCCCACACGGCAGAAAGTCCGATTATTAAAAAAATATTTGCTATGTTTGACCCTATCGCGTTGGCGGGCACAATTTCCGTCACCCCTTTTATGGCGGCAACCAGCGAAGAAAGAATTTCCGGCAAGGAAGTGCCGAGCCCCACAATGACAATCCCCACAACAAACGGAGAAAAACCCGCGGCAAAACCAATTTTTTCGGAACTTGAAAGAAACCAGTCCGCCCCCCTCAAAAGAACGAACAGGGAAACTATAAAAATTATCATCCAAAACAAAAGCATATGTTCGGTGGCTTTAATTATAGCCCCATGGCGCGCATAAATCAAAAAGCGCTGAAAATTTTCAGCGCTTTTTGATTTAAAACATCTAAAGGCTAATTAACCAGATGCGGGGGCGTGCCGCCCTCAAGCGCCGCTATTATGTTTTCCGCCGCCAAATCAGCCATTTTGGAACGGGTTTCTTCCGTCGCCGAAGCGATATGGGGGGTTATGATGACATTTTCCAGATCCGCCAATCCGGGCTCCAATTCAGGTTCGTTTTCGTACACATCAAGGGCGGCGCCTTTTATGGTTTTGTTTTTCAGCGCTTCAACCAGCGCTTTTTCGTCAACAACCGGACCGCGCGAAGTGTTTATCAAAAAAGCGGAAGATTTCATCGCCTCCAACCGTTCCTTGTTGATGAGGTGAACGGTGCTGTCCAAAAGGGGCACATGCACGGAAACGAAATCGGCCTCTTTCATTACATCGTCAACGCTTTCCCTGAACTCAGCTCCGTACTCTTTTTCAAACTCTTCGTTTCGCTTTATGTCGTAATAAAGGACCCTCATTCCAAAACCCTTCACGGCGTGGTAAGCCACTCTTGAGCCGATTCTGCCAAGTCCGACAATGCCGAGAGTCTTGTTTGATAAATCGGTCCCGAGCAGAAGCATGGGCGCCCACCCTTTGTATTTTCCGGCTCTCGTGAACTTGTCCGCCTCAACGACTCTGTGGGCGATCGCAAGCATCAAGGCGAAAGTATATTCCGCCACGGTTTCCGTGAGCACTCCGGGAGTATTGCCTATGAGCACCCCCCTCTCTCTCGCCGCGTCCAAGTCTATGTTGTTGTAGCCGACGGCGTAGTTGGCGAAAATCTTCGCGTTGGGCGCGGCATCAAAAACTTCTCCGTCAATTTTGTCCGTCAACAAACACAAAACCGCGTCATACGGCTTTTGTTTGAGCGCCTCAAGCAGCTCTTCCCTTGAAAGAACCCTGTCTTCGGGATTGATGTCAATTTCATACCCCTTTTCCCTTAATTTGTTTATTCCCGACTCGGGAATTTTCCTCGTAATGTATATTTTTGCCATATTTTTTAATTTTTAATTTTCAAGCGACTGCCTAAAAACTAAAAATTTATTTATTACCGAATAATTTCAATTTTTCTTCAACCTTTTCCCTTACCGCCTCAATGACCGGCGGAAAAATTTTGTACGGAACAACTTGCTTCGGGTCGCCAGCCAGCGCCTCTCGCAGCGCCTCGGCGTAAGCAATCCTGATTTCCGTATTGATATGGATGTTGGCGATACCGGCTTCAATCGCCTTTCTCATATCATCGTCGGTGATTCCCGACCCCCCGTGCAAAACGAGAAAGACATTTTCCGGCAAAATATCCCTGATCGCCCTTATTCTCTCGATGTCAATTTTGGGCTCATTCGCCGCTATGCCGTGAATATTGCCGTAAGCTCCGGAAAATCTGTCTACCCCCGTTTTTTCAACGAATTCCGCCGCCCGCTCCGGATTGGTCAAATCTTCCGGCCTGATTTCAATGTTTTCTTCTTGGATTACCGAACTTCCCCTCAAGTACCCCAGCTCTCCTTCCACGGAAACATCCGGATTTTTTGATTTTACATAATCAACCACCTCGCGCGTCCCGGCAACATTTTCCTCAAACGGCAGTTTTGACAGGTCAATATGCACGGAATTGAAACCGGCGTCAAACGCCGCTTTGGCAGACTCAACGGAACGCGAATGGTCAGGATTTATGAAAACCGGCATTTCATATTCCTCCTCAAAAGCGCGCCCAAGCGCCACCGCCTGTTTTAACCCGACAAAACTCCTCTCCCCTTCCGACAACCCTATCATCGCCATCGGAGCGCCCATCGCCTTGGACGCATCCATGATGGCCCGAAACTGCTCCAAATTGGAGACATTGAAATGTCCCGTTGACCAATGCTCATCCGTCGCCTTTTTTAAAATTTTGTTCAAGTTATTCATAAAACATCCAAGAACAATCAGCTTAAACTTATAATCCCCTTGTCAAAATTTTTTATGATTATTTCTTCCATTTGCTCTTCGCCAAAGAACCCCGTGAATATTTTATTCCACAGCGCTTCCTGATGATGATAAAGGTATTTAATCAGTTCCTTATCCATAAATAACGCCATGGCGTTGTCAATTAAATTAAAACTTACCAATACCTCCACGCCTGATTCATCTTTATAGAAATCCCCCACAAACCCGAGTCCCTGCCAGAAATCCAAACCCAATTCAAATTTATCCGATAGCGTGGCGATATCCCTTTCCGCCCTTTCCCAATGGAGAGCCTCTGGATTGACATGGGGATAAAACAATCTCCAGTCGTACTCGTCATCTTTCGCGAGATACCTCTGGACAATAAGCCAGTCACTCCCCAGTTTTTCTTCGGGAGGTCTTGTGTCTTGAACATCCCCGCGAAGAGCGGAAACAAATTTCAAAGAAAAATCGCCTTCCTCTTTCGCGAATTTTTCAAACAAATCAGAATAGAACTTTACTTCGTGGCAATAATGCAATGCCAGCGTGACTGTCCGCATCGTTTCTCCCGGACGTTCAATTTTAATCGGAATGATAAAAATAATTCCGAGCTCTTTAAGATGGCTCAAATTGTGGTATTTTTTTTTGATGAATTTTTCCGCCGCGCGCGCCCATTTATCATGAAGCACTTTTCCTTTAATTTCTCTTGTTTCAAAATCATCGGGTGTCAATTTTTCGTATGGCTTGAAAAAGACCTTATTTAACCATTCTCCGTCTTCCATGAAGCGAAGAGCGGCGAAAATTTCAAATATGTCCTCTTTTTCCAAAAGCTCGGCAACATTTTTGTAACCGAGAAAATCAATGATTTTGGGAGGCGGATTGGTTTCAATAAGCTCCCTTGCTTTTTTGATTTTTAAGAATTTGCCGGTAGGGCATCCCGAGGCCTCTTTTGCGAAATTCAGCAGTTTTTCAAAATAATTTCCCCCCTTTGAAAAGTTTCCCTCTATGAAATTCGTCAATTTTTCGTCATCTTTTTTGATTTTGCCGAGCAGGGCGCGAAAAATATCATTTGCGCAATATGAAGGAACGTCAAGGGCGTTCAGCGCGAGCGCCATTTTTTTTTCATTTTCAGCGGCTATTTTTTCGAGAACATTATTGTGTCCTACTATCGCCACCATCTTTTCTTCCACGGATTTAATCACGTCCCTGTCCGTTCTTAATATTTTTGCTATTTTTTCATACGCTTTCATTTTTGAAAAATTTAAATGTTTTTGTTTTCAACTTCGACTTTTGGGAAACCGCCCCATTCGTTCTTTTTAAGGAGCCCCTTTTTGGATCCAAAATACCCCACCACGGAAGTGGCGTTGGCGGTTCCGAGCTGTATGGCATATTCTATATTTCCCTCGGAATGAATGTATCCCGAAACAAAACCGCTTCCGAAAGAATCGCCCGCTCCCGTTCTGTCCACTACGGGCGAATCCGGAACCCCGGCGAGATAATGATTCTTGCCGTCGGAAACCTCAACGCCTCTCGGCCCTTTTGTCATAACCACGATTCCTTTCACGAGTTCGTCCATTTTGGAAAATATTTCCGGTTCTCTTTCTCTTTTATATTCAATTCCGGAAACATACGCAGATTCATCCTCGTTCGCAATAAAAATATCTATTTTATCCAAAAACGGCCACAATTCTTTTCCGAGCTTTATCAGGCGTTTTCCGGGATTAAACGCCGTTTTCGATCCGTTCTTCCCCGCCCAGTCCAAAATGCGCCCCAGCAGGTTCAAATTGCCGGCCAAAGAATCTATGTAAACCCAATCGCTTTTCAATGATTCCCATTCAATATCTTTTTCATTCAAATAATCATTCGCCCCGCGATACTCAAGAATCGTTCGTTCCCCGTTTTCAGCCACCAGAATCGTGGAGTAAGCGGTGTTGTGGTTGGGGTCTTTTTCAAAAAGAGGCTCAACATTTTCCTTTTTGAGTTCTTCCGCCACCTCGTTGCCGATTTCGTCGTTTCCGACAGAACCGATGCAAGCCGTTTTGAATCCCTGGCGCGCGAAACTCACGGCGGTGTTCGTCCCCCCTCCCCCGCTCGCCACCACAACTTCGGGAACTTCAAGTTTGGTGCCCAACATAAAACAACCGGCAACACCGGTCCTGAAATCTTCGTTTTTGACAATTTTAAAATCGGAACTTTTGAGAAAGACATCTCTTGTCACCGTCCCGATCGTGATAACATCGTATGTATGCATGTTTCAATTATAGCAAATGCGGCAACAAAACGCCAAAACAAAAACCCCCAATCAGCGGCCGCCTGAACGCGATTGGGGGGTGAGGTTGGTGCTAAAATGTATAACGGACGTAAATTCCGTTATACATGTACGGATCTCCGTCGGCCAGGCTCGGCCTTGGCCAGAAGGTTCTTGCCGTTTCTATATAGATATACATCTCTTTTGACACCTGAAAGCCAAAATCAATTCTTTGATAATAAACCAACGTAGGAGCATTGTACGACTGCTCTGAACAGCCGCACTGCCCCGGGCGATTATCGCCCAGGTACAACTTGGGTTCGTAATTTATAAAAATCCGCTTGTATTTTGCCCTTATTTTGGCGCGCAGCGCGTAACGCGCCACGCGGACCAGTCCCCTGGTTCCGGGCGGATTGAACTCGTTCCCGGGCGGATAAAATCCCGCCTCTATGTATCCTTGCAGTGAAAAATCTCCGGCAGCGGCATTGGTGGTTCCCAGGGCGACGGCCACCAGCATCAGGAAAATCACGATTTTTTTCAATTTTTCCTCCTTCTTGTGTTGAGATTTTTATTTTAACGTACTATCCCCTCGTTTATGTTTGCAGTATAAAACAATAGTTTTATAATGTCAAGTATTTTAAATAATTAGTGTTCGGCGCGAGCCGATTTTCCATATTAAGGAAATTCAAACAAGCCGTTTCCCGCCCTCCGGAAAGTTTGAAACTTTAAACAAAACACGAAATTGCCGAAAAATAAAATTCCCGAAAATTGATTTCCGCGCAGAAAAAACAAAAGACCGCAATTGAATATGTTAGAAAACAAAAAATACCCCAACAAAGGGGCAAAAACGCTTATTTCATTTTTCTCGCTTTAATTCTCATGTCTATTTCTTCATCCGTTTCATCCACGATTTCTCCGACCAATTGCTCCAAAACATCTTCCAATGTAACCACCCCGCTCGTGCCCCCGAATTCGTCCCTCACTATCGCCAAGTGACACCTTCGCTTTTGGAAAAACGGCAGAAGTTCATCCGCTTTCATTTTTTCGGAAACGTAAATAGGCGGTTCCTTATAGTCGGCTATTTTTTTCTTCCCCTGATCGCGTCCGATTGCCATAAGCAGGTTTCTTTGATGGGCAATCCCCACGATGTCGTCCAAATCTTCCCTGTAAACCGGCAGACGGGAGTGGCTCAGCGCGTATATTTCGTCCTCCGCCTCGTCCAGCGTTTTATCGTACTCAAGCGCCTCAATCACCGTTCGCGGGGTCATAATGTCTTTCGCGGTCAAGTCGTTAAGCCGGAAAACTTTTTGAATCATTTCTTTTTCATCTTTTTCAATTGAACCTTCCAGATGCCCGAGATGGCTCAAGATTCTTATCTCCTCTTCCGAAACTATTTTGCTTTTCTTGGAGAACGGAGATGTTATTTTTTCAATAAGCCAGATGGCGGGGAAAAACAGTTTAGTTGACGCCAACAACAGCCCCGCGGAGAAAAGCGAAATCGGCTCGGCGTAATTTTCGCCCAGCGTTTTCGGTATTATTTCTCCCAAAATAATAATGAGGAATGTCAGAACGGCGGAGACGCCTCCTATCCACGCGCTGCCCAGAACCTGTCCCGCTATCGCTCCGACCATAATGCTTCCGGCGATGTTGAAAATGTTATTGAGAATGACAATGACAGTAATCGGACGGCGGATGTTTTCTTTAACTTTAACCAGATTTGCCGAACCCGCCTTTTTCTGCTCCGCCAGCACCCTCGCCCTTCCCAAAGAAACGCTGAAAAGAGCCGCTTCAACGCAGGAAAAAACAGCCGAGCCGAACAAAACAACCAAGACGACGAATATCAATGTTTGCATATAATGTTCACCATTATACCAAAGTTTCAGGCAAAATAAAATCCGCTTGGCGGCTCAACCGCCAAGCGGATTTTATCGGCGCCCGTATTCACAGGACAACGTGTTGTATTCTTCGGTTTCGCAAACGCCAACACCGCCGTTTCAACGGCTTTGGCAATATGCTTAAGAGCTTCTTTTTCTTCAATGCCGGATAGCAATTCCATGTTTTTTAGTTATTTTCTTCCCAGCACCCTTTTCACCGCCTTCTTGATATGAGAGATTCCGATTTCAAAATGTTCTATAAGCTCCTCCGGCGTTCCCGATTCGCCGAATCTGTCTTGGACCCCGACGAATTCAATCGGTGTCGGGCGATTTTTCGCCAAAACTTCCGCCACCGCGCTTCCCATTCCTCCGTTTACCTGATGCTCTTCCACGGTAACGACCGCGCCGGCCGCCTCGGCGGCCGCGATGACAGCTTTTTCATCCATCGGTTTGATGGTGTGATTGTTTAAAACGGAAACCTCAATGCCTTCTTTGCTCAGTTCCTCCGCCGCCATCAGCGCGTTGTAAACCATCGGGCCGCACGCGATAACGGCGGCTTGCGGAGCTTCAGGGCTTCTCAACAAATTCGCCTTGCCTATTTCAAACGGAGACTCTTCCGTGGTTATAACCGGGGTCGCTTCCCGCGCAAAGCGAAGGTAAACCGGCCCCTTGATTTTGGCGGCGGCGATTGTCGCCTTTCGCGACTCAATGGCGTCGCACGGAGCGATGACAGTCATTCTCGGGATAACTCTTGTAATCGCCATATCTTCAATGGCCTGGTGCGTCCCCCCGTCAGGCCCGACCGACACTCCGGCATGCGCTCCCGCTATTTTAACGTTTGAATTATTGTAGCAAATGGTCGTCCTTATTTGTTCCCAATTCCTGCCCGGAGAAAACATCGCATAAGAAGCGATAAACGGAATCTTGCCCATCGCCGCCATTCCGGACGCCACGGAAGCCATTGATTGTTCGCCGATTCCCATTTCCACGAACCGTTCCGGAAAAACCTGGCTAAAAATGGAAGTTTTGGTTGATCCGGTCAAGTCCGCGCAAAGCGCAACAACATTCTCATCCTCTTTACCGGCCTGTAAAAGCCCTTCTCCGTATCCTTGACGAAGCGGAACCCGTTCCACGTCTTTGTTCAGCAGTTTTGGATTTAATTTTTGCGAATCATTTAACATTTTTTCTATTCATCTTCACTTTTAATTTTACCGCCCAGCGTTCTCAGTTCGCGCAAAGCTTTTTCCGCCTGTTTTTTGTTCGGCGGAATGCCGTGCCAGGAAAATTCTCTTTCCATAAAATCAACGCCCTTGCCCGGGATGGTTCTCGCGATAATCATCGTAGGTTTTTCAAAAACAGCCTTCGCCTCGTTAACCGCGTTGTTTATCGCCTCGAAATTATGCCCGTCAATTTCCAAAACATGCCAACCGAAAGATTCAAATTTTTCTCTCAGCGGCTCCATCGGCATTACATCCTCCGTGAATCCGTCAATTTGAATGTTATTGCGGTCCACAACACCTATCAAATTATAAAGTTTTTCGCGTCCAGCAAGCATAATCGCCTCCCAGCCTTGCCCGCAATCCAGTTCGCCGTCCCCCATAAGACAATAGACCCATTTTATTTTATCCGGAGTGCTGCCCTCATCTTTCCCGGTGTCCATTCGCATTGCCAACGCCATTCCGACTGCTTGCGAAAGCCCCGATCCGAGCGGCCCCGAGCTCGTTTCCAGCCCCGGCAACCACTCTCTGTGCGGATGCCCCTGCAAACGGCTGTCCAGCTTTCTAAGCGTCTTCAGTTCCTCAACCGGAAAATATCCGCTGTATGCCATCGCGGCGTATTGAACCGGACAGATATGCCCGTTTGAAAGCACCAAGCGGTCGCGTTCCGGCCAGTCCGGATTTTTAGGGTCGTGATTCAATATATGAAAATAAAAAGCGGTGAAAACATCCGCCATCCCCAAAGAACCGGCCGAATGTCCGCTTCCCGCCTCCAACAACATTTCTATGACGGACTGGCGAATCTTATTCGCCATTTCCTCAAGTTCTTTGATTTTTTCGTCGGTTAAATGCGCCATGGTTCTTGATTGTTTATGAAATGAATTTTAGAATTACGAACGTTTCCCCCTCGGGGGCACCCGCAATTTTTTAATTTAATTAAAAAATTATTTTTTCTGTACCGCCTCTTGCAAATTCTTAATCGCCTCCCCAATGTTTTCAGCATTAAATATCGCGCTCGCAACAGCTATGATGTTCGCTCCCGCTTCAACCGCTTTCGGAGCGGTTTCCTTGTTCATTCCCCCGTCAACCTCTATAATACAATTTTCGCAAAATTCACGCAACTCGCCTATTCTCTCAAAGGCGTTTTTCACTATTTCCGCCCCCGAAAGCCCGGGATAAACATCAAGAATTTGGAACATATCCGCTTTTTCTTTATGTTCCAGCGCCTTAACAAGGGACTCATTCGGTCCGACGGCGATGCCGGCCTCCTTTCCGGCTTCATGGCATTTTTCAATCACGAAATCGGGATCGTTTGCCGCGTTAATGTGAAAAACGATTCTGTGGACATTCGGCAGGAGCCAATCCTCTATCCTTTTTTCCATTTTGTCCAACATCAAATGAAGTTCAATTTTTAAGGGGGTTTCCAAAAACGCCAAATCTTCCGGATTGTGCCAAATCGTGTTTTTGGTGAAAGTCCCGTCCGCCGCGTCAATTTGGACCCATTCAACAAACGGCTCCACCAATTTGACTCTTCTCCGGATTTCTTCAAAATCATTCGCGTTAATCGCGGGAATTATTTCAATTTTTTTACTCATATCTTAATAATACCACTTTACTTATATTTATAAAACAACTTGTTTCCGAAACGAAGATCCAAATATTCAAGATATTTCCGATTATCCTTGATTTTTTCTCCAAGCGCCAGTTTCAGATTTTCAAAAGCGGTTTGAAAATCATCATTTTCGTTCAACATAATGAACCACCCTTCGGATGAGTAAAATTTTTTCATTCTCTCTTTTGCCATGGCCACCTTTATTATGTCCACTCCGCTGTTTCGGGCGGCTTCGGCAAACCACATCATTTTCTTAAAGCCGGATATTTTTTCCGGGATTCCGGCGCCGGAAGCCGCCTCGCCGCCCTCAGCGTAAAATTTCACATACACATTGTCCGAAAAGTTCGGCGCCGGCTCAAAAACAATTCCATCTTGGTCAATAAAATAACAAACGTTTTCGTTCCCGACCCCCGGCTTCGAAGCGAAATTAGCAGCGTAATTTTGTTTGTTTTCTTGGCAAAACAATGCAGTCGGCTTTCGTTCTTCGATGGTAACCGAAAGAGAATCGGGGAAACCCCTTTTTACCGATACTCTTTTTATTCTGCCGAATTTTTTCGCCAATTCCGCTGAAATTTTTTCCTTCGGGAAAACCAATATGCTGTCTTTTGGAAAAATTCCAACATATTTCCCGTTTATTGTTTGCGTCACGGCGGAAATTATCTCGGCGCTTTCCAAAATTGAATTGCCTCGGACGACAATGTTTTTTATTCTGAGCGCGGGAATGTAAAACAACGCTGAAACGGCCGCAAACGAAACCAGAAAACCGGCCGCGCCCAGCGCCGCTCTAAATAAAATCCTTTTCCGCTTCAACCTTCTTGAAGACGCGAGAATATCTCCTTTTTCCGTCATTTTAGGAAATTATATCCTTGCCCATGTATTTGCGCAAAACTTCCGGAACCTCAATGCTTCCGTCTTTTTGCTGGTAGTTCTCCAAAATATGAATGAGAATGCGCGGGGTGGCAATGGCCGTGTTGTTGAGCGAATGCGCGAAACGAACTTCTCCTTTCTTGTCTTTATAGCGAATATTCAGGCGCCGAGTCTGAAAATCGTGAAAATAAGAAGATGAATGCGTTTCCCTGTATTTCCTTTCGGACGGAACCCAGCCCTCAATATCGTATTTTTTAACCTGCCCCAAACCAAGATCTCCGCCGCAATTAACAACAACCCTGTGGGGAATGCCGAGATCTTTCATTATGTTTTCCGAATTGCGAGTAATTTCTTCGTGCCATTTCACGGATTCCTGGTGGTCCGCTTCGCAAAGCACCACTTGTTCAACTTTGGCGAATTCATGAACGCGCATTAGTCCCTTCGTATCCTTTCCGTAGCTTCCGGCCTCCCGCCTGTAGCACGGAGAAAAAGCCACATACGTTTTCGGTAAATCTTCTTCTTGAAGAACCTCGTCTTTGTGGAGGCCCATCATTGGCACTTCTGCCGTACCCGATAAATATAAATCGTCTTGAGTTCCGTAAACTTCGTCCTTTCCTTGCGGGAGCCATCCCGTTCCCAAAAAACTTTCTTCTCTCACCAGACTTGGGGCGACAAAGGGAGTGAATCCGGATTCTGTCATTTTCAACATAACAAATTGCCAAACCGCAAAGGACAAAAGAGCGCCGTCCCCCTTGAGAAAATAACCCCTGAACCCGGAAACCTTGGCGCCCCTTTCAAAATCGGCCAAACCAAGCCTCTCCATCAGTTCAATATGGTTTTTCGGCTCAAAATCAAACTCGCGGATTTCCCCCCATTTCCTGATTTCAACATTATCGGCGTCCGAATCTCCTTCCGGAACTGACGGATCCGGCATATTGGGGACAAGAAGCATTAGTTCTTTCCATTCTTTTTCCGTTTCTTTCAGCTCTTTTTCCTTTTCGGAGAACTCGGCCTTCAATTCCTTCATTTCTTTTATAAGCCGTTGCTTTTCTTCAGCATCTCGCGTTGCTGCGATTTTTTCACCGGCGGCGTTTTGTTTGGCGCGCGCGTCCTCAACAATCCTCAAAAGTTCCAGCCGCTTCTCGTCAACGTCTAAAAGCTTCTGAACGTCAAAATCAATATGTTTTTTTCTGGCGGCATCCTTAATCAGATTCGGATTTTCCCTGATAAATTTTATATCCAACATGTTTACCATTGTAACAAATCCGCGCAAAAAATAAAACACCCCCGAAACCAGGCGGCGGTTTCGGGGGAGAAAACGCTATTTGATTTTAGGCGCCGGCCTTCAACCTAAAATAAGATGTTCCGTAATTCTTTTGTCAGCCGCTTAAAAATGTCATACACCAGCCACGCAAAGAACAAACCAGCAGTCGCCACAATTACGGAGAATAGTAATAATATTAGTATTATTACTATAAGCGCCAGCATACTCAAGCTTAAAAAAGCCATGCCCCCTCCCTGCTTTGTAATTTTGTGATTTTTCTCTCCGCTTTCAATAACTAACACAAATCTGATTTATTCGCAATCATTTCGCCAAAACCGAAATGAATGTTAAAATACTGCAATGGAAAAAACGGAGCGAAAAATATTAAGACCGGAACAATATCCGTCAGGTTTGCGTGAAACCCCGAAAGCCCCGAAAGAAATGTGCCTGATTGGCGAACTTCCGGACTTCGAGAAAAATGTTTATCTCGCTGTCGTCGGGACAAGAAAATTTTCCGGCTACGGAAAAGATGCGTGCGAAAAAATAATCGGCGGACTTAAAGGATACAATTTCGCCATAGTGAGCGGACTGGCATTGGGGATTGACGCCATCGCCCATCGCGCGGCGCTGGACGCCGGACTGAAAACGGTCGCCATTCCCGGCTCCGGTTTGGACTTTTCCGTACTTCACCCGCGAACGAACCACCGATTGGCGGAAGAGATTATTGAGAGTGGCGGCGCCCTGTTATCCGAATTTGACTGGGAAGAGCCGGCCGGGCTCCACACCTTTCCGCAAAGAAACAGGATTATCGCCGGCATATCGCGCGCCACGCTTGTAATTGAAGCGCCGAAGCGGAGCGGAGCGCTCATAACGGCGAATTTCGCCCTGGATTTCAACCGCGATGTGTTCGCTGTCCCGGGCTCAATTTTCAGTGAAAATTCCGAAGGGGCGAATAACCTCATCAAACAGGGCGCGG
>Ga0256830_1001326_pt1 | contig 17664 bp, 17 predicted proteins | sample 128326metaG_FD_190537 | JGI IMG/M metagenome (GOLD analysis project Ga0256830, IMG submission 190537) | Hydrothermal vent microbial communities from Lau Basin, Pacific Ocean - 128-326 | ecosystem: Environmental > Aquatic > Marine > Hydrothermal vents | place: Pacific Ocean: Lau Basin | collected... | reverse complement strand
ACACGAAAACGGGCTAGACCTGGAATCTCGAATGAGAAATCGGTCTCCAGAAACTCCTCAAAATCCTTGCGCTGCTTATCGTTCATGATGTCATACACCATGTTATGCACCGTCTTGTTATCCAGCGCGGGCACATTGATGCGGCGAATATCACCATCGACACGAATCATCGGCGGCAGTTCAGCAGAGAGATGTAGATCCGATGCGTTACTTTTAACGCCAAATGCGAGTAGCTCAGCAATATCCATTCAATTCTCCTCCAGAGAGATCAATTCACCGCGATGAAAAAGATTTGCAATGCGAACAACTCTTTCGCTTGCAGTCACTTAACGGCATTTCCATATACATCTTGAACGGCCAGCCAACGCGCCACCGGCCATGATAAAGCGCTCGAATTCACGCTGGACTCAACCCGATAAACCACTAAAATAGGCCACACTTATGCCTACTGACACTGCCATCAAACAGAATATTGAGCAAGCCCGACAGCGCATCACCACTGCCGAAGAGCGGTTCGGCCGCCCACCAGGCTCCGTCGAGCTACTCGCGGTCAGCAAGACCCAGCCGGCGAGCGCCATTCTTGCGGCTGTTGAACAGCAGCAATATCACTTCGGTGAAAATTATCTACAGGAGGCGCTGGATAAAATTGGGGCACTTCAGGGGCACGCCATCACCTGGCATTTCATCGGCGCGATTCAGTCCAATAAGACACGCCCAATTGCAGAGCAGTTTGACTGGGTGCATAGCGTTAGCAGCCTCAAAGTTGCGAAAAGATTGAGTGCTCAGCGGCCAGCGTCACGAGCGGATCTCAACATCTGCCTGCAGTTCAATGTGAGTGATGAAGCCAGTAAATCCGGCATATCATTTGAGGAGTTAGCCACACTCGCAAGCGAGGTCGCGGCGCTACCGCATATCAAGCTACGTGGATTGATGGCGATCCCGCAAAAGACAGGGGAGGTTAACCAGCAGCGCGCAATTTTTCACCGCGTCAAACAGGCCCAGCAATATCTGATCGATGCGGGCCACCCGCTGGACACTTTGTCACTCGGCATGTCGGCTGACCTTGAAGCCGCCATCGCGGAAGGCTCCACCATGGTGCGCATCGGCAGCGCTATTTTTGGCCCGCGCACCGCAGCTGCTCATTAGATGATGGCGCGGACAGCCAAATCCCAGTATATTCCTCATCTATGAAAGAAAAACGATACGCATTTATTGGCGGCGGCAACATGGCGCGTAGCCTGATCGGCGGACTGGTTAACGACGGCTGTGATCCTGCTCAGATCTGGGTTTCGGACCCCAGCAGCGAACAGCGCCAACAGCTGGCTGCCACCTTTGGCGTTCATACTGGAACCGCTAATCTGCAAGCAGTGCGGCAGGCCGATGTGGTGATTCTCGCCGTTAAACCACAGGTGATCGAGGCGGTCGCGACCGAAATTGCCGAGGCAGTTCAGCAACAACAGTGCCTGGTTGTCTCTATTGCGGCGGGCATCCGCAGTGCAGACCTGGAGCGCTGGCTGGGTGGCCACTGTGCCGTTATTCGCACCATGCCCAACACCCCGTCGCTGGTAGGTAGCGGTGCAACTGCACTCTTTGCCAATCAAACAGCCACCGCGGCACAACGCGACCTGGCCGAATTTATCATGCGTGCGGTTGGACTAACCCTGTGGCTGGATGATGAGCCGCTAATGGATGCCGTCACCGCCCTCTCCGGCAGCGGCCCCGCCTATTTTTTTCTGCTAATGGAGGCGCTCGAAAATGCTGGCTGCAATGCCGGGCTGCCACGTGAAACCGCCCGCCTGCTCACATTACAGACCGCCTTTGGAGCAGCAAAAATGGCGCTTGAAAGCAGCGACGATAGCGCCACATTAAGAAAATGTGTCACCTCGCCCGGCGGTACCACTGAACGCGCCATCGAGATAATGGAGGCGGGTGAATACCAGACACTTATTAATAACGCCGTCCAGGGGGCAAAAGAACGCGCCCAGGAGCTGGCCGATATTCTAGGAAACCATAACCATGGATAGCTCTTATTTTAGTAACCCTGCAATCTACCTGATTGACGCCATCTTTGGGCTCTACCTGATTGCAGTTATGCTGCGCTTTCTACTCCAGCTAGTGCGTGCAAACTTCCACAACCCGATCTGCCAGTTTCTGGTCAAAATCACCAATCCACCACTGGTACCGCTACGACGCCTCATTCCCGGTTTCAAGGGCGTTGATGTCGCCTCCCTGTTTTTACTATTTGCAATTCAGTTGAGTGCGATCCTGCTCAAACTACTCATCGCCGGGAGCTCATTCAGCATTCTGATCCTCATCCCTCTGGCCATTTCAGATCTGCTGTCGCTGGCGTTAAATGTCTTTATGGTGGCGATACTGGTGCAGGTGGTTCTAAGCTGGGTTGGCCAGGGGGTACACAACCCGCTCACCAGCACAATCTACTCGCTCACCGAACCGGTGTTAGCCCCTGTTCGCCGCTTTATTCCACCTATTGGCGGCATGGATCTCTCACCGCTAGTGGTCTTGATCTCTATTCCACTCATCAAAATGCTGGTCATCGCCCCAATTGCTAATATAGGCAAGCTATTCATCTAAAGGGGTCCCTAATTTTATTCATGAACATCTACCCAGCCTGTAAGATTCACAGGTAAAGCGCCATTTTTTAGAGACCTTTACACGGCTCTTCTTTTGCTCTCTAGTGGTGTTAAAAGCGTACTCAATCGGTCATTTATAGCAATAAATGCTCTCACTCCGTACGCTTTTCCCTTCCAGAGGAGAAAATGCCTGCTCGTCTAAAGGTCTCTTTTAGTCGTTTCCCATTAAATTCAGCGCCATCTTGCCCCCGTTACAGAGCCCAGATCGCAGCTTTTTCTACCAAAACAAAACGACCGCAGCAGTTTTTTGAAAAAAAACTCATGCAAAGAGACAAAATTCCGATAGTAGACTGTAACTACAATAAATTTCAGCCATAATTAGTCATTACGCTAAAGGTAGAACTGGAAAAGGGAAATATGTCCACAAACGCTTTGGATATCAATAAGGCTCTACAGCAAGATCGCTTTGGCAGCCAGATGGCTGCCTTTGCTCAGTGGAAGACAGAGCTTATCCAGACCATTCGACGCTATCAGGAGTGGCTCAGTCAGCACGATAAAAGCACCCCTGAGATTGAGCTGCGCATCTTTGACGCGCTGAAAGCGCTCGACTCGGACAACCTGAACATCGCCTTTGTGGCTGAATTTTCACGCGGCAAAACTGAACTAATCAACGCGATATTCTTTGCCAACTACGGCCGACGCCTGCTTCCCTCTGAAGCGGGGCGTACCACGATGTGCCCGACTGAACTCTTTTATGACAAAACAAAAGATCAGTCATTTATCAAACTACTTCCGGTGGAAACCAGACTCAGTGATGCCAGCCTCTCCGAACTAAAAAGTGAAGAGAGCTACTGGACCGAGCTACCTCTCGATATCGACTCGCCCGACCAGATGGCGGCGGCTTTCCAGGAGGTTGTGAAGACCAAAAATGTCCCGGTGGACGAAGCCGAAAAACTGGGTCTCTACAGTGAAGAGCTGCATGGGGGGGATGAAGCGACCCCGGCACCTGATACCATTGAGATTCCGATGTGGCGCCACGCGCTCATTAGTTTCCCGCACCCACTGCTAAAACAGGGACTCGTTATCCTCGACACACCCGGCCTCAATGCACTCGGCAGTGAACCGGAACTCACACTTAACATGCTGCCGAGCGCACAGGCGGTCCTGTTTATCCTCTCCGCCGATACTGGCGTCACAAAAAGTGATCTCGACATGTGGAAAAACCACATCATGGCCTTTCGCGACAAGAAACAGAACGGCCTGGTGGCGGTGCTAAATAAAATCGATATCCTGTGGGATGAGATGAAAAAGCCGGAAGAGGTTATCACCTCAATCGAAGAGCAGCGCACCACAAGCGCTGCGATGCTCGGCATTGATGACAGCAGTGTATACCCCGTCTCCGCACAAAAGGCACTACTGGCGAAAACAAAGCAAGATGACAAGCTGCTTGAGCAGAGCAATATTCTCGCACTCGAGTCGCTACTGGCTAACGAAATACTGCCCACCAAGCAGCAGGTAATCTGGAACAGCATCGTAGTTGGACTCGACCAGTCAATCAACAACACCTACGACCCGATCGCAGGGAAACTGCAAGATCTCACCAGGCAGCAGGAGCAACTTGAAGCGCTACGTGGTAAGAATGAAGATGTTGTGCAACAGCTATTGCAGAAAGCCAAAGAGCAGAAAGTCGCCTACTACGAAAGTGTTAAAAACTTTCAGGCGAGTCGTCGCCGCCTCGCGACTCAGGCAAAAGTGATGTTTAACACTCTGGGGATGGATGCGATTGATGTCATCATAGAAAAGACGCGCCAGGATATGTCTGGCAGCTGGACTACTAACGGCATGAAAAGGGGGATGACCCTCTTCTTCGAAAGCTCACGCGAAGCGATGCAGATCGCAGAACGGCACGCTGATGAGATCCATAAACTGATCGAGGGTATCTACAAAAGATTCCATGAAGAGCACGGCCTGAAAAGTCACAAAGCACCGAAATTCAATATTCAGCCACACATCGCCGAACTAGACCAGCTTGCCATCAAGGCAGAAGAGTTCCGCAACAGTCCGATATCCACCATGGCCGAACAGAGCTTTGTGGTCAAAAAGTTTTTCATCTCGCTGGTCAGCCATGTGCGTAACACCTTTGGCAATGCCAACCGTGAAGCTGACGCCTGGCTCAAAGAACTGATTAACCCATTAGTGATTCAGATTCAGGAGAAACGCACCAGCATCGACAGGTACATGGAGACCTTAAACAAGATTAAAGAGTCTAAAAACAATCTTGAGGGACAACTCAAGACATTAAATAAAGAGCTGGCTCAACTTGAAGAGCAGACCAGCGCGTTAGAAAGCATGCGTAAAACACTGCAGAACTGCACCCCACCCCCTCCTGAATAGCCTCGCTCCATCACTCAAACCTACTCACATGTAGTAAACAAATACTTACCCTTTCCACCGCGGGTGGTTACAATAGCCACTGTAACCATAGAAGGAAAGTGATATGCAGGATTTTCAGCGCGATTTTTTTGATTTTGTGATTGATAGTGGCGTACTCCGCTTTGGTGAGTTCACCCTCAAGTCAGGCCGCATCAGCCCCTATTTTTTCAACAGCGGACTGTTCAATACGGGTGCGGCGATCTCCCGCCTTGGCCAATATTATGCCGCTGCCATTATCAATGATAAGGTTGAGCTCGACATGCTCTACGGTCCCGCTTACAAAGGCATCCCACTCGCTGTTGCAACCGTCATCGCACTTCAGGAAAGTTACCAGCAAGATCTCCCATTCGCCTTTAACCGCAAAGAGGTGAAGGATCATGGCGAGGGAGGAATCATCGTTGGTGCAGCGCTGCAGGGTAAGGTACTCATCATTGATGATGTCATCTCTGCCGGCACCTCAGTCCGCGAATCGGTTGAGATCATCCACGATTCAGGTGCCTCAGTAACCGGTGTCGCAATCGCACTTGATCGACAGGAAAAAGGACAAGGGGAGAGCTCAGCCATTCAGGAGATCGAGCAGCAGCACGCCATTAAGGTCACCAGCATCGCCAGCCTCACCACCCTGCTCGCCTACCTCAGCGAGAAGCCCGCGCTCGCCGACACCTTAGCGCGCATTCGGGATTACCGAGCGCAGTACGGTTGCGCCTAACAGCTAAGCGGCAATGAGCGCAACAAGCCGGCACCACCTGCGCAGCATCATGGGCGCGCTCTTCGGCTGGCACCTGCTGATCGCAACACCACTCCTCTACGCCAGCGATGAGGTATCAATCCCCCTATTTACCGCCCATTACGAGCTACTACGCAACGACGGCATGAAACTCGGTGAGGTCAAACGCACGACCACGATAGAGGAAAATGGCGCAATGACCTTTGAGTCTTATTCAAAAACAACTGGACTTGCAGCGCTCTTCATCAAAGATAAAATCACTGAGCGCACCACTTTCATCCTCAACGGCAACACCGTTCAACCGCTAGATTATCTTTATGATCGCAGTGGTGGCAAACGCAGCCGCAACGCTCGACTTAACTTCGACTGGACAGCAAAAAGGGTCACCAACGCCATCAATAATGAAGCATGGCAGATGAAGATAGCAGCGGGAACACAGGACAAACTCTCCTATCAATTGCAGCTGATGCTAGACCTGCAGGCAGGCGTGACGACATTTAAGTACCCCGTTGCTGATGGCGGCACACTCAAGCAGTATCGCTTTACTTTATTGGGGGAAGAGACCCTCAAAACCCCAATGGGGGAGATTGAAACCGTTCAGCTTAAACGCGAACGTGCGGCAGACAGCAAAAGGAAAACCACTATCTGGTTCGCCCGCTCACTCCATTATCTACCGGTAAAAATAAAACAGGGCAAGAGCGATGATGAGTTTGTCACACTGGTGATCAGAAAAATCGAGGGAATCCAAACCCAGCGCTAAAAGCTGCGGGCTAACAACACACAGCCTCAGGTCTTTGGCAACGTCACCCCTTGTTGCCCCTGATACTTGCCACCACGATCTCTGTACGACACTTCACACTCTTCATCAGATTCGAAAAAGAGCACCTGCGCCACCCCCTCATTCGCATAAATCTTTGCCGGTAGTGGCGTGGTGTTTGAAAACTCCAGCGTCACATGCCCCTCCCACTCCGGTTCAAACGGGGTGACATTAACAATAATACCGCAGCGCGCATAGGTCGATTTACCCAGGCAGATAGTCAACACACTACGCGGAATGCGGAAATATTCCACCGTACGCGCCAGCGCAAATGAATTTGGCGGGATGATGCAGACATCGGACTTCACATCGACAAAACTATTTTCATCAAAGTTTTTAGGGTCCACAATCGCCGAATTGATATTGGTGAAGATCTTAAACTCGTCCGAGCAGCGGATATCGTAACCATAACTCGATGTGCCGTAAGAGACGATGCGGCCATTCTCGTTCTCTCTCACCTGCCCCGGCTCATAGGGTTCAATCATACCGTGCGCCTCAGCCATACGGCGAATCCACCTGTCCGATTTAATGCTCATCTCGTTAGTCTCTGCTCTTTATTATCGATTAATATTTCAGAAAGTAGCCGGATTAAAACTAGGTATTCTGCACCACGATATTGGGAAATGCGGCGCTATAATCTTTACCCTGCCGCGACAGCCCGGCCGCTACGCGGCGCGCAATATCGCGGTAGCTCTGCGCAATCACCCCTTCAGGGTCTGCCACCACTGTCGGTGTACCGCCATCGGCATTTTCACGAATCGAGATATCAAGCGGCAACGAACCCAGCAACTCAACCCCATAATCCTCAGCCATCCGCTCACCCCCGCCGGCACCAAAGATATGCTCTTCATGGCCACATTCAGAGCAGATGTGAGTACTCATGTTTTCGATCACACCCAGCACCGGCACCTCCACCTTCTCAAACATCTTCAGCGCCTTGCGAGCATCCAGCAGCGCAATGTCCTGCGGGGTGGTCACAATCACCGAGCCACTCACCGGGATCTTCTGCGCCAGCGTCAGCTGCACATCACCGGTACCCGGCGGCAGGTCGATCACCAGATAATCAAGCGCATCCCAGTTAGTATCGCGCAGCAGCTGCTCCAGCGCCTGGGTGACCATCGGGCCGCGCCAGATCATCGGGTTATCCTCTTCGATCATATAACCGATCGACATCGACTGCACAGCGTGGCACACCACCGGCATCATCGTCTTACCATCATCCGTCTGCGGTTTGGTGTTAGCCCCCAGCATACGCGGCTGGCTGGGCCCGTAGATGTCGGCATCCAGAATCCCGACCCGCGCCCCCTCTGCCACCAGCGCCAGTGCGAGATTAACCGACGTGGTCGATTTACCGACCCCCCCTTTACCCGACGCCACCGCAATGATGTTTTTAATATTTTTGTGCGGTTTAATGCCGCGCTGCACGGTGTGGTTGATAATTCTGGAGCCGATCTCGATCACGACATCAGTAACACCATCGATGGCGACAACCTGATCACGCAGCGCCTGCGCCAGCGTCTCAACATAACCTTCGGCAGGAAACCCCAGTTCAATCTTCAGTGTCACCTTCGCGCCATCAATCGTAATCGCTTTCACCGCTGAGGCGGTGACCAGATCGCACTTCAGATAGGGACAGGTATACCCCTTAATTGCCATTTCCACCTGCGCTTGAGAAACTTCAGACATCTTGATGCCGCACTCCTTAAAACCTGCTAAAAACAAAACGCGCATTCTACCCCAAATCGACACACTCATCAGCCCGGGAAAAATAAGGGATTACCCACTCCCACGCGAACCGATATCACCACGTGCCATCGGCTACAAAGTTGGGCTATAATGGCGGGTTATTCCGCGCAGATCAAAGCGAGCACGGGAAAATGCGCACAAGCCGCATAAAAAATTAACAATCGTAACAAGAACAGGTTACCAGCATTCAGGATTTCGGGGCGATATGCCGTCAGATTTAACAACAAAGCATTCACGCAAGATACTGGTTACCAGTGCGCTGCCTTACGCCAACGGATCGATCCACATCGGTCACCTGGTTGAATACATTCAAACCGACATCTGGGTTCGATTCCAGAAGATGCGTGGGCATCGCTGCCACTACGTCTGTGCCGACGACACCCACGGCACCCCGATTATGTTGCGTGCCGAACAGGAAGGGATCACCCCGGAAGCGCTGATTGAACGTGTCCACGGCGAACATTTCAGCGATTTCAGTGATTTTCTGATTGAGTTCGATAACTACCACTCGACCCACTCCGATGAGAACCGTGAGCTGTCGCAGGATATCTACCGCCGCCTCGACAGAGCCGGGTTGATCACCAGACGCACCATCGAACAGCTTTATGACCCCGAAAAAGAGATGTTTCTGTCGGACCGGTTCATCAAGGGCGGCTGCCCAAAATGTAAGGCGGAAGAGCAGTACGGCGACTCATGCGAGGTGTGCGGTGCCACCTACGCACCGACAGATCTAATCAAACCCTACTCTGCGCTGTCGGGTGCGACACCGGTGACCAGAGAGTCAGAACACCACTTCTTTAAGCTCGGTGAATGCGAAGCCTTTCTGAAAGAGTGGCTGGATCCAGCGGGCAAGGCTGCGCCACTGCAGCTTGAGGCGGCCAATAAAATGAATGAGTGGTTTGCAGCGGGGCTGCGCGACTGGGACATCTCACGTGACGCCCCCTATTTCGGTTTTGAGATCCCCGATGCGCCAGGCAAGTTTCTCTATGTGTGGCTCGATGCGCCGGTCGGTTACATGGCGAGCTTTAAAAATCTGTGTGAGAAAGAGGGGCTGGACTTCGATAGCTACTGGCAGCCCGATAGCGATGCCGAGCTCTACCACTTCATCGGCAAGGACATTCTCTATTTTCACGCACTGTTCTGGCCTGCAACACTGAAATATGCCGGCTATCGCACCCCAACAAAGATCTGTGTGCACGGCTTTCTGACTGTGGATGGACAGAAGATGTCGAAATCGCGCGGCACCTTTATTATGGCGCGCACCTACCTTGACCACCTGAACCCTGAGTATCTGCGCTACTACTTTGCAGCAAAACTGAGCGAGCGCATTGAAGATATCGACCTGAACCTCGAAGATTTCACCGCACGTGTTAACAGCAACCTGGTCGGTAAATATATCAACATTGCATCACGCTCAGCCGGCTTTATCAGCAAACGTTTCGATGGCCAGCTGGCAACCACACTGGATGCCGATGGCGCAAAACTGGTGGCCGGAATTCAGGCGCAGGCGGAGCAGATCGCAGCACGTTTTGAGGCGCGCCAGTTTAGCGAAGCGATGCGTGAGATCATGGCGCTGGCGGATCAGGCTAACGAATATGTCAGCGATAAAGCGCCATGGATCATGGCGAAAGAGGCGGGACAGGAGCAGCCGCTACACCAGGTCTGTACCGCGATCATTAACGCCTTCAGAGTGCTGACGATCTACCTCAAACCGGTACTCCCAAGGCTTGCCGCCGAGGTTGAGGCGTTCCTGAATATCAGACCGCTACAGTGGTGCGATGTGAGCGAGCTGTTAACGGATCACACCATTAACAGCTACAAACATCTGATGAAACGGATTGAGCAGAAACAGATCGATGCGATGCTGGAAGCGAGTGCGGCGACGCTGCAGCAGACCAAACCCTCACCAGCCCGACACGGTGAAGCGCAGCAGAAAAAAACAGCAAAGGTTAAAAAAGAGAGCATGACTAGCGATAGCGATAACACCATCCAGTTTGATGACTTCGCAAAAATTGATCTTCGCATCGCAAAGATCGTGAAGGCCGACCACGTCGAAGGGGCGGACAAACTACTGCAACTCACCCTCGACATCGGCGAAGAGAAGACGCGCAATGTCTTTGCCGGCATCAAGTCGGCCTATTCACCTGAGCAGCTGGAAGGGAAATTAACAGTGATGGTCGCCAACCTTGCGCCACGTAAAATGCGCTTTGGTCTCTCGGAAGGGATGGTGCTGGCCGCCGGCCCCGGCGGAAAATCGCTATGGATACTGGAGCCGCATGAAGGGGCGCAGCCCGGCATGAAGGTTAAATGATCCGCCAATAGCCAGACCGTATCGATAGAGATTTCATGACCGAATTCGCCCTCATCCTGCTCAGCACCGTACTGGTTAACAACTTTGTGTTAACCAAGTTTCTCGGCCTGTGCCCTTTCATGGGCGTATCGCGCAAGCTGGAGACCGCAATCGGTATGGCGCTCGCCACCACCTTTGTGCTGACGCTCGCATCAATCTGCAGCTATCTTGCCAACACCTATCTGCTGGCACCGCTCGGCATTGAATACCTGCGCACCATCACCTTTATCCTGGTGATCGCGGTAGTCGTACAGTTCACTGAGATGGTCATCCAGAAAAGCAGCCCGCTACTGCATAAGGTGCTCGGCATCTTTCTACCACTCATCACCACCAACTGCGCGGTACTTGGCGTCGCACTACTTAACATTCAACAGGAGCTTAACTTCCTGCAATCGGCCGTCTACGGCTTTGGCGCTTCGGTTGGTTTTTCAATCGTGCTAATCCTCTTTGCAGCAATGCGTGAGCGGCTTGCAGTAGCCGATGTCCCCTCCCCCTTTCAGGGGCCGGCCATCGGGTTGATTACCGCCGGGTTGATGTCACTCGCCTTCCTCGGTTTTTCCGGGCTGATAAAAGGCTGAGGCTTAAGCGGATATGTTAAACGCAATCCTGGCACTCAGCGCACTGGCGCTCACCTTTGGACTGCTCCTCGGTTTTGCCGCAATCCGTTTCAAGATTGAGGGTGACCCGCTGGTCGATCAGATCGATGCACAACTGCCACAGACCCAGTGTGGTCAGTGCGGTTTTCCCGGCTGTCGCCCTTATGCCGAAGCGATCGCCAATGAAGAGGCGGAGATCAATCAGTGCCCGCCGGGAGGTGAGGCGACCATTCTCGCGCTGGCCGATCTGCTCGACCGTGAACCGCTGCCGCTCAATCCGGAAAACGGTGTCGAAGCGGCAAAAACTGTCGCCGTTATCGACGAACAGATCTGCATTGGCTGCACGCTATGCATACAGGCGTGTCCGGTCGATGCGATCCTTGGTGCCGCCAAACAGATGCACACCATCATCGAATCAGAATGTACTGGTTGCGAACTGTGCCTGCCGCCGTGTCCGGTCGACTGTATTGAGATGGTCGAAATTAAAGAAGATATATTGACGTGGAAATGGCCCTACCCAGAGCCTGCAACGGTTGAACAACCCACTGACAACCGACAGGGGGCCACGGCATGACCAGTGCACCGATCAGGCTATGGGATTTCCACGGCGGCATTCACCCAGAGCAGAACAAGCGGCAATCGACGCAGGAGCCGTCGGCACAGGCGCGCATGCCAGCGATGCTCACACTCCCCCTGCATCAACATATTGGGGCAGCAGCGGAACCCATTGTTGAGGTGGGTGAGACCGTATTAAAAGGGCAAAAGATCGCCAGCGCCAACGGCTATGTTAGCGCACCCGTACATGCACCGACCTCTGGCAAGATTGTGGATATCGGTGATTATCCCATTCCACACCCATCAGGCCTCAGTGCCCTCTCGATTGTGATCGAGACTGATGGGCGCGACGAATGGATCAGCTATGCTGCCGAACAGGATTACACAGAAACCAGCCCCAGCCACCTGCGCAACATCATCCGAGAGGCGGGCGTGGTAGGACTTGGTGGTGCGGGCTTTCCGGCGTTTATTAAATTAAACCCAGGTTCGCAAAAGAAGATCAAAACATTGATCATCAACGGCGTGGAGTGCGAACCCTACATCACCTGTGACGATATGCTGATGCGTGAAGACCCGCAATCAATCCTTGAGGGTATTCGCATCATGCGCCACGCACTGCAGGCGGAGCGGTGTGTGATCGCTATCGAAGATAACAAGCCTGAGGCCTATGAAAGCATCTGCAGGGCAACCAGAGGGGTTGAAGGGGTCAACGTCGCACTGGTACCCACCCGCTACCCTCAGGGGAGCGAGAAGCAGTTAGTCAAGGTGATCACCGGCAAAGAGGTGCCGAGCAACGGCCTTGCGCTGGATGTCGGCGTGGTGTGCCACAACGTCTCGACTGCCGCCGCAATCTACCGCGCGATTCGCCTCGGCCAGCCATTGATCTCTCGCATGGTGACCATTACCGGCAAAGGGGTTAAACGGCCGCGCAACCTCGAGGTGCTGTTTGGCACACCGATGGATGAGCTACTGGCACAGTGCGATGTTGAAGCAGATCAGATCGAACGCCTCATCATGGGGGGGCCGATGATGGGCTTTGCACTGCACGACACCAACCTGCCTGTGATCAAGACCACCAACTGCATCATCGCCGCCACCCGCGAAGAGCTGGGGGTTGAGCGGCCGGTCATGCCCTGCATCCGCTGCGGCGCCTGTGCCGATGTCTGCCCGGTCAAACTACTCCCTCAGCAGCTCTACTGGTACTCGCGTGCCAAAGAGCTCGACAAAGTGCAGGAGTACGACCTGTTCGACTGCATCGAATGCGGCTGCTGCTCTTATGTTTGCCCCAGTAACATTCCACTGGTGCAGTTCTACCGCTTCGCCAAAGGGGCGATCTGGACACAGGAACAGGAACAGAAAAAGGCAGCGCAGGCGCGTCAACGCCATGAGTTTCACCAGATGCGTATCGAGCGTGAAAAGCAGGAGCGCGAAGCCAGGCGGGCCAAAAAGAAGGCCTCCCGGCCCAAAGCTACTGCGCCCAAGGCGCCACCTGTTGATGGCGCAAAGATAGCCGACAAGATGCGCGATGAGGCGATAAACCAGCGAGAGCGCGCCGCCGCTGCTCGCAAGGCGGAGATTCAGGCTGCGCTCGCTCGAGTACAGGCGAAAAAGAGTGCATCACCAAAACCCGCTCAATCCCCGGATAAAACACAGAAGAGCGCTATCACTAAAAAAGATAACCCGACCTCCACTCACGATGACGATCAACAGGTACAATAGCACCGTCATGAGACTGTGCTAACAGACAAACGAATCGATGCCATTTAATACACCCACATCCCCTCATCAGCTCGCCCCCACCTCCATCACCCGCGTGATGATGCTGGTGATCCTCGCGCTGATCCCGGGCATCACCGCCTATGTCTGGTTCTTTGGCTGGGGAGTTGTGGTGAACATCTCTATCGCGCTGATCACGGCGCTCAGCTGCGAGGCCTTAATCCTGAAACTGCGCCAGCGCCCCATACTGCCCTCTTTGAGTGATGGCAGCGCCGCGCTTACCGCTATCTTGATCGCACTAACGCTCCCCCCCCTGTCGCCCTGGTGGATCACTGTCATCGGTGTGGCCTTTGCCATCATCATCGCCAAGCAGCTATACGGTGGTCTCGGCTTTAACCCGTTTAACCCGGCAATGGTCGGCTACGTGATGCTACTGATCTCATTCCCGCGCGAAATGACCAGCTGGATACCACCGACAGCGCTCACCGATAACAGCCTCGATTTTCTTGAGACAGTGATGTTTATCCTCTTTCATACCCTGCCGGATGGCATCACCTTTGACGCCCTCACGGAGGCGACACCGCTCGACTCTCTCAAGACCCACCTGGCGCTCGGTAACACCGTGGATGAGATTCGTGAGCAGCTCGGGGTGGATGAGGCAGCCAGTCGCATCCTTAGCGTTATCCCGATCTTCGGCACCATCGGTGGCAAGGGGTGGGAGTGGGTAGGCGGCGGTTTTCTCCTGGGTGGCCTGTGGTTGATCTATCAAAAGGTCATCAGCTGGCATATTCCGGTGGCAATGCTCGGTTCACTTTTTGCGATCTCGGCACTCTTTTATTTTATCGATCCAGCCCATTACGCCACCCCGATGTTCCATCTCTTTAGCGGTGCGGCGATGCTGGGGGCATTTTTTATCGCCACCGACCCGGTGACTGCCGCCGCCTCGAATCGCGGCAAGATTATCTACGGCTGCGGTATCGGCATCTTTACCTATGTGATCCGCACCTGGGGCGGCTATCCAGATGCCGTTGCCTTTGCTGTGCTGTTACTCAACATGTGCACGCCGTTGATCGACCACTACTTCAAATCCAGCGTCTTCGGGCATAAGAAGGGGTAGCCCTCATGGCCCTTAAACACATGCTCACCACCTCGCTGCTGCTCGGTATCTTCGCGATCGCTGGCACCTCAATGGTTGCGCTCACCTATGAGGGCACCGAAGCGCGCATTATCGATAATGATTATCAGGCGCTCCTGCGCACTCTCCACGCCCTTGTGCCACCCGACAGCCACGACAACGACATCGCCACCGATACCGTTACGGTCACCTCAAAGGCGCTGCTTGGCAATAAAAAACCGAGCACTATTTATCTCGCACGACTTAAGGGCGTTCCGGTCGCCGCCGTTATCACCGCCACTGCTCCCGACGGCTATAATGGTGCAATAAAGCTGCTGGTCGCGATTCGCTTTGATGGCTCCATCAGCGGCGTACGTGTGCTCAACCACCGCGAGACACCCGGACTGGGTGACGGCATTGAGGTCGAGCGCTCAAACTGGATCACGGGCTTTAATGGGCTCTCCTTAAACAACCCCGATGAGCTGGGCTGGCGGGTGAAAAAAGATGGTGGTATTTTTGACCAGTTCACCGGAGCCACTGTCACTCCGCGCGCAGTGGTAAAAGCGGTACACCATGCGTTAATATATTTTAAGCAACACCGCGACCAACTCTTTAATGCATCAGCATCAGCAGAAGCGTCGGCAGCAGCACAGAGCAACTGATAATGACCAACCCAATCTATAATGAACTGACCTATAACGGACTGTGGAAAAACAATGTCGCACTGGTTCAGGTCCTCGGTCTCTGCCCACTGCTGGCGGTCACCACCACCACTGTCAACGGCATCGGACTGGGCATCGCCACGACACTGACACTGGTACTATCCAACATCACCGTATCACTGATTCGCAACTCGGTACGTCCTGAGATCCGTATTCCAGTCTTTGTGCTGATCATCGCCTCGTTTGTCACTGCGATTGAACTGGCAATGAACGCCTTCTTTTACGACCTCTATAAGATCCTCGGTATCTTTATTCCGCTGATCGTCACCAACTGCGCCATCCTCGGCCGCGCTGAAGCGTTCGCCTCTAAAAATGCAGTGGTGCCCTCTTTCATAGATGGTCTGATGATGGGGGTCGGCTTCACCGCCATTCTTGTCATTCTCGGTGCGATTCGTGAGCTGCTCGGGCAGGGGACACTATTTGCACAGGCCCACCTGATGTTTGGCCAGGCCGCCGAGTGGATGACCGTTACCGTCATCGACGACTACAACGGTTTCCTGCTCGCCATTCTGCCACCGGGTGCATTTATCGGCCTCGGGCTTCTGATCGCACTAAAAAATATGATTGATCAACGCGCACAGAAAAGAGCCGCGCCAGCGAAAACCCCAGAGAGAGAAACAGTTGCCGGGAGCCCATCTGCAACAACCAGCTAGCAGCCCTGCGTACAGTGACATGGCCACTCAACCTGACCACAAACGGCCATCCAGGGAACTCTGTACAAAGATAAGCGTCTACAACAGACTATCCGGCACCACGGTTTCACGAAATGAGGAAAACAAGATGAATAAGATGTGCCAGAGCTGCGGAATGCCTTTAAAACGTGACCCTAACGGCGGTGGCAGCAATGCTGATGGCAGCAAAAACAGCGAATATTGCAGCCACTGCTATGTAGATGGCGCCTTTGCACAGCCAGACATTAATGCAGCAGAAATGCGCGCCCTCTGCATTGAAAACCTGGTCGATGGTGGAGTGCCAAAACTGATGGCTCGCCTGCTGACAAAAGGGATCCCGCGGCTAAAGCGCTGGAGAGCCCATTAAGGTTTGTTATCACCCCAGCAGATGATGGATATCACCCCCTTTTTAGAGATGATGGCAGAGAAAGATGCCTCCGATATCTTTTTCACTGTTGGCTCGCCACCCTGCATCAAGATCGAAGGTGTCACCACCCATCTCGGTGAAAAAAACCTCTCCGCCAATAGCGCACAAAGACTCGCTTATTCATTGATGAGTGCCGAGCAGATTGAACTATTTAAAGAGACGTGGGAGATGGATGTTGCGCTTTCTCTGAAATCGCTCGGGCGGTTCCGCATCAACATCTTTCGGCAGCGCGGTGATATCTCAATTGTGGTGCGCTATATCAGCGCTAAAATCAAATCCATTGCTGAACTAAAGCTGCCCGAAGTTCTGAACAACCTTGTGATGGAAACGCGCGGGCTGGTACTGATTGTTGGCTCCACAGGATCAGGAAAGTCGACCACTCTGGCGTCGATGATCGATCATCGCAACCGCAATAAAACGGGACATATCCTGACGATTGAAGACCCGATTGAGTACGACCACCCACATCAACAATCGATCGTTAATCAACGCGAAGTGGGGTTAGACACCCACTCCTATGCCGCCGCCCTTAAGCGTGCGATGCGCGAAGCGCCAGATGTGGTTATGATTGGCGAAATACGTGACCGGGAAAGCATGCATCACGCAATCGCCTATGCAGACACTGGGCATCTCTGCCTTTCAACACTGCATGCAACCAATGCGGCTCAAACACTCAAAAGGATCGTGAACTTCTTTCCACAACAGGACCATCAACAAATTCTAATGGACCTATCCCTGAGTCTTAAAGCGGTCGTTTCACAGCGCCTTGTTATGGGTCTCGACAATAAACGAATTCCAGCGACTGAGATAATGATCAACACACCCTACATAGCAGGGCTGATTCAGAAAGGTGAAATCAGTAAAATTTCTGAAGCGATATCACATAGCAACAACCTCAGCATGCAGAGCTTTGACCAGGCCCTCTACCAGCTATTTATCGCGGGCAAAATAAGCGAAGAAGAGGCGTTAAACAATGCCAATTCGCGCAACAACCTGGGACTGCGCATTCGACTCGCCAGAAATAGCAGGATAGCGATTAATGATGATCTCTCTTTTCAATAATGACACCACCAATATAACCGGATATTACTTATGAATCGTGGTTACGCCGTCTTATATCTAATTACTGCTTTACTCTTTTACTTTGGCTGGAAATGTCGCAAGGAAAATCGCCTGCTCTCAACAGCACTCTTTACCAC